>Ga0265298_10010114_pt1 | contig 11184 bp, 9 predicted proteins | sample AusTroGonzalo_MG_3_FD_193486 | JGI IMG/M metagenome (GOLD analysis project Ga0265298, IMG submission 193486) | Bovine rumen microbial communities from tropical cattle in Woodstock, Queensland, Australia - Gonzalo_01 | ecosystem: Host-associated > Mammals > Digestive system > Stomach > Rumen ...
CATATGAACTCAATATAAAGGCGATAAGCGAGAACAAGGCCATATGCGGCGGGTCTACGGCATCCGGAATGTACGACCTCAACTATAGCGACACCCCAGGAGAAGATATAGATGTCGTCAGAAAGGTAGGCAGTCTGGATTATGACGATGTGAAGAGGATATGCACGACAGGAACATATCCGAAGTACTATACATATGACGTCGGAGGCAGTTTGGTAGTTTCCAGGACGGCTCCAGATTCGATAACCGACACTGCAAAGGCAACAGCCATACCGTCCTCGTCCGGGACATCAATCATAGGAGCCTCATCATACGGGCTAGTCACAAACAAGGGGCTAGTTTCGTTCGAGTCGACGTTGGAGAAATACGAGTCCCTGACAAGCGACGACAGCGTTGCTCCAGAGTCAAAAACATATGCGAACGAAGGGACCATAACAGAACGATACGGCACATCCAACACACCCGGTACCGTGAGCGTCGTTCCAACGTCGAACGTGATATACGTCGGATTGAAGTCGAACACGTCGTTCTCGATTCTTGCCGTGAGCGATGAATCCAACTCCGGAGGAGACCCGATCAGGCTGTCGTTCGTATCTCCAACAATGGACAATCCCATAAATGCGGAAAAGATACTGTATGGCGGCACTCCATATTATCCATCAAACAGTTTCGCCATATACAAGTCTGAACTGTATTATTATACCGGCGTCGATTTTAGGCGCATTCCGGACTTCATATCTCCGATATTGGATCCCGGAACGGGAACAGAGACCATGCCGGATATAACATCCATATTCAAGAACGACGACTGGACGTTCGTCACTACGTCCAACGGAGTGTATGGATACAAGGACATAGTCGAGTCCGAGATATTCGTCCAGGCGGAACTAAGAGACGTGATAGTAAAGGAGATACTGGTCATAGGCGACAGGGAGGCTCTCGTTCCGACCATGTACAACGGTCTCTACAGATATAAGGACGTGATGTGTACCAAGACGTCTGCGTTCGACGACACCCTTGGGATAACTGACATGGACATCTATAACGTTGATGGCCATAGGACGATATTTGCCTCCGTCAGGTATCAGGATGGATATTGGGTGTGTACGTCCACCAACACCAGAAAATGGGAAAAGTTCCTGAAGTTGCCAGATGACATGACGATCGTAAACGACATGTTGCGCCTGAACTCCGGCGATTTCTGGTTTGCCGCTACCGACGGAGCATGGGTAACGGAACGCACATACAAGCTCATCGACGATTATTCCACATTCACGGAGATGAACGCCAGGACGATGTATGACGAGATGAAGCCTGAGATGGAGAAGTATTTCGCCGATATCATGGACGACCATGTAAAGATGCACCACTCGGCGGATTCGACCGTCACCAGGGTAGTCAACGAGATAGAGCCGTCAGACTTCTCCGACATCAGGGACTGGACGAATTTCGACGAGGTTACAGATCCAAACGTGGCGTTCATATCGAACGATCTCGTTTTCGACGTAGGTTCGTATTCGTCTGGAGATGACGACAGCCCGATATCTCTTACCGCCACAAATCGTTCATGTTGCGCCGCCCCGATAGAGAACGAGATTGAAGACGCCTCCATAATGATCAAGAAATACAGAAGCGGCATGACGGAGATATACATAGATATACCGACCACCAACACATACTACATGTCTCATCTGGAGGTAGACGAAGAAGCAGGATGCTGTGACCATGCAAGCGAGATGGAGGAGAAGGAACGTCCGAATCTCTTGCACCTCGAGAGGCTTGATCGCATGTTCAATGTCTCACCCGACGTTGAATTTACGGATGTCATCATGAAGATAGGTTCGGATCTTCATTTGAAGGACATAATAGCGGTTGAGGTCAACGGAGTATCCCTACCTCGTGCAATATACAAGGATCGCGCAGTCAAGTGCGGAAGAGACGGATTGGCGTCGATGCTGTTCCACGGAAGGATATTGCCGTCGTTCGTCGGGACGATGGAGTCAATGGAAGATGGCGGAACCAGGATAATGTTCCATAACTACGGAACGGACGAACAGTCCATAAGAATAGTTGCCATGCGTGACTATTCGTTTGATGTCGAGGACGAATCGACATTCAGCTACAAGATAGAGTATAGGCCGGGTGCAGGAGGCACCGGTACAATGGATCCATCCATCGTAAGCGGAAATAAGACGTTTATCCTACCTATGTGCAGATTCGAGAATCCTGGACATGAGTTCCTTGGGTGGTCTGACGGAAATGGAAGTTTTATCGAGGATGGACAAAGCGTGATGAACCTGACCAAGATACAGGGAGCTACTGTTGTTCTTACTGCAATGTGGAAATACGAGTACAATTTCGGCAGTAGTGACAACTGTTTCGTATTCTCTACCGTAGAGGGAAATACGATAGGGATAGACAAGGCTGAACTGAAGGATGGATATGCTTCATCTGTAGTGGGAGTTGAGTGATGACCAAGTTTGTCGTAGATTCCATAGACAAGTTCAAGTATTCTCCCGAGAGAACAGGCAACACAAGGGTGTATATCGACGATTCAATATCGTCGATATCACTGGTTGGAGATGATGCCGACGGGAATACAAGGGCCGCGTTGCGCAGGATTGAGCATCTTGCCCCTGGTGTGGTGCATATCCTTCCTAAAGCGTTCAAGGGATGTTCATCTCTTACGTATGCAGATATTCCGGATACGGTTGTCAACATAGATTCGGAGGCATTTGCAAACTGTACGTCGTTGGATGAAGTTACATTGTTCAGAGACCGTACAGCATCGGAGAATCCGAGCATAGAACGCTTCGGACCGTATGCGTTCTACAATACTGGACTTATTGACATCACGCTTGACATAAAGGGTACCGGGACGACATATCCTGATACTGAATATACGTTTGCGAACTGCAAACGGCTCCGTTCGGTGAAATATGTCAACCGATGCCCAATGTACAACTATGGATTTGCTGGTTGCACATCGTTGACTTCCGTGACATTCCCAGAACATAACATACCGAATTGGCAAGGTAGCCATACTTTTGAGAACTGTACAGCGTTGAGGAATATATCGTTCCCTGCATGGTATCTTCATGGCATAGATGATTATATGTTTGCCGGTTGCACGTCTCTCGAGACCGTTGACATGAGCAGGGTAACGTCTAATACCGTAGATGGTACTCCATATGTAAACTATTCGTTTGGCATTGGAACCCATGCGTTCGACGGATGCGTGTTGTTGACCGAACTGACGCTTCCTCCGATATTTGCTACTTTCGAAGATGACAAATTCATACAGATGTCGAGAACCGCATTTGCCGGTTCTTACATCAGAAAGGTGAATTGCACAGGAATGTCAAAATCAGACATAGAGAACAACCAGAAAGTCAGGGAGGGGTTCGGCATAGGCATCGATTGCGTGTTCTACGACAAGGACGGTAACGTTGCATATGTGTTCAATTCCGCTTCGGTTGCCCCAGGCGGAGGTCCTCCCCCTGGAAAGAATGTAGAGTTTGAAGATTATGACATGCTCTATGTCGACAAGAACACCAGAAGCGGATTCACGACCAGGCATGACGTATGGTACATGAATGCGAAAGAGGCGTTCGCTGAAAAATCGACTACAGGCGTACAGATATGCCTCATGAGTACTGGAGGCATAAACTGTTCGACATGCAAATCCATGTACAGCAGATTGTTCTCGTCAGATGCGAAAGGTGAAGACACAACAAAATGGATGTCAAACAGCGGGATACTGTTTTTGTACGATGACTACAAAGGAAACACTCATCCAGACCTTGTCAGTACGATAAAAAGCCTTGGTTTTGGGTATACAATGAAGCATCTTCCATGTTTCAACCTATATCAGTATATTGACGGTGTTCCAAAGACGTTTTACATCAACTCTCCGGATGTCAGCTCCAGCAAGACTAATGCGCATACGTACAACTGGTTTGTCCAGTCGATAAGCGACGGGTTTGATTACATGAAGACACACTAATTATTAAAGGAGGAAACATGGCCATCCAGAAAATTTCAGATCTTTCGATACTAGAGCCGGAACTCGTTGTAAGAATCGACAGCGAATCTGCCGAAAATAGGCTAAAGTTCACGGAATCTCTTATTGAACTGTCTTATCCTACGATTCCTCCCGGAGACAAGACCGAGTATAACCGTTTTCAGTCTATGGCCATGACCATAGGTACGTTGTCGAATGCTATATTGGCAGACGTCATAAACGGAGATACGACATATTACGGATCTAACCATTTCGACAATCCTGTTTATGCTCATGAAAGCCTAGAAATATCTGGAAATTTCTACGTAAATTATGATCTTCCAGACGATCTTGTTACAGAAGAAGGTTATGTTTCCTACATAAAGGAGACACAGAACATCTTTGTTGCTCTTCCGTCAGATGATCCAAACGGTGGTACGAATATACTTTCTGCTACGGTTTCAAACAGATTCTACGCCGGATCGACAGAGTTCTACAGTCACGCCGGTGGCGATGATGGTCATATAGCAGATTTTCTCGAAGATAGCATAGTGTTCTACAAGCCTCTTTTTGGCACTGATGTTACGGTCGAGAATCTTACGGCCACGAACGGCGTATTCACGGATCTTACATGCACAAACTACATGCACGGTACAGCCATGAGCGCGTTGTGGGCGGACTTGGCCGAAATGTACGATTCAGACGACGAATACGAGCCCGGTACGCTGGTCATGTTCGGTGGAGAGGGAGAGATCACAAAGGCCACAGACCATGCAAATGGCGTGGTGACGGCTAAACCGGCCTTCACAATGAACTCTGGGATAGACTGCAAGCACAAGATCGGACTTGCCATGACAGGTCGTACTCCAGTAAAGGTAATGGATTCTGTCAGCAAGTTCGATTCGCTTTATTTGAGTCCTGACATTCCAGGTGTAGCTGTCGGGATGAAGGAAACAGGTTGTCGAAATCTAGATCGCGGAAGACCGATCGGAATAGCACTTTCGGACAAGACCACTCCTGGATTAGGGATGGTCGAAGCCGTTGTGCAACTCAACATCTAGTCGACGTCCCGTATAACAACGTCTATAGACTGGTTGTTCGTGGTTGTGATCTTGAACGATCTATCAGGGTCGTGTCTCCCCTTCTTTCCGCGTTCAACTCTCATCTTTATCGAGTTTGTCACTACGTTGTCGAATGGTATCGAGTATGACAATATCTTGAAGTCCTTGTTCTCTTCTCCGTTCTTGTATGTAGATATCGCATCGTCTGGAGGAGTCCATTGCTTCAGTGAGATGCCTATGGTGATTCCAGATGGATTTGAATCTTCGCTTATCATCGGTATCTCCACCATGCCGCTTGTTTCTTTCAGCTCTATGTATGATTTCAGGAACCTGACTCCGCTCTTCACGACAGGATTGTCCTCAGGTATGAATCCGCTGTCTCCAGAAAGAAATGAGTTTAGACGGTTTATATGCTCCTGTACGGAATATCGACCGTTTTTAAGATAGGGTTCGAGACGTCCTATGACTTCTGCTTGTCCAGAAGAAGATACTTCAACAAGTATCAGCTCCGGACTTGTTCCACGTCCGCTTCTTCTGTACGCTCTTCCTATGGATGCCTGTTGTTCGGCGATTTCAGCCATGTCACTTGCCGTTATTCCTTTTCTTGAGACATATCCGGCACCAGAGAGTCCCAACTTTGACACGTTAAACGACCAGAGACACGCTCCTGTATCAGGATCCGGTATGTCGTGCGTTACTCCGATTATGTTGTTTGACACCATCCAGGCGTTGAATTGAGGCGTATCTATCACATTTGTGACAAAACTTATGTATGACGAATCCCATTTCAGGCCACCGGATGCTATCAGGATCTTTGATGACGGTCCAGACGACTTGAAGAGGTTTGTTGCGGAGAACATCATTCCTCCAAGCGCAACACACAGGGCTGTTCTTGAGATTGTCTTCTTGTTGATGTACTTCATGGTATCATATTATCACATATTGGTTTTTGTTTCAACTTTTTTTAACAGGTTGAAAAAACCGCATTCAAGTGGTATTATTACGATATGGCAGAAAAAAACATCGTTCTAATCGGCGGAGAGGGGTTTCTTGGGAGAAACCTCAAGGAAAGTCTTGAAATTCATGGAGATTTTTCAGTTTCCACTATAGACAAGACCAGTGGAGACATTGCGATAGATCTCGAGAAACCATCATCGACCAGACTGTTGATGGAATATTTCAGGAAATTCGAGGAATGTCCAAAGATTGTTCTGATGGCGGCGCACATAGGTTCCAACGAGTTCAACAAGTCAGGAATCAAGCTGGGATTGAAGAATATCCGGATAATGACAGGCATAAATTCGTTTCTGTATGATTATTCAAAGAAAAAAGGAATACCCCTTGAGGTGTTTTTCTATTCGACTAGCGAGGTATACGGTTCTTTGAATTCCGTCAATGACGTCATAACAACATCCAGTCCTACGCCGCCAGTAAAGGCAGGAGTCCCAAGGTTCAGATATTCATACGGAAAACTGTCAGAGGAAAAGACGCTAAGCCGCATGTATAAAGAAAAGGTTCTCTCGCATCTTGTCATATTCAGGCCGTTTAACGTATCTGGAAGGTTTCAGCGTCGTGGCGTCTTGTTCCAGATGGTGAAGGACGCGATCAGGACAGGAACTATATCGTATTCTGGCGATACCACGAGGACAATAACTCCAGTAGGATTGGCAAACCTGACGGCAGTGAACCATATTGCAAGAGATTCCGGTTTCGAGATAGTGAATATCGCAGATCCGAGGTTTTCTGTCACGATGAAACAGCTTGCGCTTTCGGTCAAGGACTACATGAAGACCAGGCATCACAAGACATGCTCTATAGTCGAGAAGGAACCTGACAAGTACATCAGGTACAGGCATGTTTCACAACTGATGGACGAATCAAACAGAAACATGCTGGAACCCGTGATAGACGACGTGTACAGAGAGGTAGTCTCAAATGGTCGGTGATTTCACGAACAACTTCGACATAGTCGATCTTTTCGAGAAGAGGCTTGCCGAATATACAGGCTTCAGATACGCTTGCGCAACCGACTGTTGCACGAACGCCATTCTCATATCACTGGTGGCACAGTATCATGTGCTGACGGAAGCCGGAATCGACGAACCGCCTAGAATCAGCGTGACAGTTCCCATGAGGACATACCTTAGCGTTCCGATGATGCTCTGCAACAACGGATTCAAGTTCAGGTTCACTGACAGCAAATGGAGCGAGTTTTACGAGCTTGGAAAGACAAGGATATTCGATTCTGCCGTATGCTTCTACAATGGAATGGCCGAGAGGTTCAAGTGCAAACCCAGCAAATTTACAGGGTGCGATCCAACGATGGTTTGCGTGTCTTTCCAGCAGAAGAAAAGACTGTCTCTCGGTCGTGGCGGAGCAATCCTGTTTAACTACGGTGGATATAGTGACATCCTCATGAGACTCAGGCACGACGGAAGAAACTCCAGGCTCAACGACGGATTCGAGGTAGAGCGTTATCCGAATTCGATAACGATGGGATACCACTGCTACATGGAGCCTGAGAAGGCCGCAATTGGCATAACGAAACTGAATCAGCTGGATGTTACCACTCAGTACGAAAAGAAGGGATATCCGTGCTATCCGGACATATCCAAACTGAAGATATGGAGAAGTTGTGGACGCAAGTGACGTGGCGTTGATTTTGCATGTTGACAGCGATATAGACAACCTTAACAGCAGGAAGAACATATCGGAAAACATGTACGAGGAAGAAGCTGTTCGGTGCGTGGAGTCATGGAGACAGAACTCCGGGTGGCTTTCCGACTGCAACATCTATGCGCTTTGCTGTACAGATACCCCGCCTACAGAATCAACGCGAAGGAAGCTAAAGGACATGGGAGTGACGTACATCGAATCCACATGTCCAAGACTGACCGATTTTTCCAGCGGTTTCCTTACTATTCCATACACCGGATATTTCTTCTGCGACATATATCGAGTCCCAGAGCGTCTTGTGGTGAGGATAGACCTCGACAACAGGATAATAAAGCCGTTTCCCGTCGACTGGTTCGAGACGGCATGGGCCAACTGGGGAGTATTCTGCGGCCAGTATTCGGAGGCCCTTGAGGACAGGTCTGCCATAGCCGGGGATTTTCCTCTCGATACCTCCCTGATAATAACAAGGACGGATTTCCCCTTCTACAAGCACTACTACGAGAACTGTTTTTCGGAGAAATACCTTAAAAGCGAGGAATGGAAACGCATAAAGGAAGTCTCTGGAGACTATTGGCTTGAGGAATTCGTGGTAGACATGATGTGGAAGGAAGGCTGGCACATATATCCAGTGAAGAACTACCAGTACGGTCCCGGATACGGAAGCCTTGAGAAGTTCATAAAGGAAGGAAAGACGGCAAACCTCTACATGGAGCATGTTCATGTCCAACGTCACGCTGAACAAGACTGACATAACGGGCGTCGACGTTGAGTTGACCAACACATGCAACCTGAGATGTCCGCTATGCCTTTCCGTCATGAGCAAGGAGAAGCCAGAGTTCAAGGATGTATTCAAGCCGCACAATGTCGACATGGATTCCCTGATGTCGCTTTTGGATGGTTTTACGTCTCTCAATCTGGTTTCAATAGCAGGAGACGCAAGCGAACCCACTCTCCATCCACACATGTTCAAGTTCCTCGACTATCTCTCTAACAGAAATATCGAGGTAGAACTCTACACCAACGCTTCTCTCTGGGACGGACAATTTTGGAAGAATCTTGCATCTCACATACACGGAAAATCGAAGGTGTATTTCACGATATGCGGGACTACACAGCATACTCACGGGAAGTACAGGGTCGGATCGAAACTTGAGGACGTGATAAGGAATGCGGAAACGTTCAGGGATGCCGACAAGGGTGGACACGACTACATGCAATACATCCGTTTCAGGTACAACAGGCACGAGACGGATGAGTCGATACTGAAGATTCTGAAGCGGTTTTCCTCCTATGGGATATTGAACACAGATCCGGTAGCCGAGAGGTTTGGACTAAGTGATTGCGTAAGGTATGGACTATGCTCCGACCTTGATTTTTCGTGCCAATACGGAACGATGACGGTCAGGACTCTCCAGAACAAGAACAGAAAGATAAACTGCTACTCTCTGGAGAACAGATACGTGAGAATAGACCCGTTTCTCACGGTTTCTCCCTGCATATGCTGGAGGATGTATAACGACCAACAGTTCATTGATAAAGATGGTAACATGGATTATTCGTCAATAATCGAAAATAAGCACGATTTCTGCTATGAATGCGAAAGGAATATGAGGAGGTTTCTCGAGAACCACAATCGGGACGCCTTTTTCATGTGCTAATATGCCTGTATTGACCAAAAAGAACGAGTATGTCCTCGCCTTGACGTACAAATGCAACTGGAACTGTCCGTATTGCGCAGTCAGGAACGGGAGAGATCCAAGACCCGATGCGGAGAGCGACATATTTCAACGCGCAGAGACAATTCCAGACAACTCGAATGTGACCTTGACTGGAGGAGAACCTGGACTTCTATCCAGGGAACTGCTTGAGAAGGTCATATTGTTCTTCGAGTCAAAGAACTGTTCTCTTTGGATGGAGACGAACGGGACATTTCTGAAGAAATTTCCAGATCTGGTCAAGAGGTTCACTGAAATCCTGTATCATTGCACGGAGAACGTCGGAGAGAACGATGTTGTCTTGCGCTGTTATGGAGCGGACAACATCAGGTATCTCATAATAGCGACTGACGAGAACTGCTCCAGGATAGGGGACTTCATAAGGAGGAATCCAGGACTGAAATTCGACATAATACCAGTCTCATATCCATACGAGATAACAGGTCCGACACTTTCTCCGGTGAACAGATACGACATATTGTTCAGATACCGGGAGTTCATAACCGACGACAGCAAGAAGCGCATGTTCAAGGACAAGGATTTCGACAGCATATGCTACAAGATGTGAAGTATCCCGCTCCTGAATATGTTGAAATGGAGCTTTGCAACACATGCACATTCAATTGTGTTCTGTGTCCGAGGAATACCGTTGCGTTTGCTCCTCTCATCATGCAACCGAGGATGCGGGATCCGAAATACGTGATGAACCAGATTTCGTCTTTTGCCCCTACGTTGAAAACGGTCTGCCTGTGCGGTCAGATGTCAGAACCTACGACATATCCGTATCTTGTCGACATAATAAAGTTCATCAAGAAGAATGGCCTGACGTTTGAACTGTACACGAACGGCTTTTGGACGAACCATGTCCACATTGCCGAGGTTGCAGGACTTGTCGACATGAAGGACAACATCATAATAACGGTATGCGGATCGAACCAGTCGTATCATACGATATACAGACGCAATGGAAACCATGAATATTGCCGTCATGTGGCCGAATATTTCCCGAATAACAGCACGGCTCAGGTCATACGTTTCAACTACAACATGCACAACATAGAAACCGACGTCATGAAGCAGTTCTTGACGATGTTCCATAGACATGTTGTCATAAACTCCAGTTCATACCTTGGAAGTCCGTTGCTGGAGGACATGGGCGTAACCATAGCACAGTTTGATCCTCCAGACCCGGCATACAGGATGCTGAGGCTGATAGATTACGAGGCTAGGACAGGAATGTCGATTAGGATGTCCGAAGTGATATGCGACTGCTACGACCATAGGAGGCTATTCGTCGACTACGAAGGGAACGTGTGGCCATGTTCTGCCATGTTCCAGGAAAACGTAGAGACAGGAGGAAGATGTCTCGATTGGAACGAGGAGAACATAAGACGCGGAAAGTATCTTTGTTGCAGGAGATGCACGAGGATATCGAGAGAAAGGAGCGACCAGTATGACCTCGATTGTTGATCAGATTTGCCTCATAACTCCTCTCGACAGGAACAAGATGGTGGTCGATGAGTTCGGAAAGACACAGGCCAGATACTACGAGGATGAGGCTGTGCGTCTTGTCAAGTATTGGAGGAGAAGAGGAGGAGACTTGGCTGACATTCCTATCTACGCCTACGAGTTTCAGGAGAGGAAGATACAGGAACATACCAGATACGAACTGATCCAGATGGGAACTACGATAGTTCCTGCCTTGATTCTTGGAAATTCCGGATTCAAT
>Ga0265298_10010115_pt1 | contig 11183 bp, 8 predicted proteins | sample AusTroGonzalo_MG_3_FD_193486 | JGI IMG/M metagenome (GOLD analysis project Ga0265298, IMG submission 193486) | Bovine rumen microbial communities from tropical cattle in Woodstock, Queensland, Australia - Gonzalo_01 | ecosystem: Host-associated > Mammals > Digestive system > Stomach > Rumen ...
GTTTCGTTCATGGCGCAAGCTACCTGAAGTGGGCGTATGATGGAAGCGAGAAGTAAGTTGACAGTTGATAGTTGACAATTGACAGTTGATAGCCAATGCATAAGGCTGGATTCGTAAATATCGTTGGAAATCCCAATGTAGGAAAAAGTACGCTCATGAACCAATTGGTTGGTGAGCGTATTTCGATTGCTACATTTAAGGCGCAGACAACGCGCCACCGTATCATGGGTATCGTGAATACCGATGATATGCAGATTGTGTTTTCTGATACTCCAGGGGTGTTGAAACCCAACTATAAGTTGCAGGAGTCGATGCTGGCCTTCTCGGAGTCAGCGCTTCAGGATGCTGACGTGCTGCTCTACGTCACTGACGTGGTGGAGACTCCGGAGAAGAACATGGAGTTTCTGGAGAAGGTGCAGAAAATGACGATACCGGTGCTGCTGCTGATTAATAAGATTGATGAGCTGGGGGCTTCTAATGGGGCTAATGGGTCTAATGGGTCTAATGGGGCCCAGCAGCAACTTGGCGACATTGTAACCAAATGGCATAGCTTGTTGCCTAATGCAGAGATACTGCCTATCTCGGCAAAGAATAAGTTTGGCGTGGATATGCTGCTGAAGCGTATCAAGGAACTGCTTCCTGACTCGCCACCATTCTTCGACAAAGACCAGCTGACGGACAAGCCAGCGCGCTTCTTTGTGAGCGAGATTATTCGCGAGAAGATTCTGCTCTACTACGACAAGGAGATACCGTACTCGGTAGAGGTGCGTGTGGAGCGCTTTAAAGAGACTGAAAAGAACATACATATCAATGCCATCATCTATGTGGAGCGCGACTCACAGAAGGGCATTATCATCGGACATCAGGGCATGGCACTGAAGAAGGTATCTACCGAGGCCCGTAAGGCGCTGGAGAAATTCTTCGACAAGCCCATCTTCTTGGAGACCTTTGTGAAGGTTGATAAGGACTGGAGAAGCTCAGACAAGGAGCTGAATATTTTTGGATATAATCTCGATTAGGAGAGAAGGAGTAAGGAGAGAAGGAGAAAGATATGGGAAACTTAGTAGCGATAGTAGGACGCCCGAATGTTGGCAAGTCCACCTTGTTTAACCGACTGACTAACAGTCGTCGTGCCATCGTCAGCGACGAGGCAGGTACCACGCGTGACCGCCAGTATGGCAAGTGCGAGTGGAACGGTCGCGAATTCTCGGTAGTAGATACCGGCGGTTGGGTAGTCAACAGTGACGATATCTTTGAGGAGGAGATTCGTAAGCAGGTGATTGTGGCCACGGAAGAGGCCGACCTGGTGCTGTTCTTGGTAGATATCAAGAACGGACTGACGGATTTGGACCAGGACGTGGCGCTGATTCTGCGCCGCTCTAAGTTGCCTGTAGTGCTCGTAGCCAACAAGGCGGACGACGGCAAGGACCTGTATGGCCAGTATGAGTTTTATAAGCTCGGACTGGGCGACCCGTTCTGCGTGAGTGCCGCTACGGGTAGTGGTACGGGCGACTTGCTGGACCACGTATTGACGAAGTTGAAGGCCGACGAGGCTGACGACATCGAGGACGGTACGCCACGCTTTGCCGTAGTAGGCCGCCCGAATGCGGGTAAGTCGAGCATCATCAACGCATTTATCGGTGAGGACCGTAACATCGTGACGGATATTGCCGGCACGACGCGTGACTCTATCTATACGAAATATGACAAGTTCGGATTTGACTTCTATCTGGTGGACACCGCCGGTATTCGCCGTAAGAATAAGGTGACGGAAGACTTGGAGTTCTACAGCGTGATGCGCTCTATCAGAGCCATCGAGAACTCGGATGTCTGCATCCTGATGATTGACGCCACACGAGGCATCGAGGCACAGGATATGAACATCTTCCAGCTGATTCAGAAGAACAACAAGTCGCTGGTGGTAGTGGTGAACAAGTGGGACCTGGTAGAGGACAAGTCGCAGGAGGCTATCAAGACCTTCGAGAACGCTATCCGCAACCGCATGGCTCCGTTTGTGGACTTCCCCATCATCTTTGCCTCTGCCGTTACGAAGCAGCGCATCTTCAAGGTGCTGGAGACTGCCAAGCAGGTATATCTGAACCGTACCATCAAGATTGGTACATCGAAGCTGAACGAGGTGATGCTGCCACTCATTGAGCAGACACCACCACCCAGCATCAAGGGAAAATACATCAAGATAAAATATGTCTCGCAGGTGCCCGACACTCAGATTCCTACCTTTGTGTTCTATGCCAACCTGCCACAGTATGTCAAGGAGTCGTATCGCCGCTTCCTGGAGAACAAGATGCGCGAGAACTGGACACTGACAGGTACACCCATCAACGTGTTTATCCGACAGAAGTGATGGGAAAGAAGGGGATAGTAGTGGGGCTAATGGGTTTCATGGGCTTAATGGGTTTCATGGGCTGTTCGGGGGAGATAAGCTCAGAACAGCAGGCCGCAGAGGCTGCCCAAGGCTACTACCAACGCCTGTTGGAGAACTATCCCGACGGATTCCTGGCAGGGAAAGCCGGCTACGACGAGCTGCCCAAGGACTTCCGCAAGCAGTTGGTGAAAGCCAACGAGCAGTATGTGGAGGACATGCAGCAGAAGCACAACGGATTGCATGCCGTGAGCATCTCGCCCAATGTGGGACGCGCCGACACCACGCTCCATGTGGTATATGCCTTCCTCCTGTTGTCGTATGGCGACAGCACGCAGGAGGAGATCTCCGTGCCGATGGTACAGGTGGATGGAGAGTGGAAGATGAAATGAGGCGGCCGGAGGCCTAGTGAATAGTGAATAACGAATAGTGAATAGTAAAATAGTCAAATAATAAAATAAAATGATGACAGCCAACGAGATTCGCGACTCATTTAAGAAGTTTTTCGAGTCGAAGCAACATGCCATCGTGCCCTCTGCACCGATGGTTATCAAGGATGACCCCACGCTGATGTTCACCAACGCGGGTATGAACCAGTGGAAAGATATTATTCTGGGTACACGCGACCCAGAGCCTCGCCGTCGTGCCGATACACAGAAGTGTCTGCGCGTGAGCGGTAAGCACAACGACCTGGAAGAGGTAGGTCATGACACCTACCACCACACCATGTTTGAGATGCTGGGTAACTGGTCGTTTGGCGACTACTTCAAGGAGGGTGCCATCGATATGGCATGGGAGTATCTGGTGGATGTGCTGAAGCTGAATCCAGAGGATCTCTACGTCACCGTGTTCGAGGGCTCGCCTGAAGAGAATATTCCTCGCGATGACGAGGCTGCCAAATACTGGGCTAAGCACGTGCCCGAGGACCATATCATCAATGGTAACAAGCACGACAACTTCTGGGAGATGGGCGATACGGGTCCTTGCGGTCCTTGCTCAGAGATCCATGTGGACTCTCGTACTCCTGAGCAGAAGGCTGCCAGTGGCAAGAGCGGTCGCGAGCTGGTAAACCAGGACGACCCACAGGTTATCGAAATCTGGAACCTCGTATTCATGCAGTTCAACCGCAAGGCCGACGGTTCGCTGGAGAAGCTCTCTATGAACGTGATTGATACCGGTATGGGCTTTGAGCGCCTGGTACGCATGATGCAGGGCAAGCACTCTAACTATGATACCGACGTGTTCCAGCCCATCATCAAGGCTGAGCAGGAGATTACCGGTCTGAAGTACTTCACCTTTGAGGAGGAGACCGTTAGTCCTATCAGCAAGGAGCAGGACGATATCAATGTGGCTATGCGCGTTTGTGCCGACCACCTGCGTGCCGTATCCTTCTCTATTGCCGACGGTCAGCTGCCATCAAATGCCAAGGCCGGCTACGTGATTCGTCGTATCTTGCGTCGTGCCGTACGCTATGCCTACACCTTCCTCGGACAGAAGGACGGATTCCTCTATAAGCTCGTGCCCACACTGGTACACGAGATGGGCGATGCCTTCCCTGAGCTGAAGGCTCAGCAGCAGCTGATTACCAAGGTCATCAAGGAGGAGGAAGACTCATTCCTGCGCACGCTGGAGAAGGGTATCAACATGCTCGACAAGGCTATGGAGGAGTTGAGAAGTAAAGGAGAGAAGGAGTTGAATGGAGAATTGGCCTTCCGCCTGTTTGATACCTATGGCTTCCCGCTCGACCTGACAGAGCTGATCTGTCGTGAGAACGGCTTCACCGTTGACGAGGAGCAGTTCAATGTAGAGATGCAGAAGCAGAAGGAGCGTGCGCGCAATGCCGCTGCCGTAGAGAACAGTGACTGGACGGAGTTGCAGGCTGGTGAGCAGCAGTTCGTAGGCTACGACTATACCGAATATAACTGTCATATCCTGCGCTACCGCAAGGTGACCCAGAAGAAGAACGAGTTCTATGAGTTGGTACTCGACGCCACTCCTTTCTATGGTGAGATGGGTGGTCAGGTAGGTGACTGCGGTGTGCTCGTGAACGAAGACGAGACCATCGAGATTATCGATACCAAGCGCGAGAACAACCAGAGCGTACATATCGTGAAGCAGCTGCCAAAGAATCCTGCTGCCGAGTTTATGGCATGTGTGGATACCGACAAGCGTAATGCTTCGGCTGCCAACCATACCGCTACCCACCTGCTGGACTATGCCCTGAAGCAGATTCTGGGCGACCACGTAGAGCAGAAGGGCTCATTCGTTAGTCCTGACACCCTGCGCTTCGACTTCTCACACTTTGAGAAGGTGAGCGAGGAGCAGCTGCGCGAGGTGGAGCGCATGGTGAACGACATGATTCGTCAGGATATCCATATCGACGAGCATCGTGACGTGCCCTTCGACGAGGCCAAGAAGCTGGGTGCTATCGCCCTGTTTGGTGAGAAATACGGTGACAAGGTGCGTGTGGTTCGCTTCGGTCCCAGCTGCGAGTTCTGTGGTGGTATCCACGCCACATCAACCGGTCGCATCGGCTTCTTCAAGATTATCTCTGAGAGCAGCGTGGCCGCTGGTATCCGCCGTATCGAGGCTAAGACCGGCAAGGAGTGTGAGGAGTTGCTGTATATGATGGAGGACAATCTGAAGTCTATCCGCGCCTTCTTCAATAACGCTAAGGACCTGCAGGCCGTTATCCAGAAGTATATCGACGAGCACGACAATATGAAGAAGGAGATTGGTGCATACAAGGCTCAGCACGTGGAGCGCACCAAGAACTACCTGATTAATGAGATGAAGAACGTGAATGGCGTGAACGTTATTACGCATGTGCTCAAGATGGGGCCCAACTCAGTGAAGGACCTCGCCTTCCAGCTGCGTGGCGCTGTAGAGGGCTCGCTGCTCTGCGTCATCGGTTCTGTACATGAGGACAAGCCCATGCTTACCATCATGATGAGCGACGATATGGTGAGCGACCACGGACTGAATGCCGGTCAGATGGTGCGCGAGGCCGCTAAGCTCATCCAGGGTGGTGGCGGTGGTCAGCCTCACTTCGCACAGGCTGGCGGTAAGAATGCCGACGGAATCAGTGCCGCAGTAGATAAAGTCATGGAACTGGCTAATCTCTAATAGGAAGTTAAAGATATTAAAGGAGTTAAGGAAGTTAAGAAGTTAACTTCCTTAATTTTTTAGAAGATATCATTGATCACCTGCTCGACGATGTGAGGGAAATGCTCCATCTCCAGCAGGTGTTCTTTTTCTGCAATATCATCGACAGTATCTTCGGGCGAGAGTGCCACACGATACTGGGCAATAATCTCGCCAGAGTCGCAAACGGGAGTGACATAGTGGACGGTCATACCCGTCTCCGTCTCGCCAGCAGCCTTGACAGCCTCATGGACATGGTGGCCCCACATACCCTTGCCACCATATTTAGGCAATAGGGCAGGGTGGATATTGATAATCTTGCGAGGGAATGCTTCGACCAGGAAATTAGGCACCAGAGGAAGGAATCCTGCCAGCACGATGAACTGGATGTCGTACTTCTCGAGTAGCGGCATCATCACCTGTGGGTCGTTGAGCTCAGGCTTGGGTGCTACGGCAGTAGGCACACCTAACTTCTCTGCCCTTACCAGTGCATACGCATCGGCCTTGTTGCTGACCACAAGGGCACAGTTGACACGCTCGCTATCAGCGAAGTACTTGATGAGGTTCTCACAGTTGGTGCCGCTTCCCGACACAAAGATGGCGATATTGATCATACTCGTTGAGTGTTTAGTGATTCTAACAATAGCTCGATGAGGCGTGGCACCCCATAGTTGCTTATCTCTTCTTCCTTGATCCAGAAGTAGTCGTCTGGCAGTTGAGGGCGCTCGCTGGTCTCCCATAGCCAGAAGTCGGCATAGAGGATGCGGTGGGTGAGGATGTGCTTGACTCGCTGGCGCTGTAACACAGCGCCACATGGAACATCATTAGTGAGCCAAGGCTCATAGAGGCCTTGCCAGATGTCGCCAGCGGGGCGGCGATGGATGGCGGTATAGCCGTTGCACCTAATATAGATATAGGTGAGCTGGCGCTCCTTGACCTTCAGCGTGCGCTGCTTGACGGGTAACTCATTGATTCTGCCCTTGCGGAATGCTACACAACTCTCTATCAGTGGGCACTGCTGGCATAAGGGATTCTGCGGGGTGCACTGGATGGCACCAAAATCCATCATGGCCTGGTTGAAGGCAGAAGCCTCTTGCGGCGGCAATAGCTCTTGGGCTAATGCGGTAAACTCCTTCTTTCCTTCGGTGGTGTTGATGGGCGTGGTGATGCCATAGTGGCGAGCCAACACGCGATAGACATTGCCATCGACGACAGCGGCAGGCAGGCCGAAGGCAATGCTGCCAATGGCTGCTGCGGTATAATCGCCAACACCCTTCAGAGCCTTGATGCCCTCTATCGTGGTGGGGAAACCACCACGCGCAAGCACCTGCTTGGCGGCAGTATGGAGATTACGAGCACGGCTGTAGTAGCCCAGTCCCTGCCATTCGCGCAATACCTCATCCTCAGAAGCATGGGCCAATGCCTCTACGGTAGGCCATCGCTTCATGAAGCGTTCCCAATAGGGGCGCCCCTGTTCGATGCGCGTCTGTTGCAGGATAATCTCCGACAACCAGATGGCATAGGGATCACGCGTCTCGCGCCAAGGCAGCGTCCGACCGTTCTCCTTAAACCACTGAAGTATCGTTGTCGTAAAACTCATTTCAGGGGACAAAGGTACAAAAAAACTTTGAACGATGAACGATGCACTATGAACTTTTATGAGAATCTCGTCGAAAGATAGGGGCTATTTCGTCGAAAGTGAGTTGGAGCGTGTAATAAAACGCACTACTTTTGCATCAAAGAATAAAACTAAACGCAAAAATAAAATGAAAAAGACATTTCTAACAGTCGCAATGACAGCAGTTGCCACCATTATGATGGCACAGGAGAACAACCCAAATGCTAACGACAGCGTTACATGGTCGAAAGATTTGGATGGGGTAACAGTAACACGCATGCGCCGACTGGTGAAGGCCGATGCCGACAAGTTGAGCTACGACGTGAAGAACGATGCCGATGCGAAGGCTTCTACCGTTCTGGATATGTTGCGCAAGGTGCCTATGGTCAGCGTTGATGGAGAGGACAATATCACCGTGAATGGCTCCAGCTCGTTTAAGGTATATGTAGATGGCAAACCCAATATGATGATGTCGTCGGCTCCCAGTCAGATTTTCAAGGCTATGCCTGCCTCGATGGTGAAGTCGATAGAGGTGGTGACCAATCCTGGTGCCAAGTATGATGCTGAGGGTGGCGCTGGTGTGCTGAACATTGTGATGAATAAGGAGATGACGGCCATGATGGGTGGCAATGGTGGTAATGTGAACGGCTATAATGGTACTGTGCGCGTGCAGGCTGGCAATCGTCAGTTGGGCGGTAGTGCCTTTGTCAGTGGTCAGCAGGGTAAGCTATCATATAGCACCAATGTGATGTATGGTAAGCAGACACCTGGTACCACCACTACCACGATGGAGCGCGAACAGATGGGAGCCATGTCATCGACGATGACCTCTGAGACGAGTTCTAAGATGAAGACACCATTCACGATGGGTAACCTGACACTGGGCTATGATATTGATGCTAAGAGCTCGCTGGGCTTGACGGCAGGATTGACCTCTTTCAGTGTGAAAAGCGACGGACATACCCAGACGACGATGGGTGGCGGATTGTATGGCAATGGTTTCTCGTATGGCAATAGCGATGATACCAAGATGTCGCGCACCTCTTTTAATGGTAGCCTCGACTATCAGCGCTTCCTGAACGACGCACGCACCAGCAGCATTACGCTGACCTATCAGCTGACCTATGCCCCCAGCAAGACCGAGATGGAGAGCAGCTTTGACCAGGTGGCCACCAGCACTACGATGGATTTGACCAATCGCCATTCAGAGAACGATGAGCGCACTACCGACCACATCTTCCAGGCCGACTATACCACTCCGTTGGGTACTGCCAATACGCTGAATGCCGGTTTGAAGTATAGCTTCCGCAAGGCTACCTCTGATGCCGACTACTATCTGCAGGGCGTCTATAGCGACTTGATGAGCTCAGAATATCAGTATAAGAACAGCATTCTGGCAGGTTATGCAGAGTTGGTAAGCCGCTTTGGTAAGTTCAGCTCGAAGGCTGGTCTGCGCTACGAGCAGACATGGCAGGATGTGAGCTACCAGCTGGGTAAGGGTAATGACTTCTCTACCAATTATGGCAATCTAGTGCCCTCTGCCAGCCTGTCGTATAGCCTGAGTCAAACCAGCAATCTCGGTCTGACGTATAATATGCGCATCTCTCGCCCAGGTATCACCTATCTGAATCCCTATGTGGACCGTTCGAACCCCACGATGCTGTCGTATGGTAATCCTGACCTCGACACAGAGAAGTCGCACAATGTCGGTCTGACATTCAACTCCTTTACGACTAAGATGATGCTGAACATCAATCTGCGTCATAGCTTCACTGATAATGCCATCGAGTCGTACTCGTTCTATGACAGCAACAACCTGCTGAATACCACCTATAACAATACCGCCAAGAATCATATGACGAGTCTGAACGTATATGCCAACTGGATGATTCATAAGAATACCCGCCTGTTTTTGAATGGTGCTGTGGACTATAGTGATATGCGCTCAAAGGCCCTCGACCTGCAGAACTCAGGATGGCATGCCAACGTGATGGCTGGCTTGCAGCAGACACTGCCCTGGGACATCAAGTTCAGCGGATACCTCATCACCTCTACCAAGAGCTACAACCTGCAGGGATGGAGCAGTGGTTTCAATCTGCTGACAGGTACACTCTCTAAGTCGTTCTTCGACGATAAGCTGACCATCAGTGTGATGGGACTGACTGGTCTGGGCAACGGCGGTGCACTGGCTATCAACAGTTATTCTGAGGGTAAGGACTTTACCAACAAGATAGACATCAAGGTGCCTATGCAGAGCCTCTCACTCACCGTATCATACACCTTCGGTAACACCAAGAAACAGTTCCAGCAGCGTCGCAGCCGTGTAGAGAGCGACTATATAGAGCACCAGAGCAGTGGTGAGGCCATCAATAGCGTGGGCAATGGCGGATCAGGCAATGGTACGATGATACAATAAAAGTTCTTTGACCTGAAGGTCAAAGTGTGGCTTCGCAATGAAAGTTGACAGTTGATAGTTGAAAGTTGAAAAATATTTATTATCTTTGCAGCCGTATGAAGAAGATACAGAAAAAAGATATGTGGCTGTTTATAGCACAGGTGGCAGTTTGGGCAGTGATACTGTTCGCACTGCCACTGGCTACCTTCCTAAGTACGCAGGATGCTAAAGCCACCCGCACCTCGTTCTATGTGGTGTGGGGACTATTCCAGGGACCTTTGGTGGTTTACTTTGCCAACTTCTATCTGCTGGGTCCATATCTGTTCTTCAAGCGTCGCTATTGGCTGTTCGTACTCATCAACCTTGTGCTGGTATTGGGACTCAACTTCCAATTCTTCTTGGTTTATTTCCGCAGAGATAGCATTCCCAACATGCCTGCGATGGACGCTAATATGTGGGTTGGCTTCTTTGGCGGATTCCTGATGTTCCTGGTGCTGAACTGTATGATAGCAGCGATAGCTATCGGTATTCGACACTTTATCCGTACCCGTCAGATTCGCCAGCAGTTGAAGGAAGAGAAAGCCAAGAATACGGAGGCAGAACTGGCATGGCTGAAGAACCAGATTAATCCGCACTTCCTGTTTAATACGCTGAATAATATCTCCAGTCTGGTACAGATTGATGCCGATAAGGCGCAGGATGCTATTGCCCAGTTGAGCGACCTGTTGCGCTATGCGATGTATGAAACCAACAAGAAAACGGTTCCGCTACAGGGTGAGGTGGAGTTTATGCGTAATTACGTGGAACTGATGAAGCTGCGTTGTAATGAGAAGACGGAAGTTAATTGCCAATTGCCAATCGCTAATAGCCAATTGCCAATTGCTCCGCTCCTGTTCATCTCGCTGATTGAGAATGCCTTTAAGCATGGCGTCAGCAGTAATCGTGACTCACGTATCGACATCGGGTTAGAGATTGGCCAACAGCCAAATGCTAATGGCCAATTGCTGATCTTCACCTGTGAGAATACGAATTTCCCTAAGACAGACAGTGACCGTAGTGGTTCGGGTATTGGACTGGAGAATACCCGTCGCCGCCTGGACCTTATCTACAAGAACTGTTATACGTGGGAGCAGAGCATCGAAGACAATATTTATAAGGTAAAAATCACCATCAAATTGTAAATCGTAAATAGTAAATGAACTTGACCTGCATCATCGTAGACGACGAACCCTTGGCCGTGAAACTGTTAGAGTCGTTTGTAGCCAAGACACCACAACTCAAGCTGGAGCATTCGTTCACGGATAGCGTAGAAGCGCTGGGATGGCTGCGTGACCATCCTGTTCAGCTCATCTTTATGGATATCCAGATGCCCGATATGAATGGCATGGAGCTGTCGCATATGGTGGCAGGTGATACGAAGATAATCTTTACGACGGCCTTTAAGGAGTATGCCTTTGAGAGCTATGAGGTATCAGCTGTTGACTTCCTCTTGAAGCCCATCCGCTATAACAAGTTCATCGCTGCCGTGGAGAAGGCGGAAAGACTAATCAGTTTGGAATGTAGGACGGAGAATGCAGAGCAGGCTTCCGCACAGCTCTCTGCATCCAAGACGATGTTTATCCGTGTAGATGGTGAGCTGCGCC
>Ga0265298_10010116_pt1 | contig 11181 bp, 6 predicted proteins | sample AusTroGonzalo_MG_3_FD_193486 | JGI IMG/M metagenome (GOLD analysis project Ga0265298, IMG submission 193486) | Bovine rumen microbial communities from tropical cattle in Woodstock, Queensland, Australia - Gonzalo_01 | ecosystem: Host-associated > Mammals > Digestive system > Stomach > Rumen ...
CAGCGAATTGGTGAACTGGGGTTTCAGACCCGGATTACCCTGCGTAATGTAGAGCGGATTCGAATCATCGGTGATATCGAGCAACTGGGTGATATCCGGCTGACGTGTGTCGCCACGATAGTGGAACCAGATATTCTGCTGGTCAGAGAACTTGTAGTGGAAGTCGAGCGTCGGCGTGATATTCGTCACGTTGCGGATGGTGTCGACATAGATGCCACGGTAGTCCTGAATGTAGTTCGAATGCTGAGGTTGCACAAGAACACCAATGTTGTAGTCGTATTTCTCCTCCCAATAGCGTAGCATGAGGCGGATGTTATGGGTGTAGTTCTTGTACTCGGAGAAACGACTCAGACTCTTGTCAAGATAAGGTGTGAGGGCTGATTCGCCACCGAAGGAGCCAAGCCAGGGATCCCACTCACGATAAATGGGATGGATACCCTCGAAGGGATTCAGGTCCAGACGACTGAAATCGTAGGTCTGACGGTCGCTCTTATTCTGGTTGTATCGCAGTTCATAGCTGGCCTGCAGATGGGCGCCCTTCCAAAGAGGCTCGCTATATTGGGCATTAACTACATAGCCACTATTATCACTCGGTGTGAGATTGTAGCGGGCGGTAAAGTAGGTGGAATCCTGACCAGCCTGATTCTTCAGCAGATAGAGGTGTACTTCGGTGTTCGAAGCATTCTGGTTATCGTTGTCGCCCAGGCTGCCTTCGAATCGTAGGGTGATATTACGCCCGCGAGGATTCAGACGGCGGTAGAGCTGGAGCATACCCCAGAAATTCTTGTTCTCACCATAGGAGAGGCTCGCCTGACGGTTGCGGTTGACGGCGAGATTCCGGCTGTGCATCTCGTTGATAGCTTCATCGGAAATAGGGTCAGTAACGTAGAGATAGGGGTCGGCATTGTAGGTAGCCGAAAGTGAAGTCGACGTACCGTCGCTGGTGCCAGTGCTGGCATTGGCGCGAAAGAGGATATTACTGAGGGTATCGGGCTTCCATTCGAAGCGGAAGTTTCCGTTCCAGCCGTTGTTGCGTGAAAGACTCTTCGAATAGCTGTTCGAGAAGGTGCGATTGGTCTCGCTGTAGAAATTCTCATTGCTGTTTTCGTTGATGTTGTCACCACCACGGTGGTTCCAACGGATACTACCGTCGATCTTGAGTTTCTCACCATCGTCATAGTTGAGGTTGGCACCAAGCATCTTACGACTGTTCAGGCCACGACGGTTCCACCAGCCGGCATTCTCCTCCTTATTGTTGAAGTTGCCTGTCACCATGATACGCGTATTGTCGGTGAAACTCGATGCCATACCACGCGAAGCATAGCGGTGCTGCGTACCACCGGCAAGGTCGAGATTGGTCATATAGCCACGGTTCATGCCCTTCTTGATAGTGAAGTCGAGCACGGTCTCCTTGTTACCGTCCTCGATACCCGTGATACGGGCCTGATCGCTCTGCTGATCATAGAACTTCACGTTCTGGATGATGGAGATGGGCAAGTTCTTCAAGGCCGTTTCCGTATCACCGAGCATGAATTCCTTACCGTCGATGAGGATTTTCTTCACCTCCTTGCCGTTGACGGTAATGTTACCATCCTCGTCGACCTCAGCACCGGGCATGCGCTTGATGAGTTCCTCGATGGCAGAACCCTCTGGTGTGCGGTAGGCGTCGGGGTTGAAGACAAGGGTGTCTTTCTTGACGATGACCTGTGCGGCGCGGCCCGTGATGACAGCCTCTTTAAGCATGATACTCTCTGGCGACATGAGCAACGTGCCGAGGTCCTGGTTCTGGTTACGACGCAGGGTGACGTCGCGCTGTATCGACTGGAAACCGACGGAAGATATCTTCAAACGGAAGGTGCCATTATTCGGGGCCTCGACGGAGAAGTTACCTTTGTTATCACTAACGGTACCGCCAACGAAAACACTGTCTGTCACGGTGAACAACTGGATGGTAGCCTGCGCCATGGGCTCCCTGAATTCAGCATCGATAAGCTGGCCGCTGATGGTAAGACGGCGGGGGTCGTCGTCGGGTTGCGCAATAGCCGACGACGTGATTAGGATAAAGAGGAATAATCCGAGTACTCGGAATAATCTGAAATCATGATGATACATCTGTGTTTAGTTTTATTTAGGTGATACGATATTTTTCAGCGCGGAACCGAAGATGATATACTGTGTATTGCCAGCGATGGTACCTTCGTTCTGTCCCCAGAGGAAGGGCCAATCGTCATAGTTTTCGAAATGGTCGGGCTTACGGAAGAGCAGACCAGGTGCCACATTACCCGGGATGGCGGAGAAGTCAGCGCGGTTATTGCCATAGAACACCTGCTTGGGACGGGTGGCACCGACCACGGCCACGAACGAGTAATTATGATAGGGATGGCAACCGTAAAGCCAGTCACTGACACGATAGACCTCATCCTTACTGATGATGTCAGGGAAGTAGATGTGGGCATAGTTCACGGTGATGCCAAAGTTCAGCACGGCATTCACACCTGCCCAGTTACCCAGCCCGATAGGTACACCATAGGGATTCTGCGTGTCGAAGCCCTTGATATAGGTATTGTATTTCTCTACATAGGGACGGAGCTTCTGCTTGTAGGCTGCATCCATATAGGGCACAGCGTCAAGGGCTGTCTGCATGGTGTTGTTGACATTACGGTCAAGGGCCTCCCAAATCTGCTCCAGAAAGCGGTCACGATACTGCTGTTCCTTTGTGGCAGCATAGAGCTGCAGATTAGTACCGAGGTCACCACCACGATTGTTACGACGCCCCTGTTGTGCACCACCCTGGTTGCCACGCGGACCACGGCGCTGGTTCATCAGCTCAGTAGCCTCCTGCATCAGCCGTTTCGACTGTGTGAGGGCACGCTGGGCCAGATCATCGTTATAACCGGTGAGGGCACGTGAGGCAGCGGCAAACATGGTGGCTGCCTGGAAGTCAAGACTGGAGTTGCGGTTGGTAAAGGCCCACATGTCATCGGGGGTGCCACTACGCTTACCGTCAGCACTTACCTCGTAGGGCTTCAGTGAGGGGTCGTAATGCAGACCGTCGGTGATGGAGGCGGCATCACCCAAATGGTGGTAATTGTCGAGTATGGAGTTGGAGAGCGTCGAGGCCATGTGACCAATCTGCTCGGCCTGTGCCACGAGGTTCAGCGTGCCATGCTCGATGAACTGCAGGATGTCGGGCACACCGTCGGGACGATGGAGATCGACATAACGCTGCTTCTGACTGACGAAGGTCTCGTCACGCAGGGGTTTGAAAAGTTCCCATGTACGGATGAAGTTCTGCACCACACTGACATTCGAACCCGTCTCAATATCGAAGTCACCGGCATCGAAGAAACCGCCAACGTTCAGCCCAGGGATAAGTTCGAGGGGCTTGTACTTAGTATCGGTATTGGGTCCCTGGCGATGCAGGTCGAAATGATCGCTCTCAGGAGCCTGCAGGTAGCCCTCCTTGAAAGGCTCGCCATGCCAGGTGCGATAACCCTCAGTGACGTACATATGGTTCATGTGGATAGGCACCCACACATCGGTGGTAGCGTCGGTAATCTTGTCGTAGACATGGGCGTCAATGAGGAAATCGTTGGTCTTGGTATTGCCGTATTGGATGAAATAGACACCCGGCTCTTTCACCTGCGAGAAGTCGAACTTCACATAATTGTACTTGAAATAGGGGCCCCACGCCTTCACATCGCCTTTAAAGGCCTGTTCCGTCGTACCATCAGCCTTGATGCGCATGAGGGTTGCCGATGGCAGCATGCGGTCGTTCTTGTCAAGTTCGATGACAGCCACCTTCGGCTGTTCAGGGATATAGCCAATCTGTGAGAAACCGATGTTTGGCTCACGAATCCAATTGGGAATGGCATGAGGTTCCACCATCCAGGTGACAACCTTGCCCGTCTTACCCTTCGGCAACACGCTGCGCAGCACAAACCAGCCGTTTTGGGCCAGCATACGACCATCGTAAAGTTTCAGTTCAGCATCGTCGCTGCTAATGCGGATCATACGTGAGGGATCGTCGGTGGCCACAGTAATCTGATGACCGGACTCCAAGGGTAGCGGATCCACGAAACGGTCGGTGCCACGATCATCGTAGGTCTTGAAGCCCTTAAATTGACGGGGCTTCTCGCTATTGGGACGGGTGATGGTCTGACTGGTAGCATAACGGGGGAACCGGTTCAGTCGACCATCCATCAGGAAGGTCTTCAGCCAATACTGCGAGGGCAGGAACTCAATGTTAAAACCTGCCTCGTCAGCAATCTTCTCCGGCACAGGCTTATCCAAATAGACGGCAATCTCCACGGCCTTGCCCTTGGCAGTGACCACCACGCGGCTGTCGAAGTCGTAGTCGTCATAGCGCATACCCACCTCGATGCTGCCTTTCTCACGGTCCACCTTACGGTTGGTCATCTTAGGCACAAGGTCCCATTGCTCAGGGGTGTTGTTCAGACGCACGGCACCACCTTGAACGGTTCGCACACCGTGGTGGATAATCTCAATGCCCGAGTTCTTCTCGTCATTGAAACCGCCATTGAAACTATTGCTGAATACCAGCACATTGACACCCTGGCGCTCGAAATACTCGCGATCATTGAGTTGCAGGTCCTGACTCATTGCCGGCATCGCCAACAGGGCTGTGAAAAGTAATAATAACTGCTTCATTTTTTTGTTTAATTTTTGTGTTATGTTTTATTTGTTAATTGGAATCGTGAGAATAAACGAGGCACCTTCCTTGTAGGCGGAATCAAGCACAAGGTCACCACCAATACGGTTGGCAGCCCGCTTACTGAGAGGCAGACCCAAACCTACGCCCTCCGTAAACAGATCCACCTTAGAGAACATTGAGAAGATCATTTGACGATGAGCCTCGGCAACGCCGATACCCGTGTCACTGACGGTGATGGCCACCGTCTTATCATCTGGCTGGCTGACAGCTACGGTGATTTTGCCTTGGTGCGTGAACTTGTTTGCATTGTCAAGTAATTCCTCTAAAATAAGCATTACACGCTGTTTGTCAGTAGAGATCATGAAGTTATCAGGCACCGTGGTCTCAAAACAGAGCTTGACAGTATAGGGATTGGTAAGCTGAAAACCGTCGATCATCTCCCTGCAGACAGCATTACAACTGAAGGTATCCTTCTTCAGGTCTATATACCCCTTCTGCGAGGCGAAGCCGACAAGCATCCGACTGATGCGCGTAATCTTCTTAACATTATCCTGCATCATATGGATAATCTTCTTCGACTCATCTGCAGACATTTCGTGGAAACTATCATTAAGCACCTGTGCGAAACCACCGATGATATTGAGAGGCGTCCGGATTTGATGCATCATATCCTGCAGGAAGACCGTCTTCTTACGGTCGGCCTCCAGTGCCTTCTCGTTGGCATCAAGGAGTTCACAGTTGCGGTGCTCCATCTGCGTATTGATGAGACGGATGTTACTGATATAATCCGACAGCGACTGCTGCATGTCGACAAAACTGTTCTGCAACTGACCGATAGTGTCACCGCGTGATGTCTTAGGCAGACTATTACTGTATCGGCCCTCCGCAATGTCACGAGCCTGGTGGGCCAGCAGATGAAGGGGGGCGATGGCCCCGCCGATGGCCTGATAACAGAACAGCATAATGACCAACAGACCGATGAAGACTATAACCCACACACTGTAGAGCAGACGATTGTAGCCACTAAAGACATCATCCTCAGGACAGACGATAGCCATACTCCAATCAGCCTTGCCGACAGGACGGTAGAGCACCAGAGCGTCATTACCGTCAACCACAAGTTGATAGACACCACTCTCGCCCGCAATCATCTTCTTGCCTAAAGAGTCTACATCTTCTTTGGCTTTGGGATCAGGATCGGAGAAAAAGGTCTGACTAATCAGTTTCAATGTATCGGGATGCACGAGGTATTGACCCTTACTACCAATCATAATGCACGACGAGTTTGGATAGGGTGCCACCGACGTCACCTCCTGCGAGAGCCATTTCAACTCCAAGTCAATAGCAATAACACCGATAAACAAGCCGTCGCGATTGAAGAGCGGACGACTGTAGGTAGTGATGACGTTCGTCTGATACGTGGCCTGGGGGTTGGTGTTCAAATAAGGGTCTATCCAACAGCCCTGACGAAGACCCTGAGGCTTCATATACCAGTCGAGATGGAAATATTGGAAATCATCGCTGCCATACTGGGCAGTGCTGATTGAATCAGCATCACGCACGGAATAGATGGAGAAATAGCGGCCGTATTTTTTAAAGTAGTCGGGCTCCATCGAGATGGAACAACTATGGAAATGGGGATTATTAAGCAGAATCTCCCGCGTGTCACGGATCAAGGAGTCAGGATCTTGACAGCTGTCCACATACCATGCCATATTGTCGGCAGCCGTCTCCACATCGCCCATGATGTCGGTAATGCGCAGGGCTGTATTGTCGAGTATCTGTGTAGCCCGCATCACTGCATTCTGACGGATATAGTCCTTGGATAGTGAAAAAAGGAAACTTACGGACACAATGAAAATCACCGTCACCATCAAGACGATGGCGAGTCCAAGTCTGATCGACAGCCGTTGCATAATCCTATTCCACAGTTTCCTCATCCTTCTGGCATTTCTTTTTCACCTTTCGACTTTATCAACGTATGATCAATAAGATTGGTGATTGTCTCACTATGGTCACTGATTTGCTGCTGCAACCGGTTCATTTCCGGCTTTGTCAGACTCTGGTAACTCAAACTCAACTGTTCGGTGGCGACATGGATCTCGTTCACAGGCGCCATGATCTTCTCAGAAATCCTACTCAGGAAGGCCGTCTTTGTGCGCTCGTCGTCACGTCCCCGCTCATAGGCCGTCTGCAACGCCTGATTGCGATCCTGCAACGCCGCCGTCTTCTGGTGCATCTCACTGAGATGATTCGCCAGTGACTGTTGCATGGTCGAGAAACTGCGCTGCAGTTCACCAATCTCATCCTGACGATTATTGGTGGGGATGGGCTCGTCGAAGTGGTTTTGCGAAATCCTACGCACCTTCGCCGACAGGAGGTCGAGAGGTTTGAGATTACGGTCGATTACAAGCCGGCAGAGCAGCAGAAGAAGCAAGAGCACCACCACCATGACGATGATGCCCGTGGTCTGCAGACGGTTATAGTCGGCCAAGATATCACGTTCCGGACACAGCATCGCCATGCCCCAGTCCGTGTTGTTGAAGGGACGGTAGTAATGATAGATATTCTTACCGTCGACCTGTAACTGCCGATAGCCGCCGTTCTCTAATCGATAAAGGCCGCCCACACCCTGCAAGAAACACTGCGCGTACGGAATCTGCGACGTCACCACCGAATGAATCTCCGTCCAGTCGATCTGCACGTCGATGACAAAGGTCAGACGGTGTTTCCCTGCTGCGTCAACCACAGGCAGATAATAGGTCATCATCATTGGCCGCAGCGCCACACTATCGGAAACAGAATCCAATAACGGTTCCTGCCAATGAGCCGTCTCTGTTTTCTGCCCTTCTGCAGACCTGACATAACAGCTGTCAATCCACGGGTTTGCCTGTATCACCTCCTGACACAGCCCCTGTACGATATCGGGCTGAGTAAGATGATGGCGAATCATCCAACTCGCCGTCTCAGCCGTCATCTCCGTCTGATGAAGCATCCGATCCACCCGCAGTGCCGCATGCTCAAGCACCTGCATATTCTGCTCCAGCGACTCGTCTTTGACCACGGCCAGCGAGTAACGGAAAAGCAAGGTCAATGCCACCACGAAAATGGCGGTCACAAAACCCGTCACCCACAGACTGATCCGAGCGGAGAAGGAACTGCGGAGGTATCGGAAAATATTCATATCTGATGTTTCGCCTGTTCTAAGGTTTCAATAACACGATCGCACCAGGCGTCAAACTCAGGATCCTCTTCCTGCAACTCAGAATGACACTGGAGATAGGCCACACAGCGCCGTACGCCCTCGTCGAAACGGGTCGTGGCACAGAAACCTGGCACAGCCCGCTTCAGCTTGGTACAGTCAAAAATCACCGTTACCGACTTATCGCCCAACAGGTTGCCGGTAAAATCCCAAGCCTTGGGCGCAACGGCAGCCAAGAATTCCGACGATGCATAATAGGGTTTGAAAGTCACACCCAAAGCATTAGCCACACACTGATAAATCTGATTCCAGGTCAACTGCTCATCGCTCATAATCTGGAACGCCTCACCGATAGCCTTCGGATTACCCAGCAAGCCAATGAAGCCGCGAGCAAAATCCTCATTCCATGTCAGCGTCCACAATGAACTACCATCACCCTGCACCAGCACCGGCTTACCTTCCATCATGCGCTTGAGCACCTGCCAGCTACCCTTCAAGCCATGCACACTCACGGGCACGCCCCGTTCGCAATAGGTATGGCTGGGACGGACGATGGTCACAGGAAATCCCTCTTCACGATAAACCTTCATCAACAATTCTTCACACGCAATCTTGTTACGCGAATACTCCCAATAAGGATTGGCCAGGGCGGTGCCCTCCGTAATAACAGGACTGCTGACAGGCTTGTTGTAAGCCGAAGCAGAACTGATATAGACATACTGTCGCGTACGGCCGTTGAAAAGACGGATGTCACGCTCCACTTGCGACGGCAGGAAGCCAATAAACTCGCAGACGGCATCAAACACCTGATTACCCGTCTGTCGTAATACCTCCGCCTCGTCATTAATGTCGCAAATCACCTGTCTGACACCAGCAGGCACCTCATTCTTACGGCTGCCACGGTTCAACAGCCATAATTCATGGCCACTTTCGGCCAACTGTCGTGTGATGGCACTACTAATCGTACCCGTTCCACCAATCAATAATATCTTCATACTTACTTTTTCGTTATTCATTATTCTTCGTCCATCGGATACTTCACGCCCCATTTCTGGCGCAGGCCGTCCATCAGTTGCATGATATATAACGTCTCTTCGAGCGGCATCTCACGCGGCTCCAAAAGTCCGTCGATCAGCGCCTGCCGACAAGCGACGAACTGGTATTCATAGCCCGTAATCTGCTTGGGCACATGGATATCCTCCACAAACTCACGGTCGTGGGTATTCACCGTAATCTTCTGAGGATTATTGATATTGTCGATAATCAGATTACCGTCGGTACCGGCAATCACACCGATATTGTCACCCACGCAGGCAGCACTCGACTGGAGGTTGCAGAGCACCCCATCGCTGAGCACCAGACTCATGGCATTCGTCAGGTCCATGCCCGTCTTACTCTTCACACACAGGCTCTCCGTACTTACGATGTCAGCGTCAAAGAACATCCGCACGAAATTAAGGGCATAGACACCCAAGTCGAGCAAGGCTCCGCCACAAAGGTCAGGGCGCATGATGCGGGGCTTGTCCCCCATAGAATAGCCCAGGGTAGCTGTCACTAATCGGGGCGTGCCGATGCGTCCGCTACTGATCAGATCACGTACCATGCCGACAGCCGGTTGATAGCGGGTCCAAATGGCTTCCGCCAAGAAAACCCCACGTTCACGAGATAAGTCGACGATTTCTTTCGCCTGACGATGATTGGCCATAAAAGCCTTCTCCACCAGACAAGGTTTACCGGCAAGGAGCGCCTCACGTGTTACATCATAATGATGTGAGTGGGGCGTAGCCACATAAACCAAATCCACATCCGGATCGGCTATCAATGCTGTATACGAGCCGTAAGCCTTTTTCATTTTCCACTGTTTAGCAAAGGTCTCCGCTTTCTCGATAGAGCGCGAGGCAATAGCATAAGCCTCACAATTTACGAGGCCATTCAAAGTGATGGCAGCCTTTTCGGCTATCCACCCCGCACCGACAATTCCGATGCGCATTATTCCGTCTTGTGTCATTCTAACTGTTTTTAAAGTTGGCTAGTGGTTAGACAAAGTCTAAACCCAAAAAGTTTAATCACGCCATTCTATTTTATAGAATGTTAACATTTCGTTGCCATTTTTTCTTCTGCAATTAGAAAAAATTGATTATCTTTGCAGCATGAAACAAATATTCAAGACGCTTTCGGTATATGTTACAGCCTATGTTATTTTACTAATGGTTGTAGTCGGATTGCTTTGTTCATATCCGAAAACAGAATTGCATCTGTTGTTGAATTCCTACCATACCAACATCCAGGATACCTTCTTCAAGTATTACTCCATGTTGGCAGAAGGTCCCATATATGTTTTAGGATTACTTCCTCTGCTATGGAAGAAGATCAAACTAACGGTATTCTTTGCCCTTTGCGAATTATCGGGAGGCAGCGTGTTACAAATCCTGAAACACACCATCAGTACCGACCGCCCCATCAGCGTGTTTGAGCATTACCATAACATGATTCTACCTCTGGTACAGGGCGTTGATATGCATCATAGCAATTCTTTCCCATCAGGACACGCCTCTACATTCTTCGTGTTCTGTACTTGTTTCGCAATTTTCCTAGCATACCGACATAAATTGAAAGCTCATCAGAATAACCGCAGAGCATGGGTGATGGTCAGCATAGTGATGTTGTCGCTCTTTGTATTTGCCACACTAGGTGCTTATTCACGTATCTACCTTTCGCAACATTTCCTGTCGGATGTCTGCACAGGTAGCATCATCGGATTCATGACCCCATGCCTGATTTTCTACTTCGGCAGACATAAGATCCTGAAACTCAAAACGGAATAAGTCTACGCTCCGACTGCCGTTAATATGCCTCACGGTATTTACCCTCTTCTTTGTCGTTAAGCATAGAGAGGTAAGATTGATAACGACTAGGGGCGATGAGATGATTTTCGAGGGCTTGGAGGACGGCACAGCCGGGCTCATGGGTATGGGTGCAGTTGGAGAAACGACAATCCTGAGCGAAATGAAAAATCTCTTTGAAATAACTTGTCAATTCTTCGGGTTCCATATCGAAGGTACCAAAGCCTTTGATGCCTGGCGTATCGATGAGCCATCCCTCACCTAAAGGAATCATTTCAGAGAAGGTGGTAGTATGGAGACCAGTATTATGGGCATCTGAAATCTCGGACGTCCGTAGATTAACACCTGGCACAAGGCGATTAATGAGAGTGGACTTCCCAACCCCACTATTGCCACTGAGAAGGGTTATTTTGCCTGGCAGCAGCTGTTTCAAGTCATCGACGCCCTTACCAGTCTCTGCT
>Ga0265298_10010117_pt1 | contig 11181 bp, 10 predicted proteins | sample AusTroGonzalo_MG_3_FD_193486 | JGI IMG/M metagenome (GOLD analysis project Ga0265298, IMG submission 193486) | Bovine rumen microbial communities from tropical cattle in Woodstock, Queensland, Australia - Gonzalo_01 | ecosystem: Host-associated > Mammals > Digestive system > Stomach > Rumen ...
GCTGATTACCAACAAAGCCTACCTTTGGGAAGTCATCAAAAACGAAGATTTTGCTGAAAACAAGATTGATACGAGTTTCTGCGCTTCGCATCAGGAAGAATTGCTGAAAGCTCTGCATGAGAGCAGGAAAAATCTGAACATCAACGATATAGTAGCGTCATTCCTTATTTTCGATTGTTGCAAGCGACAGTTTGAGCGTCAGGCAGTGAATGTTTGGGAGACTATCGGTTATTGGCGCTACCACATGCAACTCATCGTTGATGTGGAAGGACAGCGGATTCCCGTGACCATAACGGATGCTTCGGCTGGGAAAATAAGAGGAATAATAGGGGAAAAGCCTTTCAAAGTGGAGTTCATCCAGTATGACAATAGCCAGTTGAAAATCATGCTGAATGGTCGAACGGAAATGGTTTACTGCTCGGTGAATGACGAACAAAAGACCATCGTTAACTTCCACGGGCTCAATTTCACTTGCTATCGTACCGACCAACTCAATGACACGATGGATTACGCTTGTAAGGAGACGGTGAACGATAAGTCGCGTTTGGTTTCGCCCATGCCAGGAAAGGTGGTGAAGATCAATGTCAAGGAAGGCGACGAGGTGAACGAAGGAATGATAATGATCGTTGTGGAAGCCATGAAGATGGAGAACAATATTGTCGCCTCTGGCAAGGCAAAGGTCAAGAAAATTCTTGTTGCCGAAGGCCAGATGGTAGACAATAAAATGCAACTTATTGAGTTGGAATAGTATGGATTGCCGCGCTTCGCGTCATTGCGAGGAGGGACGACGAAGCAAACTAGAGATAAACTAATAGAAAGCAAAAACAAAAGATATGAATTTCGACCTCACAAAAGTTTATAACATCAACTAATCAAAACAAACTACAATAATTTCAATCATTTACAATTCTTTTTCAATATCCCATTTCATTCTATTTTGATTATTTTTTGTTACTTTTGTTACTTTTTTGTTACCCGTATTGAAATAATCCCTATTTTTGCAGCGAGTAACAAATTAAAGTACCATGAAAGCAAAGAAAGCCAAAGAGCCGGTAAAAATCCGCTTCAAGGAATTGGCGGACGGCAACAAATCAATCTATCTTGACATCTATAAGGACGGCAAACGCAAGTACGAGTTTCTGAAGCTCTACATCATTCCCGAAAAAACACCTTTCGATAAGGTGCAAAACAAAACGACTATGGACGCGGCCAACGCAATCAAGGCGCAACGCATAATCGATTTGACAAACGGCACGGCTGGCATCACCGACAAGGGGAAAATGGGCAAAATGTTACTTGACGACCTTATGAGCATCTACGCCGACGAAAGGGCTAAGAAAGGCCAAAGCCTAAGTAACTCGGTCGTAATCAAAGCTGTTGCAAAGCACTTGCACGCCTATAAGCCAGGGGCGAGACTTCAGGACGTTGACAAAGAGTTTTGCAAAGGGTTTTCCGACTATATCCAACACGTTACCATTAAAGGCGGAAACAAGATTTCAAAGGGTGGGGCGCACTCATATTTCATCTTGTTTAATGCTGCATTGAATATGGCCATGCGTCAAGGCTGGATTGAATCAAATCCGATTGCCAAACTTGACAAAGAGGATAAAACCCAACGCCCAAACGCCCAACGCGATTATCTTACATCGGAGGAACTTAGATCCATGATTGCCACACCTGCAAAGGACAATGTGAAGAAACCGTTTCTATTCAGTTGCTTCACGGGGTTGAGGTTTGGCGATATCAAACGCCTTGAATGGGGAAACATCATCGAAGAAAACGGAGGGTGGAAAGTCCGTGTTACAATGCAAAAGACCCAAAAGCCCGTCTTTATTCCCATTCCCAACGCCGCCGAAATTCTCCCCGAACGCGGAACGGCAAAGGAAAACGACCTTGTTTTTGAAACGGTTGTCAATAGCTTGACAAATAGCCGTGTGTCACAATGGGCAAAAGCTGCTGGCATAACGGGAAAACACATCACATTCCACACGGCCCGCCACACATACGCAACGTTGCTACTGACCCAAGGGGCTGACCTCTATACAGTTTCCAAGTTGTTAGGTCACGCCGAAATCGCCACTACTCAAATCTACGCTGAAATCATTGACAAGAAGAAAGAGGAGGCCGCAAACCTGCTCAACGGCTTAATATAGGAGGGTGCAACAATGAAACACAATGACCAAGTAACAATCACCAAGGCCCCGGCGGGCGTAATTGTGAAGACAAAGGACGAGACGTTTTGCATTTCGTATAAAAACGCGGCACAAATGGACTGGAACGAAGCAACAAAGAGGTATTGCGGCCAACTCCCAACACGCGCCCAGGCGCAACTTATATGTCTCTACAATGAAGCAATCAACAAGGCCCTGACCGAGGCCGGAGGCCAAACGCTGGACTGTGTATTTTGGACAAACGCCATGCGCAACAACAACGAGGCTTTTTGCTTTGTCGGGTCGGGTGAATTTAAGTGGGTCGGCAACGACAAGAAAACAAGTTGGTACTATATCCGTCCGATAACAAGTATTGAAAATAATGGAAAACAGACTATTTGCAATTAGCCTTGACGACTTGCGCTCCGTCATCCATGACGAAGTTTTGGAGGCAATGGCTGAATATTTCAAGAAACCCAACGAAGAGAAGCTGCTCACCATTTCCCAAGCCGCTGCCATGCTTGAAGTGGATAGATCAACGCTATGGCACTGGGACAAAGAAGGCTATCTCAAGAAAACACACATTGGTGGAAAGCCCCGCTACAAGGAAAGTGAAGTGCTGGCCATCCTTGACGGAAGAACGAGAAAGCAATGAGAAACCCCGGTGCCTAAAATAATAGATTGCCATAAATGAGAAGCCCGTCCAATCGTGCTGTACTGGACGGGCTTTTTCGCATTGACTATGGTATTATGTCATATTATGCCTTTTTCGGTATAGACTTTCAACAAAAGGACTATCGCGAAAAATGTCAAAAAGCCGGGAAAGAAAGTGTTCGCCCACACATCGAGGAAGAAAGCACACGCCACAATCAGAATGACATCGGCGACAAGAACCGAATAGAAGAGATAAGTCTTCCAGTCAGCCTTTTTCGCGTTGTTTGAATAGGCGACGCAAATCAAGTATTGTGCAACGGTTACAATTGTAAGAAACACCCAAGTCAAGTCAAAATCCGCCACAAAAAGCGCAATCCAATAAACTGCAAGCAATGTGGAGCAAACAAAGCCTATCGCAGCCGCCACCTTTGGGATTTTGCGCGGGCTGCAACTGTATTTGAACATGTCGTTGAAGTCTGCCATTTCTGTTTGTTTATTTCGATGCAAAATTAGGTCTTTTCCCAATACCCCGCCCCGTTTTTGTGTCGCAAATTGTCTGCTAAACAAGCTATTACGTTCATTTTCAACGTGTTCACCCATTAAAAAAGTGAATAAAACAAACGAAACCCGCTGAAAGTCAACGGGTTTCTCACTCGGAACTATAACGAACATAAACAAACCCTCTATTTGGCAATTGTTATGCCCGGAAAAAACACTTTGCAAATATACACAAAGTATCGGAATTTTGGGCGGTGGCCTCGATGAAAAACACCTCAACATTGCACATTCGTTTCTTCAGCCAATCCCAACTCATCAACCATCATTTGAATGAATGGGTGTTCTTCTACCATCCGTTCAAGATCTGTTTTTGGTTGGCCGAACAGCCATCTATATTCCTCATCCGGCATTTGTGGCGTATAACCTTCTTTCAACTGAATTATGAGCCAGTCCGCAATATCTATCTTTTTGGACCTCTCCTCATCTGTGGCGTTCTTTTCCAAAACATCCGAAACGCAAACTTTACAGAAAGTGAGTTCCTTTGCCCGTTCCGTCCACTCATCGAACCCGTCCACATCGGGGAACATGATGACTGTCCTACCGGACAACACTTTCATCTTGTCGATTGACAATTGGGATTTGCCGCCAGTGGCCAACCAAACCATACTCGGAAAACAAGCGGCACCAATCAAGGCTGATTTCTCACTCTCCACAAGTGCCACAATTTTGTTCCTATTCATTGACAAGTTGAGCAAGTGTTCACCAAACAAGCATTGCGTCAGTTCCCAATCATCGGACAAAAGACCGTCCTTTTTCATTTTGGCGTGAATCCAATTCACTCCGTTCCCGTCCTTGATTCGGTGGCCATCTTCGCCATACTTCATTATCTTGCCCGTCCTGACCTTGCCGTTTATGTCAATCTGCCAATAGATTATATCCATGTCTTTTGTCGCTCCAATGGCGTACAACTCGCCCAATCTTGATATTGTCGGGCTTTGTAGGGTGTATCTATCGAACAAGCCGCATAGGAACTTGACAAAGGCACTGTTGTAACTTGCTGATTGGCGTACATACTTGAATGGGATTGTGCAAAGCGGCTTTGGTGGCTTGGGCTGAAGCTGCATCTTCGGAATGAAGTTCTTCTCCGTTGGCTTGTTGGTCGTATGGTCTCTGAAGTAGTCGGTCGGCGTGTAATGGTAGCCGCAACTGCTTTCATGGTCGCACCTGCCGCAATTCTCGTCAAGGGGTTGTCCGTCCTCATCAACATAGTAGGTGAAGGAATGTCGGTCATGGCAATTCGGGCATTCGTGGCGCGTGGCTTTGCCGTGGTATTTCTCAAGTTGATAGTTCATGTTTTTTCTCTCCTTTCGTCCCGCTGTCCCATCTGTCCCACCGTCCCACAATGGGACACTTGGGACAACGGGACACTTGGGACACTCTATTTTTTCAACAATCGGTGAACCTTTGACTTACTCATATTCAGACGGTTAGCAATATCTCTTACAGATAGCCCTTGCTGTCCCAATTCCTTTACCGACTCTATTTCTTGGGACACATCGCCTTCGGATAACTGCTTGAGATGTTCTCTCTCTGACGCATATCCAGTCGTTGTGAACTGTAAGAACGCATTGTTTTTCTCAATTTGGCAAACAATCACGTTCTCAGAATCGTGAACAAACTCACCATGACGGACTTTCATCTGTTTGATATAGCGAAGACCGCTATCCTTTGCACTTTGACCTATCGCAAAGCAACTATCAAAGAAATTGTATAGTTTTTTGCTTCCGGCCAAATCGTTGGTTGAAATCGGATTGAATTGGTTTCGCTTCGGGGTGTGGGCAATGATGAGCATAGATAAGTCATGCTTTTTTTTCAAGGCCATCAATCGTTTCATGAACTTGCCCGCATCATCGCCTTTTTCCGAATTTGTGCATAACCATGTCAAATTATCAATGATTAGTACCTTTGCGTCCGACTGCAAAGCTGACGCTTCAATGTCTCGAATTACGGTATCTTCAAAATTGGTAATGTCTAAAGATTCCTTGTCTATTTCTACTCTATAAAAGTTATCAGAGAACTTGTATAGACTGCCTTCCTCATCTGTGTATCGGAGCTGAAACTGTTTATCGGATAGCTCAAAATCAAAATACAACACTCTTTGTGTTTTCGCTATACTCTCGCCAATTTGGACCGCGTAAATGGATTTGCCCAGGTTGCTGTCCGCGAACAAACAACAGACCTCGCCCTCATACCAAAGAGAAAGCCATAAAGGTTTGGGGTCAGGTCGCCGCTGTGCTTCTACTATTGTCTCATTGGCTGACTTTATGCGGAGCATTCCCACCACTTCAGGTGTCCCTTCCCTCAATGCTTCAGCACGTTCAAGTTCTTCCCCTATCAGGGCCGCAAAGTTTCTGCTTTCGGCATTTTCTTTTTCGGTTGTTGTCGTCGCCGTGGCCAATGCAAGCACTATCGGGCCACTTTTTTTTGGCAAATCGCTTGCGCTCAGCGGATTATTTTGTATCTTTGCCGCAAAGTTCAAGTTCTTATCTACAACTGTCGGAGTTGTGGCTTTCTCAACCGCCTTGCGAAGGGCGGTTTCTTTTTTTGTTGCTCGAACTGAAGCAATATCGAATTTCAAATACATTTTACTTCTTCTTTTTTGAAAAAAACGTTTCCCAAAAATGGGGTCGGGCAATACATACGGTATCCGCTCCGCACGACACACCCTCCCTTCCATTTTTCAAATTTTTTGGTTGCTGGTGGCTCGTATCGATTCAGCCACGGCGGGCAACTCTTTTATTTCTATCTCTTGCTCACTGATTAAATAAGATTCAACCTCGTGTCGGCGGAAATAAATTTTGCCGTTGTAGCCGCGTCTTGCCCTCATTTCCATCTTTTGCACCGCTTTTGCAAGTTCTTCTATACTTATTCCGTATAAGGTGCAAACCTCGTTAGGGGTAAGTGTTTGTTTCCCGCTTGCCGCAATCAGGGCCTCAATTCGTTTCAATTCTTCGTCTTTCATTTGCGGCCTCCTTTCTTCATAGGGTTTGCGGTCACATACGCTGCCGCTGCTGTTTCGGCCTCGTCAATGGTGCCTACACGGTTGGCCAAAATCCACTGCTCAACCTCGTCTTTTTTGAAAAATACCAATCGTCCGCCTCCTACTTTGTAATAAGGTATTTTCCTGTTATGGATAAGGCTGTAAAGGTAACTTTTCTTCAGGTCAAAAACCCTTGAAACTTCCTCTAATGATAATGTTTCCTTTGCTCCCATTGCGGCAATAGTTTTCAATTCCTCAATGCTTGCTTCCAATTGGTCAAATCTTGCGTTTGTGTCCATAGTGTTTAATGTTTTATGGGTTTTACGCTTCTTTAATAGTGGGTTTGTTTTGGTGTAGGTTTTCAAATTGTTCTAATTATTTCAAAATAAGTTATCAACAATCCATGTTGAAAACTCCGCAATCTATTCTATTCCAATTGCTTAAATGCGTTTTGTAGCTTTGTGTTTCCACCTTGCAAACCCATTAAGGACTACAGAAAAAATTGTAACTCGTTGAAAATCAATAAAGGGTTTTCAAAATCGCACAACATTTGCACAACTATTTTGCACAACGGCCAATTGTCGGGTCTCTCATCATAGCCCCTGCCTGGCATCAGGGTCTCATTTGTCGGGCATTGCTCATCATGGCCATTCAAAAAAATCCCTTGCGTCTAAATGAGTGTCGAAAAAAAGACTACCTTTGCGGCATAAATAGGCCGTCAAGCCAGCACCATTATAGGCTTTTTGGTTCTAATTTGTTACTCACTCTCAAACCAAGACGGCCTATTGTTTTGAAAATAAGATAAATAGGAAATATTATGAACTTTGACCTCACCAAAGAACAGGAAGCCTTGCGCCAACGTGTGCGCGACTTCGCAGAACAGGAAGTGAAACCCGTCGCCCGCAAAAACGACGAAAACCAGCATTTCGATGTGGAACTTACCTTGAAAATGGGCCAACTCGGCTTGTTGGGTATGACCGTTCCGAAGGAATATGGCGGTCAAGGGCTTGACAATCTGAGCTATATCATCGCTGTGGAGGAACTGGCCCGCGTGGACGGCTCCACTGCTGCCACCATCGCCGCCGACAACTCCTTGGGTATTGGTCCCATCAAGGACTACGGCACTGAAGAACAGAAACGCAAGTATCTGCCTCAACTCTGCAAGGACCGTCTTTGGGGCTTCGGCCTGACCGAGGAAGATGCTGGCAGCGACTCGCGCGGCACCAAGACTACGGCACGACGCGATGGTGATGGATGGGTACTCAACGGCTCCAAAATCTTCATCACCAATAGTGCGACTCCCATCACTTTGGGTACCAGTGTGCAGGCTATTTCGGGCGAGAAAGATGGCAAACCGGAGTTCACTGCCCTTTTGGTGGAGAACGATACTCCTGGTTTCACGCAGACTCCGATGGACGACAAAATGATGTGGCGTGCCTCCAACACGGGCAAACTCGTGTTCGACAATGTACGGCTGCCCAAGGAATGTATCTTGGGTGAGCCTGGCGAAGGTTCCCACATGATGCTTGCCACCCTTGATTCGGGTCGTTTGTCTATTGCTGCCATGGGATTGGGCTGTGCACAAGGGGCTTACGAAATGGCTTTGGCTTATTCCAAGAAACGTGTGCAATTTGGCAAGCCGGTGTGCAAGTTCCAAGCCGTAGCCTTCAAGTTAGCGGATATGGCTGTGAAGGTTGAGGCTGCGCGTAACTTGCTTTATCATGCCTGCTGGTTGAAGGACCAACATCGTCCTTTCGGCAAGGAGGCTGCCATGGCGAAACTTTATTGCTCCGAGGTGGCTGCCGAGGTCTGCGACAACGCCGTGCAGGTGATGGGTGGTCATGGCCTGCTGAAGGAGTTCGATATGGAACGCTTTTACCGCGACCAACGCATTCTGCAAATCGGCGAAGGCACTTCTGAAATCCTCCGTTTGGTGATTTCGCGGGCGATTGGATGTTGAAAAACAATCTTTAATTCTAATATCATGAAAATCAAACTTTTATCCTTAATGGCAATCGTAGCTATTGTGGCTACTGCTTGTGGAAACAAGAAAACCGAACAGTCCACCGAGCCTGTTCAAGGACAAACCAAATTGTCGGACAAGTACGCACAGTACACCCTGACAACTGACATCAGTCACCTGAGTAACAATGAGAAAGAGATGCTGCCGCTGCTTTTCGAAGCTGCCGACATTATGGACCAGCTCTTCTGGATGGAAAACTATGGTGACAAAGACGAACTTATGGCCAAGATTGGCAACAATGAAGACCTCAAGAAGATGGCCTCCATCACCTACGGCCCTTGGGATGGGCTCGATGGCAACAAGCCCTTCGTGGAAGGCATTGGCCCGAAACCAGCTGGTGCTCAGTTCTATCCTATTGATATGACTGAGGAGGAATGGAACGCCTTTGGCGATCCGAACAAAACGAGCCAATACACCATGGTTGTTCGTGATGAGAATGGCAACCTGCAGTGTGTATGGTATCACGATTATTTTGCCGAGCAAATTAAAAAGGCTGCCTCATTGTTGGACGATGCTTCTGAACTCGCTGGTGATGAGGAGTTTGCCGAATACCTGCGTCTCCGTGCCAAAGCCCTCCGTACTGATGACTATTTGGAGAGCGACATGCGTTGGATGGATGTTCGCAACAACAATATTGATATGGTGATTGGCCCCATCGAGAACTATACCGATGCCCGTTATGGCATCAAGGCCTCTCACGAGGCTTTCATCCTCATCAAGGATCAGGAATGGACCAAGCAACTGGCTCGTTATGCTTCGTTTGTGCCAGAATTGCAGAAGCAACTTCCCGTTCCGGATGAATATAAGAAAGAAGTGCCTGGCTCCGATGTCGACCTGGCCGCTTACGATGTGGTTTATTATGCTGGTGACTGCAACGCCAACAGTAAGACCATCGCCATCAACCTGCCCAATGACGAGCGCGTGCAACTCGAGCGCGGTACCCGCAAACTTCAACTCAAGAATGCCATGCAGGCCAAGTTCGACAAGATTTTGGAACCCATCGCCGAAGTGCTGATGACTCCCGAATCGATGGAACACATCAAGTTTGATGCCTTCTTCTCCAATGTGATGTTCCATGAAACCGCTCACGGCATGGGTATCAAGAACACCATCACGGGCAAAGGCAGTGTGCATAGTGCTTTGGGCAACCAATACAATGCGATTGAGGAAGCTAAAGCCGATGTGCTGGGCCTTTATCTCGTTACCAAACTTAGCGAAATGGGCGAATACACCACCACCACTATGGAAGACAACTACGTCACCTTTATGGCAGGCATCTTCCGTTCGGTGCGTTTCGGTGCTGCTAGCGCTCATGGTAAAGCCAATATGCTTACTTTCAACTATTTCCAAAACGAAGGTGCTTTTGTGCGCAACGATGAAGGTCGTTATGCCATCGATTTCGAGAAGATGAAAGTGGCTGTTGAGAAGCTGGCTGGCGATATCCTCAAGCACCAAGGCAACGGCGACTACGAGGTTACCAAGGCTTGGTTGGGTGAAAACTGCGTTATCCGCCCTGAGTTGCAAGTCGACCTCGACTGCGTCAATGCTTTAGGTATCCCTGTGGACATCTATTACAACATGGGTCCACAAGTGCTTTTAGGGAAATAAGGTTGCGAGGTTTCAAATCAAAGCGAAGGGCGGTCCCGATTGGAGCCGCCCTTCGCTTTTTGCTTTATTGCGTACGTATCAAAGTTTTTCCTTCAACATCTGCATGGCTTTCGGTAGTCCGTCGGCATTGCGTCCACCTGCCACGCAGAGGGTTTTCTGTCCGCCGCCGCCGCCTTGGATTTCCTTGGCCACCTCGCGGATGAGTTTGGTGGCATCCAGACCTTTGTCATCGGCGAAGGCTTCGGGTAGCAAGAGGCAAAGCGCAGGCTTGCCTTCACTGACCGAACCCAAGATAGCTATGGCGTTCTCGTTCATCTGCTTGAGCATCAATGCAATGTTGCGAAGCTGTTCGCCTGTAACGCTCAGCGTTTCAATGACGAGATGATAGCTTTCGTAAGCGGTGGCATTAGCCAGTAGTTTTTCAGCCGTGGATTGGGCTTTTTCTTGCATGAGATGTTCCACTTCTTTCTTCAAGGTGGAGTTTTGCTCGTTGAGCGAGGTGACGGCCTTCACCAAGTCGGGCGACTTGACGCACTCGCGCAGGCGACCGATGAGGTCAAGTTGTTCGTCGAGATATTGCTCCACGGCCTCGCCTGTGATGGCCTCGATACGGCGAATACCCGCTGCGATGGCGCCTTCCGTAACGATTTTGAACATACCTATGTTGCCCGTGGCGGAAGTGTGGCAGCCGCCGCAGAGTTCCATGGAATAGTCCTTGTCGAAGACCACGACGCGCACCTTGTCGCCGTATTTCTCGCCAAATAGGGCAGTGGCACCCATGGCCTTGGCCTCGTCAATCGGGATTTCGGAGTAGGTCACATTCGGGATGTTTTCTCTAATCTTCTGGTTGACAATCTTTTCCACCTGACGAATTTCCTCGTTTGTCATTTTGGCGAAGTGGCTGAAGTCAAAACGCAGGCGCTGGTCGTCGACCAAAGAACCTTTTTGTTCAACGTGCGTTCCGAGCACTTGCCTCAATGCGGCATGCATCAAGTGGGTCGCGCTGTGGTTGTTGGCAATGCGTTGACGGCGCGCCGTGTCGATGGTGGCAGTGAAAGTTACCTCGGGATTTTGTGGCAGTTGTTCGGTGATGTGGATGACGAGGTTGTTCTCCTTCACCGTATTAATAATAGGTATGGTCTCATTTTCGGAGGTCAAGGTGCCTGTGTCGCCCACCTCACCGCCCATCTCGGCGTAGAATGGGGTCT
>Ga0265298_10010118_pt1 | contig 11179 bp, 10 predicted proteins | sample AusTroGonzalo_MG_3_FD_193486 | JGI IMG/M metagenome (GOLD analysis project Ga0265298, IMG submission 193486) | Bovine rumen microbial communities from tropical cattle in Woodstock, Queensland, Australia - Gonzalo_01 | ecosystem: Host-associated > Mammals > Digestive system > Stomach > Rumen ...
GAGCTTCATATCCGACGGGTTTAATCAGTTGACTCATATCTTTATTTTCAAATTTTCGCGCAAAGGTACATAATAAATATTAATTTGCAAACAAAAACCAGAATTATTTTTGCAAAATGACAGAAATCCTTGATTTTTGCTATCTATTTGCATCGTTAAGCATCCCGTTAACAAATCATAATTCTCAATTCTCAATTCTCAATTCTCAATTATTTATTGTACTTTTGCAGTCGCAAAAGCGCATTGGTCCCGTAGCTTAGCTGAATAGAGCGTCAGATTCCGGTTCTGAAGGTCTTGGGTTTGAATCCCAACGGGATCACAAGTCTGAAAAGTCAAGTGATTATCGAGAATCCCAGTAAATAAAGGGCTTCTCGATAATTTTCATTCAGGGGTATGGATTTCCAACTTATTGGTCTCAGTCCAACTTTTAGGGTGAAAAATCGGCGCAAAATCAGCGCAAAGTGCCAAAATCGGCGCAAAATCGGCGCAAATTTTTAGTTAAAATGGCAACGATTACAACTGAGTACGGAAAGCTAAGTAGCAACAAGACGAGAACCGTCTATCTGAGAATCAGAAGCGGCAAGACAGAGAAGCGTATCAACACGCAGATTAAAGTATTGGAATCAGAAATCTCGCCTCGCACCAAGAGAATTAAAGACTTCAGTAAGGCGAGACAGATAGAGATGCTGCGTCTGGATTGGGAGAGCAAAATCAACCAATTAGGAATTGAGGCCTTAGGTGTCAAGGTGGATGCCCAACACATCACTTCTACCATCAGCAAGAAAGAAGAGGAAGCAGACTTCTTTGCTTTTGCCAAGAACTGGTTGACCCACACCAGCATCAAAGGAAAGAAAAACTACCAGTGCATGCTCAACACCTTTTCCTCATTTCTTGGCAAGGATAGCCTTCTCTTTTCTGACCTCACCTACACTCTACTGAAAGAGTTCGAGAGTCACCTGTCAAAGAAACCAAGAGCACAATCGCTTTACTTGGGTGAACTGCGTCATCTGTTCCGTGAGGCGATGCTTGAATTCAACACAGAAGAAAAGACCATCATCAAAAGCGACCCTTTCATCCGTTACAAAGTTCCCAAGCAAGTGATGAAGAAAGGAGTCCGTGCGCTTACCTTAGAAGAGTTAATGAAAGTCTATCACTATCAGGGCAAACCAGGAAGCCGTGCCCAACTCGCGCGTGACACCTTTATATTATCGTTCTGTCTGATGGGAATGAACTCCGTAGATTTGTTCTCGGCAACGAACTATAAAAATGGTTTCATCAAATACAACAGAACGAAGACCAAAAATCGCAGAAGCGATGAAGCCTATATCGAAGTGAAAGTCCATCCGTTTATCAAGCCGCTCATGAAAAAATATGCTGGCACCAAAAACGTCTTCAATTTCTGCTCACGTTATAACGATTACGAAGGCTTCAACAAGAACCTGAACATTGGCCTGAAAACTGTTGGCAAAGCAGTCGGAATTAACGACCTCGAATTTTATCAGGCTCGTCACACTTTTGCCACCCTATCCAGAAACCTGATGAAGTTCAGCAAAGGTGACGTTGACGAAGCACTCAACCACGTTGGCAGTTTTGAAGTGGCAGATATCTACATCGCCAAGGACTTTTCCATCATCAACGACAACAACTTCAAGCTCATCAAACGGGTCTTCAAAAATGAGCTTGCTTGAGTGTATCGTTTTTTCGACGGGGTAGCCTAATACCCCTGAAAGTAACATTTCAGGGTTGGGGCGGGCTTTTAAAGAGCAAGCTCGCCCTTTATTTATGGCTGTTTTCACGCATTGGTCTAATGTGCTATTTCCAAAATCACTTAGACAAACTTGCCCAAGCGATTTTGGATAACTTTCATCACCTCAGCAAACACAATTTGCTCCTGCCAATTGATCTTTTTGAGGAAGTTTTTCCACAAGGAATTACGGAAATCATCATTAGAAAAAGCATCCGTAAATAGTTGAAGATTGTCTGCAACAATAGTGTCTCTATTCTCAAAAGTGGCTCGAATAGCGTCCTCAAGAACCGCTTCATCAATCAGATCTGACTGATTTATTAGTATCTGATAGCAATCAAAAAAGTCCTTCATTCGGCTATTCTCTGTATCCTTTTCCACCATCGCATGGAACTTCTCAGCCACTACTGTTTCCAAAGAATAAGCCTTGATGCTAATGGGTGGAGTGGTATCGAGGAATACAGGATAATCCAAGTCAACTGGTGCTGGAACTATCACATCGCCGAAGCCAATATCAGCAGAGATCTGTTGTACAATCGTATCAAGATGGGCAACAATAATCACTCTTGTTCCTGGGTATTTCCGCTCCTGTGTAATCTCCGCTGTGCGAATGGAAGCTGCATCAAAGATGACACCGTCCTCTTCACATTCTATCTGACAAATCTCTGCAAAAATTTCCTTTAGTCGAGCAGCATCACGGCTAATCTTCGCTGCCAAGAAGTCAATATCCTGTGTCGGGCGACCCTTCATCCCGTTATAGGCAAAGAGTAGTGAGCCGCCCTTCAAGAAGAAGTTTTCTCTATACCTACTGACGGAAATCCTGTATATCAATCGCTCATGCAAATAGCGCACCAACAGCTTCATAAAGCCGTCCTTCTCACCATAAGTTTTAGAGATATTCAGGAGCCTCGCCCTGACTGATTTCCCTATACCGTTACTCATGTTACAATACTACTTCAAGATACTTCGACAAGGTATTGTATACCCTCAATTGCTTGGCATAATCACAAAGACGGGAAATGTTTCGATCCTTACGCTTCAGGTATTCGTTGATAATTTCCGAGCAGACATCCAAGCCAATCTTATTCCGATATTTCACAGCATCGCATACACTTCTCTCCACATCAGTTATCTTCACTCTATATCCGCATATTTCCATTTCCGTTACACCAATATTCAAATACTCCTTCTTCCAATAGTACAAATTAATTGGTGGGAACTCTGGGATTGTCACCTTTCGCTTAGCATCTATTGCAATGCAATGGCCACTCGGAATTTGCGTTGAGAGTTGATAATGGGACCATGCAGAATAGAGGCATACGATACCACCTGGCACAATCTTCTCCACATCAATCATCGTATTTGCCAAAGCCAGTTGTTCAGCATATACCCCTTGACGTACTCTTACGAGTGTACCATCTTCTATAGCCTTTCTGATATGCTCATACTCTGCACGACCAGCAACTTCATTTGTCCTGATGAAGCCCCCATTGTCTTGTATGGATTCAACCACTTTTTCCGTCTTTATCATACACCATCAATTATTCGACGGTGCAAAGATAGTATTTTTCTCTTAAACCATCAAGAATTTATGTAAAAAGTTACGGAGAAAATTAAAATTCGCCGTAACTTTTTACGATTTTTCTATCAATAAGCCCTTAATTCTTGGATAATTCAATATTATTCTCTACCTTCGCAGCGGATTTATCATCCACCTCGGCTATGGCGAGCCCGGATTCGTTCCCCCCGTGCCGATTCAAGGACTCCTCATGGGGAGCCCTTGTTTTTCGAAATAGAGTTATTTACTGAACAATTGTCATCAGTCGTTCCTTCAGCAAAGCTTTTCTCTTGGTAATGAAATCCTTGAAATCTTTAATGTCAAGGCTTGCATCCCTTGGAATCAACTGGTTGTCAAGATCAATGTTCCTTTCTTTAACCCATTCTTCTAGAGGTCTTGCGTTCTTCGATTCATTAAGAGTACCATTAAGCAATTGCAGATTAGGCATAGTGTCCCAATTCTCACTATCCTTATAGAAATTGTACTCTTCATCTGTCATGCTTCCGTCTTTCTTCAAATTGTAGAAGTATGCAGCAGGGTGTAAATGATCTTTGTGATACACTTGGTTCCCAAAGTCAAAATGAGAATAAATCAAAGCCATTACAGGATAGCACGATGGATCATCTTTATGCAGACTCAACAAACCATCAATAACCTCTTCATTGAAAGAAAGACTCTTTGCCTGATTGCCCTTGAAAGCTTCTTTTATCTCATCGAATGGGAAACGAGCTTCATTAGAATGCGCATTGAGAACATCTCGAATGCCTTTAAGCACATAATCAGATTGACCACCAAACACATGTCTCAGTAATGAGATACAGAACCATTTCCTCATCACATCTTTTTCATCTTTGTGCATAAGAGGATTGTCGTTGATAGTCTTTTCTATACCATGATTATAGATGTAGTACACAATAGGAATCACAGCATTCCTCGCTTTCATGTTTGAGTAATTGAATCCCCAACTTTCAATTAGTCGGAATGCTTCCCTAATACATTTGCTTATCCTATCCCAGTTCTTTTCGATCTCCGACACAACTTCGGTTTTGAAGTTATTTAGACGGAACTTGATGTCCCTACTGAATAGCACAAGGCAGGTTTTCAATATGAAATCCGAGTCTATCATAAAACCAGGGCTCCCGATAGCAAAAACTTGTTCGCAAAGCCGCTGGAACTCTGTTCTGGTATCCTCTTTCCAGTAAGCAGTAACGAAAGACATTAACAAGTTGGAATAACTAAGTGGCTCTCCGCCTCTATTAGTCCTTATAAAAATGTCGAGAACCTTGTCTATTTCTTGCAGGTCTTCCATATAATAAGTAATAAGCTGCTCAGAGAATATTTTTCTATACAGGGTTGGCAAGGTCTCTTCAACAAATGGCTTATTCTTCCAATCATTACTATACACAAACCTTAAGAACTCATTTTCATTGCTATATCTATATAGTTCGTGTAAATCAAACCATTCTTGCTCACCTCTTTCGACAGACTTGTCATACTCTGCTTTTGTTAAGAACTTGAAATTGTATTTCATCGTTCTTTCGTCATTATCATCTTGATATTCTCCACTCAAATCGAGATATAGTTTTCTTGGTGGAAAATTCTCTGGACACTTTATAAACCAAACTCTTGGCAGTTTATAGGCATAGGTCCCCTTTAAACCGATGTACAAACTTGTTAATCTCTGTTGGCCATCAATTACCGCGAAGAAATCATCTGACTGGGCATCTGTTGCATGATGCTTATTATCCTCCTCAAAATGCTCTATGTAATCCAGAAGAAAATCATAGAACTTATGATCGTTTTTGATGTTCCTATCCGTTATTTTCCAAAACATGAAAGTGTTTATTGGATATCCTTGCATGATGCTATCAAACAGTTTTTCTATTTGTTCACTCTTCCACACAAACTTTCTTTGGATAGCAGGAAGCAGATAACTGTGATTAATATTCTTCAATACGTCGTTGATTGAGACTGTATCAAATTTGTTAATATTTGCCATAATCTTTGGTTTTAAACGTTATTCAACTGCAAAAGTACAAAATATTTTTGAAGATAAAGACTTTACTAACAATTATCTTTCAATAAACAAACAAATGATACTTACATTTTACCTCAAATTATTCACAACTTAAATTGGAAGAAACCTTGCTCTTTTGCCTTCTTTGAGTATTCATCAGCTTTCTCATCGTTATTTCTAATTCTATATAGGGTACAAATTTTCAACCAATGTTGTACTTGTGATAATCCAAAAGAAAGCATTTCTTCATTTGTTATCTTTGGATTACCTAATATCCTTCTTTTCTCTTCTCTTGTCACATTATGATCAAAAATGGTTTCCATATTTCTTTGAATTAAATCCATCTTGGCTGGCAGCCGCGCTATCCACTTGGGACTCCCCCCGACTCTCCACGAATATTGCTACTCGCTTCTCTAAGCCACTACCAAGATGGCTGATTTGTCATTTCGTCATTTTTTCAATCAACTCTTTCAATCTCTCATATCCATCCTCAAAGGTCGTATACTTATAATACAGCCAGTCACTGCCCTTGATGAACCCAATTCCATCATTTACGAAACTCAGAGCATCTTGAAGCTCGTTTCGCATCGCCTTTGTCTCTGGCATATAGGTCAGACCATAGTACAAACTCTTACCAGCAATCTCAATGCGAACAGCAATAGCCTCAGGAATGTCCTTGTATGGCAGAACGATGCCAGTATAAACGGTATTTGCAGGTCCCAATTCCTCGACCTTTTTGTAGTTAGGAAAGTCTTCTGATAGCCGTTGATCCCATTCCTTCATCACCTCGCTGGAATAGTCACTTCTGATTCGCCTCAGATGACTTACACAAGCTTCTATTTCGTCCAGTCTACCACTGAGCAGGTTGATGTTGTATCCTTTGTCATCTGATTTCAAAGCCAGTTTCTTGTGAATGTATTTATCAACACATTCGTTTCCTTCAACTTCTTTCATTCCTTCATATAGTTTGTGTGCATCCTCAACCACACAGGCCTTAGCACGATTAATTACTGTTGTTTTGTCGTATGTATCCCCCATCGTCCAATACTTGTAATCATCAACATAAAGATAGGGATTGTTGTACTTACCCCATCGTTCCTTCACGCCAAAGCGTCGCTGCATATCCACGAAGTACACAAACTCCTCATCAGTCAACGGGCACTTGTCCCTCACAATATACTCATGAGGTGCAAATGGCATCGTCTTAGCAAACTTCCATTGGCAGCGAGCTATTATCTCGCGGAGCTTTTCGATGTTTATTCCGTTATTCTTCATCGTAAATTGTATTAAATCTCGATGTGTCTACAACAAATACTAATAAATCTGATTTACCCTCATTGGTTATCTGAAACCAAGCCTTTCGTGGAGCTTCAAGGTCTTCCTCCTCTCTGTTACATCTGGCTATGGTAGACTGGTATATCTTAAGTTCATTCTTATCTTTGAATTTCTGCCAAGACGGTTTTCTCTTCTCAACTCGCTCATATCTCCAGAATTCAGATTCAACACAGCACTTCCCTCTAATAACAGTAAAACTGCTATAATCACCTACAACATCTATTACGCCACTTTTACATCCCTTGGGTATTCTCCACAATTGTAGTGGTTTTACTCTATCATAACAACAAAGCTTATTATCTCTGTCTCTATACTGATAGTGTTTTGTTTCTTTAAATTCTCGAACGAAATACCTTTGATCATTTCCTTTGTCAATTACCGTTTCCTCAACATTTGCAAAAGAAGAAAGAAGATTCTCCTTTTTGCGATAAATGGATGAGAGATTGTAGGGATAACCCATCCTTCGACCGCCTCTTATAGCAAAGTCTTCAATATATCCATTATCTCTGGCCATTCTATTAAACAGTTTATCAAGTGTCAAACCCTGCTTTATACCAGGTTGCCATAAACCATTCTCGAAATCCCATTTTATATGATCATGTAGGTAAGACCCGTCTTCTAATCTTATGTCTGCTATTTTATACCCATTTATGAAATAACCTTCATGAGTTTTGTCTTTAACCCATTCAGATTGCAGTGCTTGAGTAAACAAATCCATAACAGATAGCTCTGAATTATCTGGTAATGAATTGAGTTTCTCCATCATCAGTCTTGCGATAAAACGCAACTCTTTCTTATTGAAAATCCACGGTTCCATCTCTCAACATAAAATTTTAACCTTAACAGGGAACAGGAGCTTCGCTTTAGTGCTCTACCCCAGTATGTCAACTTTACATCTGCAAAATTAACGGCACATTGTTTCAAATCATGGAACAATCTCGGACTTTTTTCACTTTTTGTATCGTTCAATGGCATTTTTGTGCCATTCAACGATTTCATCCGCCAGAGATTGCGGCTCCAAGATTTCAATCCATTGCCCACGAGCCATGATTTGGGCCTTGAAATCAGAAGTTGGCTTTAGATTCAGTTCGAAGTCAGTATACTCCTCTGTTGTGTTGATTTCTTGCTGACTATGGTGCAAAGGCAAGTCGCACAAATAGTAAGGTTCAAAGCCATAGGCTCTCAACACAATGCGCTCACAAGGCGTCTTTTCATCCACAACGATGCCATAGCTTTTACTGAAGAAATCTGTAGCTTCAAAGTTCTCATCCATCTTGAACTTCGTATCAAGCAAATCAACCTTCTCAATGCGATCAAAAGAGTAAACGCTTTTCAAGCCACTTTCGAAACTGGCTACAAGATACCATCGCTGATGGAACAACTTCACGCAATAAGGAGCCAACGTATAAGTGCCATTGTCTGGAGAGCCATAGCGGCGATAAGTCAAAGAAATCATACGACTTTCCTTCATCGCCTTGATAACTTGCTGAAGCTTCTCGCCACCAGAAGGCACGTGTTCCAACAGAATACGGTTGTGCAGACTCTGACTTTCCTCCACTATATTGCCTACACTCAATGTCGAAAGCATCCAGTTCTGAACAGAATCCTCGCGAAGCACGTATTCGTTACCTATATAATACTTGTTGCCGTTCTTTTTATCGCAGTCAATATAGATGCCAAAGATATCCTCGATGGCACACTTATGGCGATAGAACGTAGTGCGGGCCATCTCCACACCCTCGCTCATATCCGTCTTAAGCCAGCGCTCATTAATCTCAGCAAAGGTGATTGCCTTAGCATGATAGATGGTATTCACCAACCAAATGTATTCCTTGAACTTCGTATATGTTGTCATACTTCAAGCTTTTTCTATTGGGCAAATATACAACTTTATTCTGATAGTTGTAACGATTTGCCTCGATTTTACACATTCTTTAATAGAAAGAGCCGATGATATAGCAAAGAACTACGAAGAAAGAGAAACTTTTATTTCTCTTTCATGTGCAGCAATAGTCAATGCTCGTTCTTCAAGAAATGCTTTGAAACTCCTGATGATGGTCTGAGTATCGAAATGGCTATAGAACCGTTCGTAAAACCCAGCCTTGAAGTTGAAGAAAAAGAGCATCAGTTCGCCAGCCTTTAGCCATCGGTATCTGTTTGAAATCGCGACAGCGGTAAACTGCAATTGATTCTCTGAGACATCTTCTTTCAGGCCACAACTTAGACTCGCATCAGCAATCAGAGGAACGAGCCACTTGGCAGAAGACAATGGGCCATACATGATGTCAATTTGAGTCAACGTAGGGGATGGCCCCAAGATACAATATTGAGGATCCTGACAGATGAAGACCATTCGCTGAGGATTGAAGACTTTATAAAATGCCTCAATTGTCGGGTATTTCTGAAGGAAGTAAAGCACTTGCTGGGTTACTTTTGGCTGTCTCTGTTGCGAGGTCGAGACTGGCAATTGCTTTGACTGCGTTTTGATATACGTCCCGTTTTCTTCTTTCCGTTCCGTTAAGAGTTGGGTAAGTGTTTCTGGCTGTTTCATTTTGAATGGTGTTTAAAGGGTGGGGCTCCCAGTATCGCTCTGAGAGGAAATTTTCAAAATTCTTTCTATATCTAACTTCTGGTGTGGATGCAACGTACTGAGGAATGTACGAAAGGATATTATCCTTATTCTTGGCAGACAGGGAATCCCATGTAGCCTTCAAGACTTCCACATTTCCCACTGGCTTGCCATACATGCTCCAGATAGTCTCAAATGAATAGTCTGTCACACTCGCGTCACTGATGATAAGAGCGTCAGCGTTATCATCATCTGTGTCCGTCTTATTATCATGCTCATTGTCATTATCACTATTATTATGGCATGCGTTCGGATGCGGTGGCATGCGATCGCATGCAATCGCAGGTTGTGATCCTTCCTGATGCAGCTTCTCATACCGTTTCTTGGCATTGGCAACATTACGTTCACAACGTTCTTCGTACTTCTTGTGGTCACGATCTATCTGTGCACACATGATTGTAAAGAGTGCGGTAAGTGCCGTATCAGACGATTCGAGCTTTTGGCCAGTTCTACCATAGCGGAATACCGCCTTGATGAGAATTCCTGCCTGCTCGTCAGTCAGATAATCGATAGCAACGGCGCTATCCAAATAGAGAATAATGCTCTTAATGTCTCTCTTGTTCATCCTGAAAATAATTATGATTGAGGCTGCAAAGGTAGCCCAAGGAGATGACGATACAAGAGATTTGAGTAAAATCTCTAAAAATTAACATTTCAAGACGGCATTGTTCGCAGCATTTTTATTACCTTTGAGCTTCGCTCGAAGATACTCACGCTCAGAAAAGCTCAAATAAATTTGGTTTTTCATTCGCTTATTCGTATCTTTGCAACCGATAACGAGAGTAATAACATGCCGAATCGGCGCAAAATCGGCGCAAATGCGTTTCTGAGAAAAGCCGAAGAAGCCTATAAACACAAGGGATTTCGAGAGAATTGGCTGACAGATTCCGGTTCTGAAGGTCCAGGGTTTGAATCCCTGCGGGATCACGAAAAGATTAAAAGCTTCGAAGAAGAAAGTTTACTTTCAATTCTTCGGGGCTTTTAAGATTTTTGTAGGATGGCTGGCGCCAGCCTACAGGGATGACCAAAGGTCAATTCCTGCGGGATCACGAAGGTCAATTCCTACAGGGATGACCAAGGGTGGTCAATTCCTGCGGGATGAATATGTCCTATTCTTATTGCCACCATGTGCCTCCAGATAGCCAAACTCTGTGAGCTGGCGAAGGTAACGCTTGGCGGTAGTGGGATTGAAACCGAAATAACTGACGATTTCTTCTGTTGTAATCTGGTCTTTATCGGCCACGAACTCCATAATATCGACCAGTTTCTCTGCCAAAGATGGCTTTATCGACCATTTATCGACCAGTTTCTGTCTCACATTTAATTTATCGACCATTTTCTCCGATGTCGATTTCACAAATTGGTCGATATCCATTTGCAGATGTTGGCAATGCAGTTTAGTCATGCAATCGATAAAGACTGCGATGTCCTCACTCTCGCGAGTATCAATCAGTGCCTGAATGTATTCGGCTTTGTCTTCTTTAAGCACTTTGGTCGGTAATACATCAAACTCCCATTGTAGCAGGTTCATCAGCAATCGACAAGTACGACCGTTACCATCTGCCCAAGGATGGATGGTCACCAGCTCGAAGTGCGCCCAGAAACTGAGGTCATAGACAGCAGCTACATCAGTAGGATCAATGGCTTTGCGACGTCGATTCAATTCCTCGCAAAAGGCAGCCAAACGTGCAGGTACCTTTTGATACGCCACATATGACTTTCCGCCCGTTCCTGCAGTGACATTCAACTTGCGCAACTCACCCTTAGCTGCAGAGAAGTCACCACCAATCGAATGATACTCACTACCTGTACGAGCCATCACTTTCGAGGCCAATAGGACGAGCCAATCCACAGTGATAGGCTCATGCTGCTTAATCCACTCACGTCCATAGTCGT
>Ga0265298_10010119_pt1 | contig 11179 bp, 6 predicted proteins | sample AusTroGonzalo_MG_3_FD_193486 | JGI IMG/M metagenome (GOLD analysis project Ga0265298, IMG submission 193486) | Bovine rumen microbial communities from tropical cattle in Woodstock, Queensland, Australia - Gonzalo_01 | ecosystem: Host-associated > Mammals > Digestive system > Stomach > Rumen ...
TTTGCGATCAACCCAACGCAGGCGCCACTGGCGCCTGCGCCCCCGTTCGGTTTCAGTCCGGGTCAGCAAGGACGGGTTACAAACCTCTCTGAGGTATTTGCCGCTGTAATCATACCTCAAAGCCGCGCGGCAGGCAACAAAAAACGCTTTGATCAAACGAGCAAAGCGTTCTGAGGGGACTTTGGGATATTTACGGATTGATCTCGTTTTTGATTTCGATGAGATAGCGGGTGAGGGCGTCCTCGACGGAGGGCATGGGCCTGATGCCGGCTTCGGCGAGGCGGGAGCCGTCCAGGCGGGAATTCAGGGGACGTTTGGCCGGCGTGGGATACTCGGCGGAGGGGACGGGCAGCACCCGGCAGGGGAGACCGGCCTTTTTCATGATCATCGTGGCAAAGTCGAACCAGGAGATGAAGCCCTCGTTGCGGACGTGATAGATGCCGTATTTCTCCGTCGGCAGCAGATCGCAGATCACGCGGGCAAGGTCCTGCGTGTAGGTCGGGGAGCCGATCTGGTCGTTCACCACGCGGATTTCTTTTTTCTCCCGGCCCAGCTTCAGCATCGTGCGGACGAAATTGCGGCCGTTCTTTCCGAAGACCCAGCTGGTGCGGAGAATGAAATAACGGGTCATCAGGGAACGGACGGCGTCCTCTCCCTGGACCTTGCTCATGCCGTAGACGTTCTGGGGGCCGTAGGGATCATCGACTTTATACGGCTGATCGCCGGTGCCCGGGAAGACATAGTCGGTTGAGATGAAGACCATCTTCGCTCCGACGCTGAGCGCCGCCCGGACCATGTTCAGGGTCCCCATGCCGTTGACAGCGGCGCAGATTTCCGGCTCAGACTCCGCTTTGTCCACATTGGTGTAGGCGGCGCAGTGGACGATGGCGTCCGGCTGATAGTCAAGGACATATTTTTTGACGGCTTCAGCGTCTGTGAGGCTGAAGTCCTGAATATCGACACCGCGGCATTCGACGCCGCGGGCTTCCAGCCGGCGAACCGTGTCCCAGCCGAGCTGGCCTGCGTAACCTGTGACGAGAACTTTCATAACTTTACTTCCAAGGGGGCTTTCCGATCGCCCCCTTGACCCCTTCGGTCATAATATTTATTTAACCAGGACAGCTTTCCTGCCCCGGGCTGCCGTAAGGAATCGCACGCGCACCGCGGCCGGTGTGCCGGCTCGCGCACCGCGCGCGGCATCGTTCGCTGAAAACTGTCCACCGGACAGTTTTCCGGGCGTTGCGAACCCCCTTTGACCCCTTCGGATAAAAATTTACTTATAAGGATTATATTCTTCAGTTACTCGACGAATTCGTGATAAACCGCGTGGATGGTAGCTTCGAAGTCGCAGTCGTTGACCCCGACGATGATGCTCAGCTCGCTGGAACCCTGGTCGATCATCCGCACGTTGATGCGGGCGCGGCTCATCGCCTTGAACAGGCGGGCGGCGGTACCGCAGTTATGCACCATGCCGCGGCCGACGGTCGCGATGATGGACATATTATCACTCACGGTGACGCTGCCCCTGTTTTCCACGAGGGTCTCGATCTCCCGCAGGATTTCCGCCCGGTGCGGCTCGAAGGCTTCGCTCTGGACCACGACGCACATGCTGTCGATCCCGGTGGGCATATGCTCAAAGGAGATGCCGTAGTTTTCCAGCACCTGGAGCACCTTGCGGCCGAACCCGACCTCGCTGTTCATCATGCTCTTTTCCACAGAGATGACGCTGTATCCCTTGTGGCCGGCAATGCCGGTGATCGTGGGAACGGAGAGCTCGTTCGGCGCGTTTTTGCTGATCATGGTGCCGGGGTGATAGGGCTTGTTGGTGTTGCGGATATTGGTGGGGATGCCGGCCCGGTGAACCGGGAACATCGCGTCCTCATGCAGGACGGAAGCGCCCATATGGCTCAGCTCCCGCAGCTCCTTATAGGTAATGGAGGAAATCTCGGCCGGGCCGTCGATGATCCGCGGGTCCGCCATCAGGAACCCGGAAACGTCGGTCCAGTTTTCATACACGTCGGCGTGCACCGCGTCGGCGACCAGCGCGCCCGTGATATCGCTGCCGCCGCGGGAGAAGGTGCAGATTTCGCCGTTTTCCTTCGCGCCGTAGAAGCCGGGCACGACCGCGGGCTGCCGGTCACTGAGGGCAGCGGCAAGTTTTCCCCCGGTTTTATCAGCATCCAGGGTTCCGTCATCATGGAAGACGATCCCGTCCGCCGCGTCCACAAAACGCCAGCCCAGATAATCCGCCATGAGCAGCGCGCAGAGATATTCCCCGCGGCTGGCGCACCAGTCCCGCCCCTTGCCGGATGCGATGCCCTGCTCCACCTCGTCCAGATGGGCGGCGATATCGATTTTCAGGTGGAGCCCCTGGGCGATGGACAGATAGCGGTCACGAATCTTGATGAACTCATCCCGGAAGGGCTTCCCCTCCGAAGCGAGGGAGTGACAGAGATAGAGCAGATCGGTCACCTTCTCGTCCTCCGGGAAACGCTTCCCGGGAGCGCTGGGGACCAGATAACGGCGGGCGGGCTCCAGCTCCAGGATGCTCCGGACCTTCCGGAACTGTTCATCATTGGACAGCGAACTTCCGCCGAACTTGGTTACGATACATTCAAGCACAGGTTTCCCTCCAACACAGCTTTTGGATTCACAGCTTTGGATTGCGGCCCCGGATGACGGCCCTGAATGAAGGCCTTGAATTACGGGCTTCCACAGCTTTCTGTGAGGAACCGGCCGAAAGCGGGGCCTTCCGTCACAGACTAAAAGCTATTTTACCGCCGGAAGGGCTTATGTGTCAATCATTTTCCTTCGCGGGCGCGGGTTACGGTGATTGCGGTGACCTGCCGCGCGCCGCCGTGCCGAAGCGCTTCGGAGCAGCGGGCCAGGGTGGTGCCCGTCGTACGCACGTCATCCACCAGGAGGACCGGGAATGAAATCTTCTCCAATGGTTCAAAGACGCCTTTCAGGTTCGCTCTCCGCCCGGACATGGAAAGCGTGACCTGGCTTTTTGCGCGGTGATCCCGGCGGGCAAGGAGCTGACGGCAGGGCAGGGAGAGCTGCCGGGCGAATGCTTCCGCCAGCAGGCGGCCGTGATCGATCGCCCGGTTGCGGCGCCGGGATTCCGGCATGGTGACCCAGGTGACCACGGTGTCAGAGGTGAACGACAGGGTTTCCGGCAGCGGCAGGACCAGCGAGGCGAGCGCCTCGGCGGCCCGGGCTTCCGCGTTGTATTTCAGTTTGTGCACAAGGGTACGGTGAATGCCCGCATGGGGACGGAGCCCCCAGGCAACGACGCCGGGAGCCAGATCCACATGATCCCAGGAGAAAACATAACCCTGCGCCTGAAGATCCTGACGGCAGGAGGGGCAGAGGGTTTGACCGTCCGTGATCCTGCCGCAGGCGCAGCAGAGGGCGGTTTCGGGCCAGACGGCATCCCGAAGCCAGGTGGTGAGGGCATGTTCGGCGGGGCCGAACCTGCCGTAGAGCCAGGTTTCAAAAAAACTCATGATAAGTATTTTACTTCATTTCAGGCAGAATGAAAAGCCGTAATTATTGATTCGGGTTCGGAAGCATGGTATAATCCGGGTACAGGAAGTTACAAGAGAAGACGGCCAGAATGACGGTCAGGAGACAAAGAACATGGAAAAATGGGTTGTTGTCGTGGATGATGATATCGTCAATCTGAAAAGAACCGGGACGATCCTGGCGGAGAACGGCATCCATGCCACAGCGGTGAGGTCCGGGAAGACGCTGCTGGAGTTCCTGAAAGCCAATACGCCGGACCTGATTCTGCTGGACATCCTGATGCCGGAGATGGACGGACTGGAAACCCTGCGCCGGATGCGGGAAGAGGTCAGGCCTGATGTAGTGATTCCCGTCATCATGATGACGGCTGACGAAGGGCAGGACCTGGAAGCCCGCAGTTTCCGGATGGAAGCCGCCGATTTTATCCGGAAGCCGTTTGACGCGGACGCGCTGATCTGCCGGGTGCGGAAAGCCCTGGCGGAGAACCGGGCCCGGGAAGCCGCGGGGCAAAAGACGCCGGAGATCCCGGAAAACGTGAACATGGAAAAGGTGATTGCCTTTCTGGAAAAACAGGAGGACATACCGGGAATCTGGATGGGGAAGGATGCTTTTACGAGCATCTATCACTATCTGCAGCGCTATATGGAACGGTACCACGGGATCGCGTGCCAGGTGCTTTTTACGGTAAACGTTCATCCGGAGGAGGCTGATGAGGACGAAGCGGAAAGGCTTCCCGACGAATTCCGGATCTTCCTGCAGAAAGAAATCCGGAGCAGCGACCTGATGATGAAAATCGGACGCGACAAGCTGTTTCTGCTGCTCCCGAACGTGCATGATTATGAAATCGGCCGGGTGGTTGGGAGGCTGATGGACGACTGGAGCCACTGCTCCGGGAGCCGGAACGTGACCGTGAGCTACGAGGCCGGGCCGGTGAGATTAAACCAGCCGGATGGAGAGGAGACCGGACTGGGCTATCACGTGGCGCTGGCGGATGACGATCCGGTGGATCTGAAGGTGATCGAAAAGGCGCTGCGCGCGGATCATATCCGTGTGTCCGCGCTGCATTCCGGAGAGGAACTGCTTCACTTTATCGAACTGCATATGCCGGACCTGATTCTGCTGGACATCAGGATGCCGGGGACGGACGGGTTTGAAACGATGAGACAGATGAGGAAGACCCTGAAACCCGGAAATGAGATTCCGGTGATCTTTCTCACCGCGGACGACGATCCGGAAGTCGAACGGAAAGGCCTTGAACTGGGAGCCACCGATTTCATCCGGAAGAATGCCCTGCCGGAGGTGCTCTGCCTCCGCGTGCGCCACACGATCGAACTGGCCCGGCTGCAGCGGAACCTGACGCTGGAAGTGGACCGGAAGACAAAAGAGAACGAGAACCTGAGCCTGCGGATTGTACAGTCGCTGGCTGAGGCGATTGACGCCAAGGACACCTATACCAACGGACATTCCGCCCGGGTGGCGGAACTTTCCAGACAGATCGCGGCACGGTACGGATACAGCGCGAAACGGCAGGCAGAGATCTACATGACCGGTCTGCTTCATGATGTGGGCAAGATCGGCGTGCCGGGGGAAATCATCCGGAAACCCGGCAAACTGACCAAGGAAGAATACGAGGTTATCAAGACGCATCCAATCATCGGGGAAAAGATCCTGCTGGGGATCCGGGAAAGACCGGAGCTGGCAGTCGGCGCCAGATGGCACCATGAGCGGTATGACGGCACAGGATATCCGGACGGACTGGCGGGGGAGCAGATCCCGGAACAGGCCCGGATTATCGCCGTGGCGGACGCGTATGACGCGATGACCAGCGTACGGGCCTACCGCGACGCGCTGCAGGAGGAGAAGGTAAGGGCGGAACTGGTAAACGGGAAGGGCGTTCAGTTTGATCCCGTGTTTGCGGATATTATGCTGGAGATTATTAACGAAGGCTGAACAGACACAACTGATGAGTACAAATGAAAACCGGGGTGCTGCGGGATGACAGTGATCGGCAAAGCGAGGGAGGACCTGCTCTACGGCGGGCTCTCAAGGGAGGACTATACCCAGATCCGGGAAACGGTCGGGGAGCACAACAGGCATACGCTGGTGATCTGGTCGGCGGTGGCCGGGACCTTCTGGATCTACTGCCTGTTCATGTCCCTGAACGACAAAGCTTACGAACAGTGCCGGGTGGTGTATGCCATAGCGCTGGGCTGCTGTATTCTCACGATGATACTGGGCGCCTTCCCCGCGGTCCGGTTCAGGGCGATCCGGTTTCCGCTGCTGGTGCTGTTTGACATGGCATTTCTGGGAGCGGGCGTTGGAATCGCGGTGTGCCAGCCGGACGCGCGGTCCATTACCATGTTCGTATCGGTGATTCTGGTGCCGATCTGCTTTGTGGAGCGGCCGGCGGTGTCGGTGATCCTGCTGATCCTGAACCTGATCTTTTACATTGCGCTGGGAATCGGCACGATTGAGAGCGAGGTCTTTTACTGGGGACTGTGGAACCTGGTTATTTTTTCCTTTGCCGGCTTTACGGTGAGCTTTTTTATCAACAAAGCGCGCTTTGAGCGGTATATATACGCGGAATCCGTCAAAAAACTGGCGGATATGGAGATCGCCAAGGAGGCGGCCGACCGGGCAAACGCCGCCAAGAGCGAGTTTCTGGCGAACGTCAGCCACGAGATCCGCACGCCGATCAATGCCATGCTGGGAATGAACGAGATGGTGCTGCGGGAAAGCTCGCAGGAGAGAGAGGCGCCGGCGGAGATCCGGGAATCCTTTTTCACCATTCGGAGCTATGCCTCTAACATCAGCAAAGCCGGGAACAGCCTGCTGTCCATCGTCAACGATATTCTGGATCTTTCCAGAATCGAAAGCGGGAAAACGGAGATCAAGGAAAGCAGCTACAGGCTCAGTGCCGTGCTGAACGAAATCTGCGCGATGTTTTCTCTGCGGGCGCAGGAACTGGATCTTGAGTTCCGCGTGAACGTCAATCCCGGTCTTCCGGATACCCTGTGGGGCGACGAGACGCGGGTCTGGCAGATTATCAACAACCTGCTGAGCAACGCCTTCAAATACACAAAAGAGGGCAGCGTCACCCTGTCCGTCGGCGGAGAACGCGAGGACGGCGGGAAAGGAAGCATCCGCCTTGAGATTGCCGTGCAGGATACCGGCGTCGGCATCCGGAAAGAGGACATTGACCGGATGTTCGAGAAATTCGAACGCGCCGACCTGGCAGAGAACAGTACGGTGGAAGGCGCCGGCCTGGGACTGGCCATTACCCGGAACCTGCTGACCATGATGGGCGGCGAGATCCGGGCAGAGAGCGTGTACGGGGAAGGCAGCGTGTTCCGGGTGTCCCTGCCTCAGAAAATCATTTCCGATGAGCCGATCGGCGATTATCTGGAGATATTCAAGAAGAGCCGGAAGCCGATACAGGTTTCCCGATCGCTTTTCCGGGCGCCGGAAGCGAGCATCCTGGTGGCGGATGATACCCAGATGAACCTGACGGTAGTGACCGGCCTGCTGAAAGAGACGGAGATCCGGATCGATACGGCGCCGGGGGGCCGGGAGGCGGTCGAAATGGCCGAAAAGGCCCGCTACGACCTGATCCTGATGGACCAGCGGATGCCGGGAATGGACGGAACCGAGGCCATGCACAGGATCCGGCAGGCGAAAGGGCCCAATGCGCAGACGCCGTTCATCTGCCTGACCGCGGACGCGGTGGTCGGCGCGAAGGAACGGTACTTGGCCGAAGGATTTACGGATTACATTTCCAAACCTGTGAGCGGAACGGAACTGGAAGAAAAGATCATGGCCCATCTGCCGCTGGAAAAGATTCTGCCGGCTGCGGAGCAGGCCGGGAAATCCGCCGGCGGGCAGGCGGAGGACGCGTTTGCGTCCCTGAGACTGGCGGGGATCGATCCCGAAAAAGGATTGAAGTACAGCCGGAACGATACGGCACTGTACAGCGAACTGCTGAACGAATATGCCCAGGATGCCAAGAAAAAGACGGCGGAACTCCGCCGCTGCTATGAAGAGAAAGACTGGGAGGATTATACGGTGTTTGTTCACGCGCTGAAGAGTTCTTCCGCCCTGATCGGCGCCGGAAGGCTGAGCGAGATGGCGGCGAACCTGGAGGAGGCGGCGAAAGCAGGCGACACCGCATTCATTCAGGCGGAACATGCCGCCATGATTACGGAATTTGCCCGGGTGACGGAAGGGATTAAGGTTTCCGCCTTCTTTGAACCGGCCCCGGGGTTCGACGATGAGCCGGAGATCCTTGATTTTCCGGCGGTAAAGAGTGAGTGAGGGGAAAGCTTTTTCTGGGGAAGGGTTTGGGACGCCGGACGGATCAGACCAGGTCCTCGGTTTCAACGAGCCGCTGCGCGAGGGTGGTATAGCGGCGGACGACATGATCATTCTCCACCATACGGCGGATGATTTCCTCCGTACCGACGAGGACCACGAGATTCTTTGCGCGGGTGAGGGCGGTATAGAGCAGATTACGGGTCAGCAGCATCGGCGAACCGCCGGTTACGGGCATCACAATGACCGGGAACTCGCTGCCCTGGGCTTTGTGAACACTCAGGCAGTAAGCCTGCTCCAGATATTCCAGGCTGCCGGACCCATAGACGACTTCCTTATCTTCATCAAAAAGAACGGTGAGGGAATGGCTTTCCGGATCCACGGCGGTGACAAAACCGACATCTCCGTTAAAGATCCCCGCGCCTTCTTCGCCCGCGGATCCGAGCCTGCGCCAGGGGATCTTATAATCATTCCGCGTCTGGATGACCTTGTCGCCGAGGCGGAAGATGATTTCTCCCCAGGACAGCTGCGGCTTGTCCGGCGCCGGGGGGTTCAGCGTTTCCTGCAGGAGCAGGTTGAGGCTGTTGACACCGCATTCCCCTTTGCGGGCGGGCGCCAGCACCTGGATATTGCGCACGGAAAGCGCGGCGGCCCGATCCTGCGGATAACCGAGATAAGCGGGCAGGCGCCGCGCGACGAGCGCCGCGATGCTGCGGGCCGCATCCGTGACGAACGGCTTGCGCTCGAAGAAGAAATCCGTCCCTTTTTCGTTCAGCACCGGCATTTTGCCGGAATTGATCAGATGGGCGTTCCAGACGATCCGGCTTTGCCCGGACTGGCGGTAGATTTCCGTAAGCCGGACGGATGGGACTTCCCCGCTTTCGAGGATATCGCCGAGAACGTTGCCCGCGCCGACGCTGGGCAGCTGATCGGCATCGCCGACCAGGATCAGGCGGGTGCCCGGCTCGACGGCCCGGAGCAGGGCGCGCATGAGCGGAAGATCGATCATGGAGGTTTCATCAGCGATGACACAGTCCGCTTCAACGGGATTCTCCTCATTGCGGGAGAAGACGCCTTCATCGCCGCCGTATTCGAGCAGGCGGTGGATCGTGCGGGCCTCGGTCCCGGTTGCTTCGGTCATGCGTTTGGCGGCGCGGCCGGTGGGCGCGCACAGGACGGTCTGATGATCGGGAGAGAGAAGCTCCAGGATGCAGTTGATAATCGTGGTTTTGCCGGTGCCCGGACCGCCGGTGATGACAAAGACACCGTTTTCCAGGGCGCCGCGGATGGCCTGCCGCTGGGTCGGGGAAAAGGCGATACCGTGCTGCTTTTCAAAGGCGGAGATCGCCCGGAGCGCACCGGCCGTTTTGTCCGGCCGGATGGCGGTCATCAGTTCCCGCAGACGCAGGGCTACCTCCTGCTCCGCCCGCCAGTAAAAGGGCAGGTAGATCCGGCGGCCGGACGCGTCGTCGTCCATTTCCCCCTTCAGGGCGCCGGAGACCAGCAGGGAACGCAGGGCCTGCAGACACAGATCGGCCGGAACCTGCAGCAGGGAGGAGGCGGACGCGCAGAGCTCCTTTTCCGGCAGATAGACATGACCGGAAGCGGACGCGGCGTCCCGCAGAATGTATTTCATGGCGCAGCGGATCCGGCTGCCGCTTTCCGGCGGGATGCCGAGGGAAAGGCCGATACGGTCCGCCGTTTTGAAACCGACACCCTCCAGATCGTCACAGAGGCGGTAGGGATTCCCGCGGACGATTTCCGGGGTCTGCTCTCCGTAGCGTTTGCTGATTTTGACCGCAAGCGCCGGGGAAATACCGTATGACTGCAGAAAGACGATCGCCCGGCGGGTGCTCTGCTGCTCCCGGAAGCTCTCGGCAATCATGGCGGCACGTTTTCGGCCGATGCCCTTTACCTCGGTCAGACGCTCCGGATGTTCGGAAAGAACGGTAAGCGTTTCTTCCCCGAAGACTTCCACAATCTGAGCGGCGGTGGAGGGGCCGATGCCGCTGACCAGGCCGCTGCCGAGGTACCGCTCGATCCCGAGAAGGGTGGTGGGGACCTTCAGCTCACAGGAACGGCAGCTGAACTGACGCCCGTAGGTCCGGTGCTCAATCCATTCGCCGGAGAAAACAGCCTGCTCCCCGGGGGAAAGCTCCGGCAGGGAACCGACCACCGTCAGTTCACTGCGCCCGGAGCGGACGGTCACAACGGACCAGCCGTTTTCCGGATTGCGGAAAACGGTGCCGAGGATCTTCGCTTCAAGCTGCTCCATTGGGTCTCCTTGTCTTCCAGTGTTTAGTGGCTAGTGGCTAGTGGGTTCGTTACGAATGGCCTATTTTACCATAGAAAACGGGGATTGTCATTACTGCCGGGGTTTGATATAATACCTATGTATGCACAGAAACAAAGGGGAGTGGCGGAAATGGATATGATGAAGACCCTGCTGATCTATCTGACGGCAACGATGGCGCTTGCCGTGCAAAGTACATCAGCGCCGAAGGAACCGCCTACTCCCGCGCCGGAAGCCACCGCCATCGTGGAGACTGTCGCCCCGGACGGGGAAGGAGCCGGCACGGCCGATACGGCAGGAACTGTTCACACGGAAGAGGAGACGCCCGCACCGACAGTTACGGCGACCGCGAAACCGACGCCTGCGCCGGTACCGACCATCACGCCAAACCTGAAGTCGTATCATAACCTGGGGATGGGCGCGAAGGGCAAGGATGTCAAAAAACTGCAGGAAAAGCTGGTCGAGATGAAGTATCTGCCCGAAGGCGCCGCAGACGGAGCCTACGGCCGGCAAACCTATAACGCGGTCAGGAAGTTCCAGTACTACAACGGGCTGAAGCAGGACGGCGTCGCCGGCCGCGCCACGCAGACGAACCTGTTCGAAAACCCGGATATCGTACCGAATCCCGAAGCGAAGGAGGAAACCCCGACGCCGGAGGCCACACCGGAAGCAACGCCGAATCCGGAAACGGCAGTGCCGGCGGAAGCCGAAACCGTCGAACAGGGCACGGCACCGGAGGAAGAGGAATCAACGCTGACGGCCGTTCCGCCGGAGCTGCTGGATCAGTATATGAATACCGGGGAACCCGGGAAAGCCGACCAGAAGGACGAACCCACTGAAAAAACGACCGAAAAACCGACAGAGAAGCCGACGGAAAAACCGACCGAGAAACCGACAGAGAAGCCAACCGAGGAACCGACTGCGGAACCCACCGAAAAGCCGATCGAGGAACCGACTGCGGAACCGGAGGAAGAGGTCACCGAGGAACCCGCGATCAAAGCAGCTGAAGGACAGAAGGAAGAAACGACCGGGGAGACCGAGGAGGAACCG
>Ga0265298_10010120_pt1 | contig 11179 bp, 5 predicted proteins | sample AusTroGonzalo_MG_3_FD_193486 | JGI IMG/M metagenome (GOLD analysis project Ga0265298, IMG submission 193486) | Bovine rumen microbial communities from tropical cattle in Woodstock, Queensland, Australia - Gonzalo_01 | ecosystem: Host-associated > Mammals > Digestive system > Stomach > Rumen ...
CGTCGTCTGCGCTTGCCCATGTGAAGGTGTTCGCATCAAGGCAGAAACGCCGACGATCAACCTTGTAGTTGTAGGCGACCTTTTCAGGTGTGAACGTGTTGCTGTAGGTGCGGATGGCAAAAATGTCGCCGGTAAAGGCATAATAACTGCCGGACTGGATTCGCCCGCCGATCTGCACATAGCTCGCACCCGGACCCCATGAGTCGGAATACGAGCCATACTGAATCTTTGCGCCATTTGCGTAGGCTGCCTCGCTACCCTCGGTCAAGATTCCTGTCAGAGAATAGCGTCCAACCGTATTTTGCGTGAAATCGGTTGTCGCCCAGTTGTTCCGCCACTGGACGCGATTCCCCGCAAACGCCAGTACCCTGTTGGCAAGACCGGCGCTAAACAGCAAGGATGCCGCGCCGTGATTGGCGTTCATGTACACGACCTCAAGCGTGTTATATGCCTGGGTAGTGGTTCCCGTTGCCGCCATCGTGCTGCTGCCAACGCTCATTAACGCCGTGTCGGTCCAGACGCCAGAGCCGATTGTCAAATCCAAACCGCCGGAAACAAGGTTCTTCCAGGTTGTCGCAGAAGAGCTGTGCTGCCCCCTGCCGACGTTGTCCGTACCGTCCCAGTGCGCGGTCAGCCCTTCCTGAAGGTAGCTTGAGCTTGTCAGGAACCGCTTGCAGTCAACCCGGTGGTTACGCGCCAGTTCGGCTTTCGTAAGACGCCTGTTGTAGAGTCGGATGGCGTACACCTCGCCGTACCACGAATAGGGATTTGACGTGTTCACGCGCCCGCCAATCGATATGCCCGTTCCTGTGCCCCAATTGTTTCCACGGGCGCCGTCTTCGCGCTGATTTGCGTCCTTGAACACGTCCGTCACCTTGCCGTCATCGTCATATCGCCCGGCAAAGAAATCTATTTCAGATCCCAAAAACGGCTGTTTGACATATTTCGTCACGGTGGATTGGTTGTCTGCAGTGTCACCCGAGAAATAGGCGCGCTGATTTCCGCTGTCAGCATCAAAAAGGACGAACCGCGTCTTAAGACCGCTGTGGAACATCATACGTCCGCCTGAACTCGTCCGCTTGCAGACAACCTCGATTGTCTTATACTCCGGGGTGACGCCGTCCGCAACCGCCGAAATGCCATTGACCACAAGCGCCCGTCCCTCCGCGTTCCAGGTTGCGCTGTTCGTAAGCGTCAGGTCGTAACCGCCGCCCGCAAGGTTCTTCCACGTCGTCGCGTTCGAATCATGGACGCCCGTCCCCGCGTTGTCGATGCCGTCCCACTGCACAAGAAGCCCGTCCTGAACATAGTCTGCGCTCGAAGGCAGCTGCTCACCAAAACGCGCCAAGTCGACTGCGTGGTTTTGGGCGATTTCCTCAGCCGTCAGCTCGCAGTCGTAGATGCGGATTGTCGAAACTTCGCCGTACCAGGAATATTCCTCAGCGCCAGAACCGCCTCGCCGGGCACCAATCATCATCACTTCGCCAGGCCAGAAGTCGTTGGATACTGTAGTGGTTCGCCGTATGCCGTCGCCATACACGGCTGCGGCTGTTGCGTTGACGTTGGTGAACACGCCCGCCATCGAGCGCAGCGAACGCAGATTATCGGCTTCGTTATGCCAAGTGACGCATTGGTGCGTCGTGTTCTGCAGGCCGGAGAAATATCCTTTCGTGACATTGTCGCCGTAGTCGAACACAATAAGCTGCCGAATGCCACCGTCTCCGCTGGTGAAGAGAATACGTCCATTGGTTGCACCAACAGTCATCGTCATCCTGAAGACGACCTCGATGGTCTTGTAGGCAGGCATGCTGTTCGCGCCGACGGCGGAAGTTTTGTTGACGACAAGCCTATCGCCGTTCTTCCAGCATGCGCTGTTCGTGAGCGTCAGGTCGTAGGTGCTGCCGGTGCTGGCGAGGTTCTTCCAGACCGTCGCGGTCGGGTCGTGCGTCCCCGTACCGGCGTTGTCAATGGCGTCCCATTGCGCCATCAGATGTTCACGCTGCGCGTAGCTTGCGCTGGTGTAGGTGGTATCTGCGTATGCAGTCGTGGAGAAAAGACCAAAGACTCCAGTTGCTGCTACGAGGCACGTTGCAAGTTTCATCGTGTATTTCCTTTTTTATCGGTGTTTCTTGCTTTGGTGCGCATTATATCAAAAAGTAAGCTCACCGCGCAAGCGTGAGCGGAAATCTAGCGCAGTTCCGTTCGGTAGTTTGGCGCGACCGAAGGCTGCGTCGCCCTCGTCACGGACTGCGGTCTTGTCAAACGGGCAACTCGTAAATCATCGTTTCCGGCAGCGCGTCCCTTTCAAGAAACATCGTGAAATAGACGGGCAGATATTCGATTGCGCCATCCCTTGAATAGTTGGCGTTGCTCAACACGACCGCATGCGCAATCCCGTATTCTTCCGTCCGCATCAGACCGTCAAGCGCCGGATGGGATTTGTAGTGGCTGCCGGACTTAACCTCTATCGGCTCCACGCGACCGTCATGCTCGACCAGAAAGTCAACTTCGCCCACCCTGCGCGAACTGAAGTAATAGAGAGGGAATCCATGAGCATGAAGTTCCTGCGCAACAAAGTTCTCGTACACCGAACCGGAGTTGATTTCCGTCTCGCCCGAAAGAATCTTCAACTGTATGCCGTCGCTGTACATCGCCGCCAGCAGTCCGACATCGTTCAGGTACAGCTTGAAGAACGAGGAGTCGCGCGACAGCCTCAGCGGAACTTTCGGGTCGGACGCTGAACAGACGCTTAGCCCGATTCCAGCCTCTTCAAGCCAGACAAAGTTATCCTCCAGCCGTTCGAAACGGCTGCCGTTCTTCAAGTCGGCGACGATGAACCGCCTGTTCTTCCGGTTTAGCTCTTCCGGGATAAGCTCCAATACGCGCTCTATCTTGAGCTTGCTCGACTTGTCGTACTTTGTCGCGTCTTTGCGGTATTCGCGGAGGATTGCGCGCTGCTCCGCGACAACGGCAGATATGTTCTTCGTATCGAGATACCGCTGAACCGCCGCCGGCATGCCGCCGACGACCAGATACAGCTTGAACAGCTCCATCAATTTGGCGTGTACTCCGTTGTTGACGCTTTCTCGCTTCTTCCAGCATGACTCCACATGGTCAAGCAGTTCCGGTTTGAATCCGCAAGCCTCTATGAACTCCCTGAAATCCAGCGGATACATGTCGATCTCGCGCAGATAGCCGACCGGCGCCGAGCGCAGATCCTTCAGCTCCACGCCAAGAAGGGAACCCGTCAGGACATACTGATAGCGTCCGTCGTCAACGAGAAACTTGATGTAGGTGACGACTTCCGGGCATTCCTGTACTTCGTCAAAGAAAATGAGCGTGTCGCCTGGCAAAAGTACCTTGTCCGTAAACGCCGACAGCCGCAGAAAGAAGTCCGCTTCATCTTTCAGGTTCTCGAAGAGCGACTTGGCGTCTGGCTGCTTGATGAAGTTTATTTCCAGAAAGCACCGATAATTGCCTTTTGCAAATTCACGGACGATGAACGTCTTACCGACCTGACGTGCGCCGGTCAGCAGAATCGCAGATTTCGGCTTAGCCACCTTAAACTGCGTCAATTCTCGCTCAATCTTGCGTTTTAGCATTGCAATATCCCCTTACAGGCGCATACTATACCAAATCCCTGTCGTTTTTGCAAGGCTCAAAAAGCCATTTTTGTCATTTTTGCAAGACGAATTTCGGCAGTTCTGTCATTTTTGCTCCAGCATTTTGGCGCGACCAAGGCCGCGCCAAAGCGATCACCGTCAGCGGATAATGAGAGTCAAGCCAGCTTTGACCGGTGCAGTATAAATGGGGGCAAAAATCAGCACGAAGCGCAACTAAATTAAGATTTTCGGCTGGCGCGAATGGCGAACGCGAAGTAAAGCACAGTACAGACGATTGAGGCGTTCTTGAAGCCCTGCGGAGCGACAACGGCCAGTATCGCGAGCAGCGCCAGCATTGCCGCCGACAGAATATTAAAGCCGAGAGAGTGGCGTTTTGTCCTGTTTGTCCCGGCTGTCCCGTTCGTCCCGTTATTGCCCTCCTCTTCGGCGAGCTGCGCGATGCGTGTTTCCACGGCGTCAACATCGCGGCGTATTTCGTCGGGAATCGGCCTTCCGGCGCCGCCCAGGCCCGCAAATACGACATATGCGGCGCCGGCGAGAAGGAATGTCGGCAGGAACAGGAAGAACGGATGCATCCAGCCGCACTTGAGCGCCACCACGACGAACACCGCCGAGACGAACCACGCCGCCAGCGCCGCAGGGTTCACTTTGCGTCCGCGGTAGAGGTTCCAGTAGCGCACGAATCCGATGCGAGGGAATATCCAGTGCTCGACGAGGCAGATCGCGCCTACGGACGGCAGAACCAGCACGACTGCGTTCACGAGCTTGTCGATGCGCATCATCGCCGGGAAGCAGGCGCAGACGGCGATCACGGCGCCGACGGCGAACGACAGCTTGCGAAGCGAGGCCTTCGGCGCGAATGTCGCGAACGAAAGCGCGGCGCGGTAGATGTTCGGCGTCGCCGTCGTCCAGCCCGCCGCCACTACCGCCAGAAGGCCCATCCAGCCCAGCACCGCGCCGGCGACTGCGCCGGAATCGAGCTGCGTCAGGTCCCGTCCGACCAGCGCGGCGGCCGTCGCGCCCATGATGCCGGCGCATGTCCAGGCGAAGAAATGCCCGACGAACATCCCGTAGATCCCCACCCAGCCGTAGCTCTTGCGCTTGGCGTAGCGGAAGATCGACATGTCGGTAAGCCCCGCATGGTAGGCGAGGTTGCACATCCACGCGAACGCCGCCACGTGGATCCACGTGAGATGCGGCTGGCCCTCGGGAACGTTGCCCGTGAACACATGCGCCTCCAGAAGGCGGAGGAACCCGCCTACGCCGCCCACCTCGCCGAACCCCGTCTGGCGGCAGAGCGCCGGCAGCGACACCGCCGCCCCGCAGAAGAACATGACGATCATCCAGGGCGCGCAGACGGAGGAGAACTTCGCGACGCCCTTGAAGCCGTACGCCGCGACGAACACCGTCACCGCCGCCAGCGCCAACGTGAGGACGACCGACCCCGCGCTCGTCGGATACCACTCCAGCTGCACTGGAAGGCCGAACGCCTCCTTCAGCGAAGTGGAGGCGATGGCCGTCATCGCCGCCGCGTAGCAGATTGACGTCACGCCCCACGCCGCGTTGTAAACCCGCTGGAACCACGGCCCCGCCGCCTTGCGCAGATAGGCGAAGAGCGAAAGCCGCGTATCGACGGCGATCGGCGCCGTGCAGAACGCATACATGCACGTCGCGAGAAGGTTGCCGACGACGAGCCCGGCGAGCAGCTCCTTAGCGCGCACACCCCACGTCACGAGCAGCGCGCCGATGACGAACTCCGTCGCGGCGATGTGCTCGCCGCCGTAGATGCCCAGGAAGTCGCCCAGCCCGGACAGCTGCGACGAGGGGACGGGACGCTCTTCGGCGGGAATCGCCGCCGCCTTCCGTTCTATTTCTTCTCGGTTCATTTCGCCTTTTTGACCTGCGGGGTTCCATTCGCGCCCGGCGGCGGTTCGGCGAGCGTGAACTTGATCTTGTCGAGATAGACGCCGTTGATCGCCGACTTTCCGTCTGGGTTGAAGCGGCCCGGCCCGATCCAGAAGTACTCGTCAGGCGCGGGCACCCACGTCAGCACGTCGTACCAGCGGTATTCGCCGTCCGGCACGTCCGCCGTGCGCGGCTCTATGCCGCCGCGCCCGCGAGACGCCCCCATGCTGTACACGCCCGCCCAGAACGCCTCGCCGTCGCGCGCCTTGTCCACGCGCACCCTCGCGCTCAGCCGGTACTTCTTCCCCGGCTCGAACGCGATCTTGCCCATCGACAGCTGCACACACCACATGAAGTGCGTGTTGAAGAGCTTCAGAGCCCTGCCGTCCTCGGCCTTCGGGTCATCGACGTAGTCGCCCCAGCCGCCGCGGTTCGAGATGGGTATCAGGTCGTCCTCCAGTTCGCCGGAGTCCGACCGGCTCGGCGACAGCCGCCCTGCGGCGATCTCCTTCCACTTGCGCACTACGTCCGACCGGTCGGCTTCCGCAAGCCGTATGTCCTTCGCCTCGTCCATGCGGTCGAGAAGGGACTGCGCGATTTCCCTCTGCTTCTCCGGCGGCACGACGGGGGCCTCGTTCGAGAGGTTCAGCAGGCGGAACGACCGCTCCAGGCACAGATAGTCGAAGGAGAACTTCGCCATGCGCACGTTGTAGGAAGTCGCCGGATCGTCCTTCACGGCGTCAACCGCCTGCCGCCAGCATTCGGCGGCGAATTCGAGGAATGCGTCCGGCAGGACGGAGCTTCCGACGGCGTCGAATATCAAAAGGGGCTTGTTCGGGTGGGACGAGGCGAAGAGCTGCATCTTGTGAATCGCCTCGAAGTAGTCGCGCACGAACGGGGCGGCCTTGCCGTAGTAGCCGGCGAAGAAGTCGTCCAGGAGATCCTTCATGGGCAGGTCGGGATTCCACATCCACTTGGCCATGAGCCACGTTTTCAGCTCGGCGAAGTCGGCGTGGCGCCCCTGGTACGCGCCCTGCTCGAAGAGCGCCTTTACGTTGTTCCGGTGGAAGAACTGTATGTTGCCCTGGAGCGCGTAGGCGTTTGGCCACGGCATCGTGTAGTGGGAGAAGTCCGTGGTGTAGTCCCAGATGAAGAGGAAGTCCGTGAGCCTGCTCCAGTCCTTGATGTCCTTGCGGAACGCGACGTTCTCCTTGAACGGACTCTTGTCGATTGGCTGCGCGAAGTCGCACTCGATGGTGCAGAGGCAAGGCACCACGTTGCGCCTGAGCTTCGTCTTCTTCGGCGCATTGCGCGTGTACTGGTAGGCGAGGGTCTCGATGATCGCGTCGGGGAACTCCTTCTCCACGGCTTCGGCGACGGCGTTCACGAAGCGTATCATCGTGCCGGCGTGCGAGCCTTCCTCGTCGTCAACCGCCTTGCAGTCCGGGCACTCGCAGAAGTTGTACCAGTCGTTCTGGCTCACGCCGTAGAACTTCGCGCCGGGGTCCTTGCGGATGCGCTCAAGGACGTTCGAGGTGACGATGCGCAGCACGTCTGGATTCGTCAGGCACAGCTGCGTGCGGTCGCGGATGCGGCGTCCCTTGACCATGCTGAAGTACTCTGGATGAGAGTCGAAGTATTCCTTTGGCGACAGAAGCTTGTCGAACGTATGGCAGCTGCCGAGCCCCCCGCCGAAGCGGTACGGGTCCCCGCCGTACTTCTCGCCCATCCGCCGCCATGAACGGCTGTTCACGCGGAGGCGCGCGGCGAATTCCGGATGCTCGATTACGTCGAACCAGTACGGCTCGCGCATGGCGAACGCGGGGGTCTGCGTCTCGTCCAGGTCGGCGGGAATCTCGATGCGGTCGCGTCGCGGAATCAGGGAATGCCACGACGCATACCACCGGCAGCCGGCGAACCGCTCCAGCACCTCGTACACGCCGTATAGGACGCCGCGGTCATTTTTGCCGGTGATGCGCAGAATCTTCCCGTCGACCTTAATGCGAAAACCATCCGTCTCGGTTGCCCTGCCTGTCCCAGTTGTCCCCGTCCCTGCCTCCAGCACCACCGCCTTCTGCGGCATCGCCGCAGCGCCGACGATGATCGGCAGCCTCACGCCCGTCGTCTTCTCCGCGAAGTCGCGCAGCTCCTCCGCCGCGTACTTCTGCGTCGGCGACGCCTCCGCCGGAATCACGATCGAATACTCCGCCGCCTTGCCGCGCTCGGCGAGAACCAGCGGAGGCGGGGCGGCGTTCGCCGCGAGCGCCAGCAACGCCGCGCAGGCGACAGAAACCGCCATACAGGCTCTGCCGGCCTTCCTTTTTGCCGACATCGGCTTTGCGGCGTCATCCGCCGGGACATGGTACGTTCTCATGCAGCACTCCTCTTCGTGCCGTACATTTTACCAATATGCCGGCGCAAAAGCAACCGGCGACCGGAGTCCGGAACCGCGAGATGTTTGATACTAGACGGCCGTTATAGTATAATATGCGGCAATGACAACGAGTATATCGATCATCGACTATGCCGTCATCGCCGCTTTCTTCGCGGTGATGCTGGGCGTCGGGATTCACTACAGCCGCCGGTCAAAGTCGTCCGACCAGTTTTTCGGCAACGACAAGACCGTGCCGTGGTGGCTTTCAGGCGTTTCGTTCTACATGAACAGCTTCTCGGCGCTCGCTTTCGTCATGTATTCCGCGCTCGCCTACAAGTTCGGATGGGTGCCGGTCACGGTGAGCTGGCTCTCCGTGCCGGCGGTTCTCCTTGGCGCGTGGTTCCTCGCGGTCCGCTGGCGGCGCGCGGCGAAGGGGAGCCCCATCGACTACATTGCCGAGCGCTACACGCCTAAGATGTGTTCGACGCTTGCCGTTCTCGGCCTTCCGATGCAGCTTCTCGACAACGCCCTCAAGCTCCTCGCGATCGGCACTGTCGTCGGCGCGGGGATGGGCTTCCCGCTATTCTGGTCGGTCTGCATCTCCGGGCTGATCATCGTCGCCTACACTTTTCTCGGCGGGCTGAAGGCGACGCTGGCGTGTGACTTCATCCAGTTCCTCGTCATCGTCGCCGTCGTGCTGACGCTGCCGTTCCTCTGCCTCGGACGTCTTGCCGCGCTTGACGGCGGCGCGGGCCTTGCGCATGGCTTCGAGGTCTTTGTCTCTCGCGCGCCGGAAAGGTTCTTCAACTTTACGGCCGGGCAGTACACGTGGGTTTACATGCTCGTATTCTTCTGCGCGGTCGGCTCGACGCTTTCGACAAACTGGTCGCTCGTCCAGCGGTACTATTCGACGAAAAGCGAACGCGACGCGAAGAAAATGGCGTATCTCGTCGCGGCGCTTCTCTTCATCGGACCGCCGCTCTTCTTCTTCCCGGCGATGGCCGCGCGCGTATTCCTGCCGCCGCTCGACCTGAACGACGCCGGGGCGATGAACGCCGTGTATGCGACGCTCTGCCGGGCCGTGCTGCCCGTCGGGATGATCGGCATGGTCATAGCGGCTATGTTCTCTGCGACGATGTCCTCGCTCGCTGGGAACTTCAACGCGGCTGCTGCTGTCGTCACAAACGAAATCTATCTCAAGATGGCGAAGAATCCGTCGGCCGGGGCGCGGATGGCTGCGGCGCGGATCGCCACCGTCCTCGTCGGCGGGCTTGTCGTGGCGCTTACTTTCGTCATGCAGTACGCGCAGGGCGCGGACGACCTGTTCAACCTCTCCAACAAGGTGTTCGGCGTGTTTCTCCCGCCGATTGCGATACCGATGCTGTGCGGGCTCTTCGTCCGCAGGCTTTCGCGGCGTTCCGGCCTTTGCGGGCTTGTCGGCGGAATCGTCGCGGGGCTGGCCGTTTTCGTCCTCGGCTCGCGTCCTGGTCTCGCCCATCTGCGCGAGATGGTGTGGATATTCCCTTTGACGTCCGTTGCGACGGTTCTGGGCCTTCTCCTTGGTTCCAGATTCCTGCGGGACTCTGCGGATGATTCCGCCACGGTCTCCGCGTTCATGGACCGCATCGACGGGCGGCCCTCAAGAAACTAATGTGACTTCCTATGACAACACCAGGTTGGATCGATCTTCAGGTCAACGGCTATGCCGGCGTGGACTTCAACGCGCCTGGACTTTCCGTTGAGGCTGTCAAGGCCGTGACGGAGCGGCTAGAGGCGGACGGCACGGCGGGCTATATGCCTACGCTCGTGACAGGCGACCCCGAAACGCTGACGGCCACCATGCGTACCATTGTCGAGGCGCGCCGCCGGTATGCCGTCTGCGAACGGAACATTTTCGGGTTCTTCCTTGAAGGACCGTTCATTTCTCCCGAGCCCGGCGCGGTGGGAACGCATCCTATCGAGTGGGTGAGGCCGCCAGATCTTGCGCTTTTCGGACGCTTCCAGGACTCGGCGGAGGGACTCATAAAGATGGTCAACGTCGCGGCGGAGGTTCCGGGAGCGCCGGAATTCGTCCGCGCGGTTTCCTCGCAGGGGGTCGTGGTCTCGCTCGGACATCAGACTGCGACAAGCCCCGCGCAGCTCGAACCATGTCTTGCCGCCGGGGCGAAGGCGTTCACGCACCTCGGCAACGGGATTCCGAACAGCATTGACAGGCACGACAACATCATCTTCACGGCGCTCGTCGAGGACCGCGCGTCCGTCATGTTCATCCCGGACGGGCACCATCTGCCGGACACGATGCTGAAGCTGTACTGCCGCGCCGTTCCGCTCAAGCGCCTCATCGCCGTTTCGGACGCTCAGTATCCCGCAGGAATGCCGCCTGGGGAATACGAGGTGTGCGGGGCTCATGCGCGGCTTGAGCCGAACGGACTTTTGTGGAACCCCGCGCGCAACTGCCTCGTCGGCGCGACGACCCCGATGGCGAAGATGATGCGGCTTCTCTCCGAGCGAGTCGGCCTTTCGCCGGACGAACTTCGCGCCATCGGGCGCGAGAACGCCTTGAATCTCATCGGATGATCAAGAAAATCCTGAATAGAGGTTCCGGATTTTTTGGTATAATATCCCCCAAATCAACCAGTGAGGCGGCGACACGGCGTCTGCCTCGCACGGACAGGAGATGAAAAGCAATGTCAAACTTCTACAGGGACAACCCTGACATAGAGAAGACGCTCGACGCGGTGGACCTCGGCGAGGTCGCGGAACTGTGCGAGGAGGGCTTCCGTTTCGCGGACGAGTACGACTTCGCGCCGAAGGACGCTGCTGACGCGATCGACAACTACAAGCGCGCCCTCGACGTCTGCGGCGACATCATCGGCAACCGCATCGCCCCGACGGCCGAGCAGACGGACAAGGTCGGCAACGTCCTTAACGATGACGGCTCCGTCACGTACGCGCCCGGCATAAAGCTCGCCGTCGAGCTGATGGGTCGCGCGCGCCTCTCCGGCTGCACGATCCCGTACTACCTGGGCGGGCTCAACATGCCGTGCACGATCCTCACGGCCTGCAACGACATCGTCTCGCGCGCCGACGCCGCGCTCATGAACATCTTCGGGCTCCAGGGCATAGCAGAGACCATCAACGCCTTCGCGAGCGAGGACATCAAGAAGGAGTACGTCCCGAAGCTCTGCGACGGAACCTTCACCGGCGCGATGGTCCTCACCGAGCCGGACGCCGGCAGCGACCTTCAGAGCGTCAAGACGTCGGCGCACCAGCACCG
>Ga0265298_10010123_pt1 | contig 11178 bp, 8 predicted proteins | sample AusTroGonzalo_MG_3_FD_193486 | JGI IMG/M metagenome (GOLD analysis project Ga0265298, IMG submission 193486) | Bovine rumen microbial communities from tropical cattle in Woodstock, Queensland, Australia - Gonzalo_01 | ecosystem: Host-associated > Mammals > Digestive system > Stomach > Rumen ...
TTCTGCAGTCTGGTGAGCTTATATCGGTAGCTGACGGGCGTTCCTATCGGGATAAGCTCCGCGGCTTTTTCTTTTGATAGACCGGTGTCTATCATAAGCGCGTCGATACCCGGAAGCACGGTTCTGTCTCCGGTCTGCAGATGCGGGGGAGTGGAGACTATCACCCCGTAAAGCGTTTGCTTGCCGTAAATAGTGACGTCGGCGGCCTGCAGTATCCTCGTGTCAAGCCCTCCGATGCTTGTAAAGCGGAGGAAACCGCCGTCAAGCACTTCCGTCACCATCATCCCCACCTCGTCCATGTGCGCGTCAAACATTATGCGCGGATAACCGGACTTTTTTGCGTGACGTATGAACACGTAGCTTCCGGCAGGTTCACGGTGCATTTCGTCAAAGTATTTGTCGCGTATGTACTGCAGCGCTTCGATCTGTCCGTGCTCGTAGCCGGAGACCGAGCCGCCGCAGGTCAAACGCGACGCCAAATCAAACAAGTCTGCCATTTTTTATATCCTTTCGTAATTTTATTTCGGAATTCAAATAACGTTTTACGTAAGTCGAACTCATAACTTTCGCCGTCAGGCGAAATCTAAACTCTAAACTTGCCCGAAGGGCAATCATAACTAACAGTTAAAAGTTATGAACGCTTACGCGCGTTATGAGCTGCCTTCGGCAGCGTTATGATTGCTTCGCAAGCTTTTTCATCAATCCGTCGCCGACGCCATGATGACGACGAAGCGGTCGAGGCTTTTGTCGTGGACGGTACAGCAGAGCGTTCCCCACCATTCGTGTCCCTCGTCGAAATATTCAGACCAGTCGGTCGTCCATTCATAGACCTCGAGTTTGTCCGTGCCGTTCGGGAACAGCGCGGCGTTTATCTTATCAAAGTCCGCGTTTTTATAATTTGTTTCATACGGCGGGTGCAAAAACGCCTTGCGGTAGTTGAATACGCCGTCTTTTACGGGGGCGAAAAGCGCGTCGGCAGATATCAGCTTCGCATTTGCTTTTCCGACGTCGTAACGCCATATCGCCGTATCGTCATCGTCAACGAAAAGCCGCCTGCACGCCCATACGAGCGCGAACCAGTGCCCATTGTATCCTTTATCTTTATTGTCGTTATTTACGATACAGTAATCTATTACGCTGTCGGGGTACTCGGCGATTATTTTATACGCCGGATCGTCGGTCACGACGCTTTCCGTCCCGAGGCGCGGTTCAATTTTGCCGTCGGGCTGTTTTTCGGTCTCTTTTTTCTCCGGCTCGTTTTTCTTTTTTTCGCGCGCGCCGAAAACGCGCTCCGCGTAATCTATGGTGATGTTCACCATATCGGCGGCGTATTCGACCATGCGGCAGAAATCTTTTGCATTATATTCAAACCCGGTGATCGACGTCACAGTCTGATTATTTGAAAACGCCCGGAGCACGTACGTCGGATCGAACGCGTTATGCACCGCCGTCATGCCCCCGTTCTTGTCCGTAATATATAAGCACGGCTCGTACGGATGGCAGGACAGAGTATATTTTTCGCCGTCCGCCGTTAAATAAGGCTTGCCGTCATCATACCCGAGAACGTATTTTTCATCGCGATAGACTTCGTTGTTTTTCTTCATTTTTCCTCAATCGGGAAGGGCGACCCCTCCCCTGCAAAGCTTTGAACGATGCTTTTATATATTTTCCCTCTCTCCTCAAAATTCTTAAACCTGTCAAAACTGGCGGCGGCGGGGGAGAGTATCACGGTATCACCCGGGCGGGCGGCGGCTTTGGCGGCGGATACCGCGGCTTCAAAATCCGGCTCTTTTATTATTTCAAACCCGGCGGGGATGCCGTGGGTATCAAGCGCTTTATATATCTTCTCCGCGTTCTGCCCCGTGAGCACGGCGGTGTGCGCGTGATTGAAAAGCGGCTCGCAGAGCGGGGCGTAGTCGAGATTTTTGTCGTAACCGCCTAAAATAACGACCATGGGCGTTGTAAAGCACGACAGCGCGGCTATCGTTCTTGTGGGCGAGGAGTCGATCGAGCCGTTGTAATACTTTACTCCGTCGAGCAGGCGGACAAATTCAAGGCGGTGCTCGACGCCGTTGAATTCACGCGCTACGTCAGCTACCGCTTCGGGCGACGCGTATCCGGCGGTCAATGCAATCGCGGTCATATAGTTTTCCACGTTGTGCCGTCCGACGAGACGGATATCCGCCGTGTTCATTATCTTTTTCGGTACGCCGTTTTCCTTTAAATATATCTCGCCGTTTTCCTCATACACCGCGTTGTCCGACAGGGGCGTTTGCTTTGACGAGAAGAAGTAAACCTTTCCGCAAGCCTTTTGTGCAAGCTCCCTTGTAATATCGTTTTCGTAATTCAGTACGACGCGGTCGTTTTTTGTCTGGTGAGCGAAAATGTTTGTCTTCGCGTCGATATACTCTTTCATATCCGTGTGCCAGTTGAGGTGGTTCGGCGTCACGTTCGTTATCGCGGCGATATGCGGCGAGCGCTTCATAGTATGAAGCTGGAATGATGAAAGCTCGACGACGCATATATCGTCCGGTCTTATTTCCTCAACGTACTGTATCAGCGGCGTTCCGATATTTCCGCCTAAGTATATTTTTCTGCCCGAGTTATCAAGCTCAGCCTGCTTTTTGAGTATCAGCGACGTGACCGTCGTCGTGGTGGTCTTGCCGTCCGAGCCGGTGATGCCTATGATATCGCACGGGCAGAGCTCGAAAAACAGCTCCATCTCGCTTGATATCACCGCCCCGCACTCCGCCGCGGCTTTGAGCTCAGGTATATCGTATCTTATACCGGGCGAGCGGAAAACGATATCGTCGTTTATATCCGACAGATAATTTTCCCCGCACACGAGACGGACGCCGAGATCTTCAAGCTTTTCTTTTGTTTCGCTGAGCTCGTCTGCCGCTTTTTTGTCGCGCGCGGTGATGACCGCTCCGCATTTGTGTAAAAACTCTATAAGCGGCACGTTGCTGACGCCGAGCCCTATGACAGAGGCGCGTTTGCCTTTGATGAATTTTTTATATTCAGACAGTTTCATATTCGCTCCGTAGATTTGTTCTTTGTATATTATATAATATAATTTTCGGTTTTGCAATACGGAAAATAAAAATATTTACTATTTTTTCCGCTTTATACAATAAATTTCGATAAAAATTGCGCTGAAATTTTCAAATACGTCTTGAAATAGTATAGACCTTGTGATATAATATATTTTGTATATTTATATCCTCGGAGAATTTTTTGTATGGATTTCGTTTTTTCGGATAACGCAAAGCCGCTCAAGCCGTCGGCTATAAGGGAAATATTCAAGTCGCTGACTGACCCGTCGGTGATATCCTTTGCCGCGGGCAATCCGTCGCCGCAGAGCTTTCCCGTGGAGCAGTTCCGCAAATTCACCGACGATATACTGTCAAACAACGCCGCCGTCGCTCTGCAGTACGGAATAACGGAGGGCTACACGCCCCTGCGCGAGGAAGTGCTGAAAAGGAACAAACGCATTTTCGGCATAGGTGAGGAGTACGACACCTCGATTATCACGACGGGCGGTCAGCAGGGAATAGACCTGACCGCAAAGGTGCTCTGCAACAGAGGCGACGCGGTTATATGCGAGGACCCGACGTTCATCGGCGCGCTGAACGCCTTCAGAGCGCACGGCCTTCAAACCGTGGGCGTCAAAATGCGCGGAGACTCGATCGACCCGGACGAGCTTGAAGCGACGGTCAAGCAGACGAAAAACGCAAAGCTATTGTATCTTATCCCGACCTTTCAGAACCCGACGGGCAGAACGATGCCTTTGCAGGTGCGGAAAGAGTGCTTGCGCATAGCGCAAAAATATGATCTCATTATCCTTGAAGACAACCCGTACGGAGAGCTCCGCTTTTCGGGCGAGGATATACCGACGATAAAGAGTATGGACAGCGAAGGGCGCGTCGTGTATTGCAGCTCGTTTTCAAAGATACTGTCGTCCGGCATGCGCGTGGGCTACGTTATCTGCCACGGTGATATAGCGACGAAAACAGCCGTCTGCAAGCAGGTGAACGACGTGCACACAAATCTGCTGTTTCAGATGGTCACTTACAGATTTATGACGGATTTCGACCTTGACGGTCACGTAACGCGCATACGCGAGCTCTATCGCAAAAAAGCGTCGCTCATGATGCGGTGCCTTGATGAAATAGGAGAGGACCGCATAGAATATACAAAAACAGACGGCGGGCTTTTCATCTGGGCGTCGCTGCCCGAATGTAAGGATCACGATAAATTTATAAAAGCTTTAGCCGACAAAAAGGTCGTCGCGGTGCCGGGCAGAACGTTCAACTGCGACGTAAACGAGCCTTCATACGGCTTTCGTTTAAACTATTCCACGCCGACGGACGAGCAGATAATAAAGGGCGTGGAAATAATGAAAAACACAATTTATAATTACAGAGGATAGACTATGGAAAACGAAAAGAAAAAAGTCGTGTTTTCGGGCATACAGCCGTCGGGCAATCTGACCGTCGGCAATTACCTCGGCGCTCTGCGCAACTTTTCAACGTACGCGCCCGAAGAATATACGTGCTTATACTGCGTGGTCGATCAGCACGCGATAACCGTGCGCCAGGACCCCGCGGAGCTCCGCAGAAGGACTTACGAGGTGCTCTCGCTTTATATCGCCTGCGGTCTCGATCCGGAACAGAACATATTATACGTGCAGAGCCACGTGCCCGCGCACGCGCAGCTCGCGTGGGTGCTTGACTGCTATACCATGTTCGGCGAGCTTTCGCGCATGACGCAGTTCAAGGATAAATCACAGAAAAACGCCGATAATATAAACGCCGGACTTTTCACGTATCCGGTGCTCATGGCGGCGGACATACTTTTATATCAGACCGACTTTGTCCCGATAGGCGACGATCAGAAACAGCATTTAGAGCTTACGCGCGATATCGCGACGCGCTTCAACACCGTTTACGGTCCGACGTTCGTCGTGCCGGAGCCTGTGATTAAGCGCACGGGCGCGAGAATACAGTCGCTTGCCGAGCCGGAGAAAAAGATGTCAAAGTCCGACAAAAACGAAAACGCCGTCGTGCGCATACTTGACGACAAGGATACGATAATCCGCAAATTCAAGCGCGCCGTCACAGATTCCGACAGCGTCGTGCGACGCGCGGAAGACAAACCGGGCATATCTAACCTTATGACGATCTACTCCTGCGTCACGGGAAAGACCGACGCGGAGATAGAAGCGGAGTTTGAAGGCAAGGGCTACGGCGATTTCAAGGCCGCGGTGGGAGAAGCCGTCGCGGCGGAGCTTGCGCCGATACAGGACAGATACAAGCGTTATTTGTCCGATAAGGCGTATCTGGAGCAGGTTATGAAGCAGAACGCGGAAAAAGCCGCGTACTTAGCGCGTAAGACGTTATCAAAGGTATACAGAAAAGTGGGATTTACGTCGATCTGACGGAGTGAAAATGAACGGTAAAGAAAACAAAAAAGAAGAAAGTCAATTCAAGGTAAGCAAGGTAGGCTTCCGGATAATACTGATAGTCACGGCTGTGATGATAGTCGCGATAGGGCTTTTATGCACCTCTCCGTCAAAAGCGGCGGACGACGAGCCGTATATACCGCCCTATATTCCCGACGATACGGAGCCGTATGAGACCGAAACGGAGCCGGATATAACGACGGAGGCGGATACAACGACCGCGCCCGACGAGACGACGGCACCGGCGGACGAGACGACGGGTGTGTCCGACACGACGGAGCCCGTCGGCACGGAGACGACCGCGGTCACGGAGCCCGAGGTAACGACCGAGGCGGCGACGACCACGGAAAAAGCGCCGGTCACCGAGCCCGCCGACACGTCCGCGGGCAAGCAGGGCTACCGCGAATATAACGGGCGTCAGTACGGCCCGAACGAGACGTTTCTCGGCGAGTACAAGACCGACCGCGTTCAGATAGGCGTATCCAAGGTGGTCGAAGGCGTTGTCAATTACTACGTCTGCGACATAAAGGTCAAAAGTGTATATGATTTTCATACCGCGTTTGCAAACAACAGCATAGGCGGCAGACTTATAACCTCAAAAATAGCGGCGTCTGTCGGCGCGGGCTTTGCGATAAACGGAGATTTCTGCGGCTACCGCAACTCCGGCATAATCATCCGCGAGGGCAAGCTTTACCGCAACAAGAACGCGGACGGCTGGGATCTGTGTTATCTGAACAGATACGGCGATCTGATAGTCTGCAATAACGACAAGCAGGACGGCAAAGCGCTTGCGAACGAGGGCGTATTCCAGTCGTGGTGCTTCGGTCCGACGCTTGTGGAAAATTACAAGGCGGTAAAGACCTTCAACACGCCGGGACTTTCAAGCAAGGACTGGGCGAGAGAGCCGAGGACGGCTATCGGTCAGATAGACGAGCTGCACTACATTTTCGTCGTGGTTGACGCGATAAGAGAGCAGAACGGCGCGGGCTGGGAGACGATAGGCGGCATGAACTTCAGAGAGCTTGCGGACACAATGGAATCGCTCGGCTGCAAGACCGCGTACAACCTTGACGGCGGCGGATCAACCACGATGTGGCTGAACGGCAAGGTGGCAAACAAGCCGTCCGGGTCCGGCGAAAGAGAAGTAAGCGACATAATATATTTCAAATAACGGAGCTTTTATGGAATTTGATTTTAAGGATTACGTCATACTGATACCCGCGTACAAGCCCGTGTATGAGCAGATGATACCGTTTATAAACGAGCTTAAAGAGAGCTTTGACAAGATCGTCTGCGTTGACGACGGCGGCGGTGAGGCGTATAAAAACGTGTTTGACGAGTGCGAGCGGCTCGGCTGTTACGTGCAGTATCACGAGGTCAACCGCGGCAAGGGCGCGGCGCTGCGCACGGGCCTGACGTTTATAAAAAACGATCTAGCCGGCGCGCACGGCGTCATAACGGCGGACTGCGACGGTCAGCACACCGTGCCGGATATTAAAAAGGTGACGGAGGCGCTTTTTGAGCACCCCGATGATATGATAATCGGCGGCAGAAGATTTGACAAAAACGTGCCTTTCCGTTCCAAAGCCGGAAACACCTTCACGCGGCTTTTGTATAAACTCGCGACGGGCATTTCGATATACGACACGCAGACGGGTTTGCGCGGCTTTCCCATGTCGATCTTGCCGGAGCTTATAAAGCTCGAGGGCGACAGATACGAGTACGAGATGAATATGCTCTTAAAGCTGCACGACTGGGGCGTCGCCCCGTATGAAGTGACGATAGCTACCATATATATAAACGAGAACAAGGGCAGTCATTTCAACGCCATGCGCGACGGCCTGCGCATAGGCGCGAGGATATTGAAATACACCGCGGGCAGTATATTATCATTTTTAATAGACTGGATAATCTTTATACTTCTGATGAAGCTCGCGTTTTCCCGGGCGGGCGAGAACGTGAGATACGCGCTTTCCTTCGGTATCGCGCGCGTCGTTTCGTCCGTTTTCAACTACACGTACAACCGTCTTGCCGTTTTCGGCGGCAAGAATTACGAGCGCGGCGCGACGGTCAAGTATTTCTCCCTCGTCATAGCCGTATTGCTCCTCGGTATGCTCGTACAGCGTCTGACGGCTTATATCCCGGGCGGCGATTTTGTCCACTCGGTCATAAAGCTCGCGTACGACGCGGTAATGTTCGTTGTGAATTACATAATCCAGCGTGATTTCGTATTCAAGATAAAAAAGAGAAAGACAGAATAATATGACACAGATACTGAAAAGCGGTATATTCTCTCTGCACGGCTTTTTCATAGCGGCGGCGATAGTCCTTATGATATTCTACGCGTTTTACTACGCGTCGCAGAAAAAGTATGACAGCGGGATACTTATGTATATCACCCCGCCCGCCGTTTTCGTCGGCTTTTTCGGGGCAAGACTGATGTACGTTACCGTTTGCGATCAGCTTTATATTGAGCCGGCGGACAAATGGCGTCTGACGGACGGCGGCTACGCCTTATTCGGCGCGGCGGCGGGCGTCCTTATAGTAGCAGTCGCTTTCTGGCTCATCACAAAAAGAAAATTCAAGCTCTTACCGGTGTTCGACACGCTCTGCGCGTCCGCTCCGATAGCGATAGCGATGGGCAGGATGGGCAGTATTTTCTCCCAGGACTGCTTAGGCGACACGGTAGATTCGGAGGGCCTGCGCTTTTTCCCGATAGCGATGTTCAGACAGGCCGACAACTCATACCACTACGCCGTGTTCTTTTACGAGGCGCTGTTCTGCGTCGGTATGTTCTTCTTTATCAGATACGCGGACAAGACGATAAACCGTCACGGCGTAAGCTCGTATCTTTTTACGATCCTTTACTGCGGCGGGCGTTCGTTCTTTGAGTGTCTGCGCGACGACAGTATGTACGTCGGATTTGTGAAAATAAATCAGGTCATATCCATTTTAACGGTGATAGGCTTCTTCGCGTATATGTGCGTAAAGCTGTGCAAGCGGACTAAATTCAAGTGGAGATACTTAATATTGTACGGCGTGTTCACTTTGGCTTTCGTCACGGCGTTCTTCTCGCAGTTTTATATGTATTCGGAGTCAAAGACGTGGAATACCGTGCAGATAATGATATGCTGTATAGTGATGATGGCGGCGTCAGTCTTTGCGGGTATCGAATATTTACGTAACACGAAAATAAAAACCGAAAAAAAGCCTCCCCGCAAGACGGAGGACAGCTATATCGGAATAGATGAATGATAACGGTGTATAAACCGAAAAAAATAAAACAAGGCGGTCAAAAATGAAAAGCAAATTGTCAAAGGTTATAAGTATAATACTTGTATGCCTCACCGTCGGCGCAATGGCGGTAAGCTGCGGCGGCGAACCCGCGGTCACGGAACCGGAGACCACAGATAAGACGACAGAGATAATAACGACAGCGGAAACGGATATTGATACAAAAGCGGAAACGGAGCCGGAGACGGAAGCGGAGACCGTGACGATACCGGAAACCGATCCCGAAACGGAGACGGAGCCGGAGACGGAGACGGAGCCGGAAACGGAGACCGAGACCGAGACGGAGACTGAAACGGAAACCGAAACGGAGACCGAAACCGAAACGGAGACCGAAACGGAAACGACGGCGCATACTCATACCTTCGGCGCTTGGACGGTCACAAAACAGCCCACCTGCACCGAAAAGGGTACAGAGGAGCGCGTCTGCGACGGCTGTAACGAAAAGGAAACAAGAGACGTGGCGGCGACGGGACATAAAGCCGTTACCGATAAAGCCGTTGCGGCTACCTGCACAAAGGACGGCAAGACAGAGGGCAGTCACTGCAGCGTCTGCGGCGCGGTCATAAAGGCTCAGACCACTGTCAAGGCAAAGGGCCACACCTACGGCGACTGGAAGGTGACGAAGACGGCGACGGAAGAACATGACGGCGAGGAAACGAGGACCTGCTCAGTCTGCGGCGCGAAGGAAACGAGAGTTCTGAAATACACCGGCAACAAGACGGAAACGCCCGTTATACTCGGTCTGACAATGACCGCGGGCGACAGAGTGCTTATCTACGGCTCGGCCGAGCCCGGCTCTACCGTACGCACGGAGCTTAACGGCAATAAGATGGAAAACAAGAGCAAGGACAAATATTTCTATATAGAAATGGGTATAGGAAAAACGTCCGAGCTGAAGCTGACCGCACAGGCAAACGGCAAGGCGGAAAGCGACGTCGTAAAGGCGACTGTCAACCCGTCAACGCTGCCGGGCGGCGCCAACAACGTTTGGGGCGGCAAGGACTCGAGGCTGTATTATATGCAGACGCTCAACTTCCTTATAAGCAACAGAGCGGATGAAGGCGTCAAATCGTCCATAAAACAGCTCACAAGCTATATAACCAACAAGACGATAAAAGATATTCAAAGCCTGACCGGAAAGAAGACAAAGCTCATATACGTCATAATCCCCGACCCGGCGACGGCGTATTATCAGGAGCATTTCCCGTACATACAGAACTCCGTAAAAGACCCCTCCACGTCTTATATGGAAGCCTTCTTATCGGAGATAAACGGCAAGCATGACGACGTTTACGGCATAGACCTTATGCCGACGATGCGCGAGCACAAGGATGAATTCATTTATTTCAGCACGGATACACATTATACCGAGCTCGGCGCGTATTACGCCTATCTTGAAATTATGAAGACCGTAAGAAAGGATTATCCCGACGCGACGATGCGCACCGTTGAAAACGGAGATTACGAGATACAGTATCTTGACGTCCCGGGCGGCGACCTGTGCGGCATGGTCGAGCTTTCGATGAGAGAGGTCGTACCGTTCTTCGTGGCGAACTTCTCGGATACGGGTACGTATTACGTATCAAAGCGCAACGACGGCATCAAATCCGCGGGCTTCGGACCGGGCAACTGGCAGAGAAATTCAGAGATAAATTCAAGCAACCCGACGGTTTACTTTATGGCTGACTCCTACGGCTGCTACATACTGCCGTTCATCGGCGCTAACTTCTCCAAGGTCTGGACGAACAGCGGCGTGCTCTGGAATTATTCGATCGATAAAAACATTCTGCAGACAAACAAGCCCGATTACGTGATACTTCTTGTATGTCAGAGAAATATCGGCGGCAACTTCATGGGCGCGGGCAACTGCATAAGAGACTTTTCAATGAGTATGGGCTGATAACGGAAGGGATTTTATGAAAACATTCTTAAGGATATTTGCGGCGATGCTTATGGCGCTTATGATACTCGGACAATTTATCGCCTGCTCCGGCGATACGGAAACGACGGCGGCGGAGACCGAAACGGAGCCGACTGTGACGGAACAGACGCAAACGGAAACGGAAACGGAAACGGAGGCGGTCACGACGGAAGAGGTGACCGAGGCTCCGGTACCGACGGAAAAAACGGAAAAGCCCGTGATACTCGGCACGACGATGATGTCGTACGGCAGAGCGCTCGTCTACGGTATGACCGCCGAGGGCGGCGCGACGATACGCACAAAGTTCAATAAGACCGAGATGATAAACAAGAGCAAGGGCAAGTATTTCTATATTGAAATAACCGTTGACACGGCGGGCAAGCTCTCGGTTTATGCGACGGAGGACGGCAAGCTCGAAAGCGACGCCGCAAAGACAAATTTAGCCCCCGGCGGCGACGGCTCAAACCAGGTATGGGGCGGTAAGGATTCAAGTCTGTTC
>Ga0265298_10010124_pt1 | contig 11177 bp, 12 predicted proteins | sample AusTroGonzalo_MG_3_FD_193486 | JGI IMG/M metagenome (GOLD analysis project Ga0265298, IMG submission 193486) | Bovine rumen microbial communities from tropical cattle in Woodstock, Queensland, Australia - Gonzalo_01 | ecosystem: Host-associated > Mammals > Digestive system > Stomach > Rumen ...
TATATCAAAAACACAGATTAAACATAAATTGGATTATCATCTTGAAACTGTTGCTTTGACAGGTAGTGGAGAACATGCTCCGTTTTGGCATACATCAAACCGCCAGGGACTTCCGTCTGTAAATAAAAACAGTGGTTATGTACATTTTGCCACGTTGGGCGGTATGTTTTTGCCAAATGGTCTTGAGCTGGATTATGGGATGGATTTGGGTGTAGGTGCAGGGATTCAGTCTGATCTTTTTGTTCATCAGTTGTACATAGACCTGGATTATAAATGGCTGAACCTGTCTGTCGGCATGAAAGAGCGATGGGGAGAGCTGAAAAACTCCAGGCTGAGTTCCGGCGGGCTGACGTGGTCAGGAAACAGCCGTCCTATTCCTCAAGTCAGGATCGGCGTACCGGAATTTACACCTGTACGTGGACTCGGTGGATGGTTATCGGCCAAAGGATATGTGTCTTACGGTGTTTATACAGACAGCGGGTGGCGTAAAAAATGGGCGGAGCGGGCAAGTGGAACTCCTGAATACATAGACAAAATATTATATCACGGTAAGGCTCTATTCCTGAAGGTTGGTAATTTGGAAAGATTTCCTTTAGAGTTGACTTTAGGTATTGAAATGAGTTCCCAGTTCGGGGGTACTCTCCATAATATGGTTATGTATGGCAACAAACATGAAGAGTATTCATTGCCGTCAGGACTTGAAGCTTATTGGGAAGCTCTGATACCTTTGAATAAGGCTGGTGAACAGGGATGGGAGAACGGAAACTCTTTAGGGAGTTGGCATCTGGCTATAGATTATTCCATAAACGATTGGCATTGCAGAGCCTATTATGAGCATTTCTTCGAGGATCATTCTTCTATGCTCGGGGTTGAGATTAAATCCAATCAGTTTGGGGAGAGAGAACTGATTTCATACGGATTCAAGCGTAACTGGCTTGACGGAGTGTTTGGATTGGAGGTAAATTTGCCTGACGGCCTTCCTGTTAGTAATGTTGTGCTGGAATACTTGAATACAAGAGGACAGTGCGGCTCTGTATGCAATGTTGATGCCATGCAGACTGAACGGGTAGATGGGCGTGATGGTATGTACATACATTCCAAGTATCTTTCATACACCCATTGGGGCTATTCCATAGGATCAGCAGTGTTGGTGTCTCCTGTATATAATCAGGGTCCGGATAGATTGTCGGGTAGTGATATGGAGGGGAGCCTTTTTTTCAAGAGCAATCGTGTCAGTTCTTTTCATATTGGGATTGATGGTTGTGTTACAGATCAAATCGGATATCGCATCCTTGCAACGCATACTGCTCATTGGGGGACCTATTATCTGCCTTTTGACAAAGTAGAGTACATTACGTCCATGCTGTTGGATTGTTCTTATCGTTTTGGGGATCTGCTCAACTGGAAAATAGGGCTCTCTTATGCGTTTGATTTGGATAGCGGAGGTCTTTTGGGTAACAATGGAGGTGTAATGATTTCATTATCCAGATCATGGAAGGTGTTATGAAACAGGTTTTTTGCCGATTGACAGTAATGTTGTCTTTGATGACTTTCGCCGTGTCTGCCACTCTGTGTGGTTGTGAATCGGCTTTTCCGAATGATAAACTGGATAATTTCTGGAAGCTGGATCGCATTGAATATCCGGGTGGAACGGATTTTTTTGGACAGACTGTTCAGCGTGAGGATGTAAACGGCATATTTATCGGGATGGCACGTAATATAGTACAGGTGGAAAATCATTCCCGGAACTTTGATGTTTATGGCGTATTGTCCGATATGACAGACTCCATCAGATTTGATTTTTCAAACAGTGTTATCAATGGAATTCATGATACGGATGCAATAAAGGCGAACTTACTTTATTGCGGCATGGACAGTGTTGTCATGGTGTTCTATGTGGACAAACTCACTTCAAATAGTCTTGTCTTGTCAACGGGCAAGTCTATACTGTATCTTGAGAAGTGGTAATCAGAGGGAGATGGTTCCGTCTATAATATGTATTCTGCGGTCGGCAAGTGCGGCTAATTGCTCATCGTGTGTCACTATCACGAAAGTCTGTCCCAGCAGATCCCTGAGCTTGAAAAAAAGATTGTGAAGTTCTTCCTTGTTCCTGGTGTCAAGGCTGCCGGATGGTTCATCGGCAAGGATTACGTCAGGTTTGTTTGCCAGTGCCCTGGCTACGGCAATTCTCTGCTTCTCTCCGCCGGATAGTTCTGAAGGTTTGTGTTCCGATCTGTCCTTAAGCCCAAGCATTTCTAATAGTTCTGAGGCACGTGAAGCTGCATCGTGCATATTCTTTCCGGCAATCAGCATGGGAATCATTATGTTTTCCTTTGCCGTGAATTCAGGCAGCAATTGATGGAACTGGAAAACGAATCCTATATGACTGCCTCTGAATGATGACAGCTCTTTCTCGCCCATAGTGGTGATATCCCGTCCGTCATATAGTACGCGTCCGCTGTCGGGCTTGTCAAGTGAGCCCATAATCTGCAACAGAGTGGTTTTCCCGGCTCCGCTTGGTCCGGTTATACTTATTATCTCGCCCTTTTCAACTTTCAGGCTGATGCCTTTGAGTACCTGGAGAGATCCGAAACTGCGTGTTATATTATCCAGTTCTATCATCTTTTATCGCTGTTGCCATGATTATGGTGCAAAAATATGCGGTTTCAGTTGATTTTGACCTATTATTATGAGTTTTTATACTTTATGCGATGTCTATTTTGTGCGGAAACACTAATTTTGCGCCCAAATTATCAAATAACTAAAAATTATCATATGCGAGTAGCAATTGTTGGAGCCAGCGGTGCTGTAGGACAGGAGTTTCTGCGTGTGCTGGAAGAGCGTAAATTTCCGCTCGATGAGTTGGTTTTGTTCGGGTCATCCCGTAGTGCCGGATCTTATTACACCTATGGTGGTAAGAAGATTCAGGTCAAGCTTCTTCAGCATAACGATGATTTCAAAGGAATAGACATCGCATTCGTATCAGCAGGTGGCAGTACATCTGAGGAGTTTGCCGAGACTATCACCAAGTACGGTGCAATCATGATTGACAATTCAAGCGCTTTCCGTATGGATCCCGATGTACCTCTGGTTGTTCCTGAGGTTAATCCTGAGGATGCATTGGTGCGCCCTAGAGGTATAATTGCCAATCCTAACTGCTCTACAATCATGATGATTGTTGCTCTTAAGGCTCTTAATGACCTTTCACCTGTCAAGAACGTACAGGTATCAACCTACCAGGCTGCCAGCGGTGCCGGTGCAGCAGCTATGGCTGAACTCGAGCAGCAGTACCGTCAGGCCCTCGCCGGTGAGAAGGTGACCGTAAACAAGTTTGCATATCAACTTGCTTATAACCTCATTCCCCATATCGATGTGTTCAAGGAGAGCGGATATACCAAGGAGGAGGAAAAGATGTTCTATGAGACCCGTAAGATGTTCCACAATGATATCAAGTGCAGTGCCACATGTGTTCGTGTTCCTGCCCTGCGTTGTCACTCTGAAGCCATTTGGGCGGAGACTGAGCAGCCTGTATCAGTTGAGGCATTCCGTGAGGCTGTAAAGAATGGTGAGGGCCTTGTCCTGATGGATGATCCTGCCAAGAAGGAATATCCCATGCCTCTCTTCCTGTCAGGTACGGATCCCGTTTACGTGGGCCGTATCCGCAAGGATATAGCTAATCCCAATGTAATGTGTTTCTGGATTGTGGGTGACCAGATCCGCAAGGGAGCAGCTCTGAACGCCGTCCAGATTGCGGAATATCTGATAAAACAAGGAGTTGTAAAGTAAAAAAATAAGGCCCGCAACCGCGGGCCTTATTTTTTATCACTTCTTCATTTTACTGCGCCACAGAGCGCTCATCTCCTCCAGAGTCTTACCCTTGGTCTCAGGAACCATCTTCAATACAAAGAGTGCTGAGAGGATTGAGAATCCGGCGTAGATGAGGTATGTGCCTCCAACGCTCCACTCGCAGAGTGAGGGGAATGTGGATGATATGATATAGTTTGAAATCCACTGTGCTGCAACGGCTATTGCCACAGCATTTCCTCTGATGGTATTGGGGAATATCTCTGAGATGAGTACCCAGCAGATGGGACCCCATGACATCATGAATGAAGCGGTGTAGATAATGATGAATACCAATGCGGCCATTCCGATGACATCGCAGAATGAAAGGATACTCAATGCTATCATACCTATAGCCATGCCAATGGAACCGACAATCAGCAGAGGTCTGCGTCCCCACTTGTCAACTGTCAGGATTGCTACAATGGTGAACAGGATGTTTACTACACCCATTACAACGGTCTGAATCATAGCGGCGTCACCGCTTGAACCCATGTTCTGGAATATGCGCGGGGCGTAGTAGAGCACAACATTGATACCTACAGCCTGCTGGAAGAATGAGAGCAGCACACCTACAATAATTACAAGAATACCGTATGAAAGGAGGCTTTCTTTCTTTTCAACCAATGTATCTTTAATTTCCTGAAGTATCTCCTGAGCTTTGCTTTCACCGTTAATGCGTGAAAGGACAGCCATTGCCTTCTGGGTATTGCCACGCATTACAAGATAACGCGGAGTCTTAGGAACCAGTAACAGTAAAAGTCCGAATGCACCTGCCGGGAAAGCCTCGCTTACAAACATCTTACGCCAGCCGATGTTGATCATTGCAGCCTGAATGAGTTCCGGTGTATCGGCCAATCCGCTACGGATAAGCGTGTTGATGGCATATACTACCAACTGGCCGAAAATGATTGCAAACTGGTTGCAGGAAACAAGCGTACCGCGGATATTTGCAGGAGCTACCTCAGCGATATACATGGGGCAGATGGCTGATGCCATACCTACGCCGATACCTCCCAGTATGCGGTACAAAATGAATGCCCACATAAGGCTCTTGGTGGCCTCGCCAGGCTGGAAGAACTCAAAGTTGGGGCGGAAAAGGAACTCCGGCATATAGCTTCCTAGGGCTGACAGGAAGAACAGGACTGATGCAAATATCAGTGCGTTCCTTCGACCCAATCTGGTAGCCATTATACCTGAAATCAGACCACCTATGATACATCCTATAAGGGCCGATGAAACCACGAATCCGTGCAGGCTAGTTGTGTAAAAATCTCCAAGTCCGCTTGCAAAAAATTTCTGTAATGCCTGCTCGGCACCGGATATGACAGCGGTATCATATCCAAACAGCAGACCGCCGATGACGGCTACTGCGCAGATTCCATACAGATAGGCTTTGCTACCTGTTTCTTTGTAATTGCTCATAAGCTGATTATTAAAGGTTTAAACTAATAGTTTCTTAAGAGAAATCCAGTGTTGCCGACATTTGCTGGCTGGCAACGGAATACAAATATATAAAAAAATGGAATAACGTCATGCTAAAACGATAACCTGATTCGCATACTTTGTGATTGCCGTTTCCGGTATTGTTGGATTGGCTTATTATGTGTAAGGAAAATTTACTATCGTTACAATTTAATTCAGGATTACTGTTGTCTGTTTTGTGCAAAAGGGCTAACTTAGCGCCATATAAAAACAAAAACAGAAAATGGAACAGAAAGGGAACGGACAACAGCAGTTGCAGATAGAGCTTAAGGAAGAGACAGCCCAGGGGGTTTATTCCAATTTGGCTATGATAACACACTCTTCGTCGGAGTTTGTAATGGATTTTATCAGCATTCTTCCCGGTATGGCAAAAGCCCAGGTCAGGTCAAGGGTAATCATGTCGCCTGAGCATGCCAAGCGTCTTATGATGGCGCTTCAGGACAACGTGTCAAAGTATGAAAAATCATTCGGAACGATTGAAATGAAGGGCCGCAAGGATACTTACATGCCGCCCATTTCTGATTTTCACGGTGAGGCATAATACTACGTTCTGAATTGCTGCGGATATAGGCAATTTTTTACTTGAACGGGTGAACTTTTTTGATGAAGTCCGCCCGTTTTTTTTAGTTTTTTACGGTTATTTCATCAAAAACCATGCGTTTTTGCTTGTATTATAAAATAATAGCCGTATCTTTGCACGCCAAAAATTCTGGATTTACTATTTAATATATAATAATTAAAAACAAACAAACATGCCAACAATTCAGCAGTTAGTACGCAAAGGACGTCAGGTCCTGGAGGACAAGAGTAAGTCTCCGGCCCTGGATTCCTGCCCTCAGAGAAGAGGCGTTTGCGTAAGAGTTTACACAACGACACCTAAGAAGCCTAACTCAGCCATGAGAAAGGTTGCACGTGTCCGTCTTACAAACCAGAAAGAGGTTAACTCCTACATTCCCGGTGAGGGTCACAATCTGCAGGAGCACTCAATCGTGCTTGTACGCGGCGGTCGTGTAAAGGATCTCCCCGGTGTACGTTATCACATCATCCGCGGTACTCTTGATACCGCCGGCGTTAACGGTCGTCTCCAGAGACGTTCCAAGTATGGTGCAAAACGTCCTAAAGCAGCTAAGAAGTAATCATTAACAAGTTTTGGTTAGAGTGAGGTTGAGTAAATGTCCAAGCGTGGATGTTGAAGAATCAGAATGACAACCCGAACAAAACAAAAGATTTAAAATGAGAAAAGCAAAACCGAGAAAGCACGTCATACTTCCGGATCCCGTATTCGGTGACGTTGCAGTGACCAAGTTCGTGAACCATCTCATGTATGATGGTAAGAAGAACACATCTTTCGAGATTTTCTACGAGAGTCTGGACAAGGTAAAGGCAAAGATGCCCAATGAGGAGATGTCTGCCCTTGAGATTTGGAAGAAGGCTCTTGATAATGTAACACCTCAGGTTGAGGTTAAGTCCCGCCGTATTGGTGGTGCTACTTTCCAGGTTCCTACTGAGATCCGTGCTGACCGCAAGGAGTCCATTTCAATGAAGAACCTTATCTCATTTGCCCGCAAGCGTGGAGGTAAATCAATGTCAGACAAGCTGTCTGCCGAGATCGTTGACGCTTTTAACAGCACTGGTGGCGCATTCAAACGTAAAGAGGATATGCACCGTATGGCTGAGGCCAACAGAGCTTTTGCACACTTCAGATTCTAATTTGACACTGCATGGCAGATCAGGATTTACATCTCACGAGAAACATCGGCATCATGGCTCACATCGATGCCGGAAAGACTACGACTTCAGAGCGTATTCTTTATTATACGGGATTAACACATAAAATAGGTGAGGTACATGACGGTTCCGCTACCATGGACTGGATGGTTCAGGAGCAGGAGCGCGGTATAACCATTACCTCAGCTGCCGTTACCACTCATTGGAAGTGGCAGGAAAACACATATAAGATCAACCTTATTGACACTCCGGGACACGTTGACTTCACCGCTGAGGTGGAGCGTTCACTCCGTGTTCTTGACGGTGCTGTTGCAGTGTTCTGTGCAGTAGGTGGCGTACAGCCTCAGTCTGAGACCGTTTGGCATCAGGCCAGCAAGTACGGCGTTCCCCGTCTGGGTTATGTCAATAAGATGGACCGCTCTGGTGCTGACTTCTTCGGAGTCATTACCCAGATGCAGGAGATCCTTAAGGCTAACGCTTGCCCGATTGAAATTCCTATTGGTCAGGAGGAGGCTTTTAAGGGTGTTATAGACCTTATTAAAATGAAGGCCATCTACTGGCGCGACGAGACACTTGGTGCTGAGTATACCGTTGAGGATATTCCGGCAGATCAGGCTGACGAGGCCCAGCAGTGGCGTGACAACCTTCTTGAGAAGGCTGCCGATTTTGATGAAGAGTTGATGGAGAAGTATCTCGAGGATCCTTCCACCATCACTGAAGCTGAGATTCTCAAGGCTGTCCGTAAGGGCTGCATCAGTCAGAAGCTCGTTCCCGTTGTATGCGGTACTTCATTCCGCAACAAGGGTGTTCAGCCTCTGCTTGACTATGTATGCGCATTCCTTCCTTCACCTATCGATTGCGGTGGTGTGGATGGTTTCCTGCCCGGTTCAGATGAGCTCACTCACCGTGACCCCAGATCTGATGAGAAGACTGCAGCTCTTGCATTCAAGATTGCAGTTGATCCCTATGTAGGTCGTCTTATCTTCTTCAGAGTATATTCAGGTAAGGTAACTGCCGGAAGCTACATCTTCAATACCCGTTCAGGTAAGAAGGAGCGTGTAAGCCGTCTTTTCCAGATGTATTCAAAGAAGCAGATTCAGGTTGATGAGGTTGCTGCTGGTGATATAGGTGCAGTTGTTGCTCTTAAGGATATCCGTACCGGTGATACTCTCTGTGATGAGACAGCACCGTTGGTACTTGAGAGCATGGACTTCCCGGATCCTGTAATCAGCATCGCTGTTGAGCCCAAGACCGAGAAGGATATGAGCAAGCTCTCTGATGGTCTGGCACGTCTGGCCGAGGAGGATCCCACATTCACCGTTAAGGTTGATGAGGAGTCAGGTCAGACTCTGATCTCAGGTATGGGTGAGCTCCACCTTGATATTATTATCGATCGTCTGAAACGTGAATTCGGCGTAGAGTGCAACCAGGGTCGTCCTCAGGTTAGCTACAAGGAGTCCATTTCACAGACAGTCCAGCTGCGTGAAGAGTACAAGAAGCAGACTGGTGGTAAAGGTCACTACGCTTGCATCGTCGTTGAAATCGGTCCTGCCGATCCTGATTGGAAGGGAGGTCTCCAGTTCATCGATTCTACCAAGGGTGAGGCTCTGCCTAAGACCTATCTGCCTGCTATCGAGAAGGGCTTTACCAATGCTATGAAGAACGGTGTCCTGATGGGTGCTCCTATGGATTCACTTAAGGTAACTGTTCTTGACGGTAAGTATCACCCGGTTGATTCAGATGCCCTCTCATTTGAGGTTTGTGCAACCAATGCGTTCCGTAACGCTTGTGTCAAGGCCGCTCCTGGTCTGACAGAGCCTATTATGGCACTTGAGGTTGTAACACCTGAGGAGAGCATGGGTAACGTTATCGGTGACCTTAACAAGCGTCGCGGTCAGGTTGAAGGAATGGAGACTAACCATTCTGGTGCCAAGGTTGTCAAGGCACACGTACCTCTGGCTGAGATGTTCGGTTATGTAACGGCTTTGCGTACAATCACCTCTGGTCGTGCTACTTCATCAATGTCTTACGAGCGTCATGCTGAGGTTTCCAAGGCTCTTGCCCGTCAGGTTGTTGAGGAGAACGGCGGTAACGTTTCACTGTTATAATATATAAGGTATAAGAGAGAACGCGGTTTCAGATAGCAAATGACTCTTATCGGGAGCCGCAAAAAATGAATACAAACAATTTAAAAATTAAACAATGAGTCAGAAAATCAGAATCAAACTGAAGTCTTATGACCACAATGTGGTTGACAAGTCAGCAGAGAAGATCGTTAAGACAGTAAAGGCTACCGGTGCTGTTGTAAGCGGACCTATTCCACTTCCCACACACAAGCGTATCTTCACTGTAAACCGTTCAACATTCGTCAACAAGAAGTCACGTGAGCAGTTCCAGCTCTCTTCTTACAAGAGACTGATCGATATCTACAGCTCAACAGCCAAGACAGTTGACGCACTGATGAAGCTTGAGCTTCCCAGCGGTGTAGAGGTTGAGATCAAGGTTTGATGTGTTAGTTTTGAAACAATTTTTACAGTAACTAAATTTTAATTGAAATGCCAGGATTATTAGGAAAAAAGATCGGTATGACATCGGTCTTCGGTGCTGATGGAAAGAATGTTCCATGCACCGTTATCGAAGTTGGTCCTTGCGTAGTTACCCAGATCAAGAGTGTTGAGAAGGATGGCTATGAGGCTGTTCAGCTTGGCTTTGAGGATGCCAAGGAGAAGAACACCTCCGCTCCTCTCATGGGACACTTCAAGAAAGCCGGGGTAACTCCAAAGAGACACTTGGCCGAGTTCAAGGATTTTGACGGTTCACTCAATCTGGGTGATGTAATTACCGTCGAGTTGTTCAATGACGCAGCATTCGTTGACGTTATTGCAGTTTCAAAAGGTCACGGCTACCAGGGCGTAGTAAAGAGACACGGATTTGGCGGTGTAGGTCAGCAGACCCACGGTCAGCATAACCGCGGTCGTAAGCCCGGTTCAATAGGTGCCTGCTCTTATCCTGCAAAGGTATTCAAGGGCATGCGTATGGCCGGCCACATGGGTAACGAGCGCGTTACCACTCAGAACCTTCAGGTTCTTAAGGTTATTCCGGAGCACAACCTGCTTCTTATCAAGGGTTCAATTCCGGGTTATAAAGGTTCAATCGTTTCAATCTTGAGGTAATGGAACTTAGTGTATTAAATATAAAAGGTGAGGATACCGGCAGAAAGGTAGTCCTTAACGATGCTGTTTTCGGCATTGAGCCCAATGACCACTCCATCTACCTGGATGTGAAGCAGTTCATGGCTAACCAGCGCCAGGGCACACACAAGTCAAAAGAGAGAAGTGAAATCAGCGGTTCAACCAAGAAGCTGGGCCGTCAGAAGGGTGGCGGCGGTGCCCGTCGTGGTGACATCAACTCACCGGTTCTGGTAGGTGGTGCCCGTGTATTCGGTCCCAAGCCCCGTGATTACAGTTTCAAGGTAAACAAGAAAGAGAAGCAGCTTGCCCGCAAGTCAGCCCTTTCATATAAGGTAAAGGAGAACGCACTTTTGGTAGTTGAAGACTTCAGTTTTGAGGCTCCCAAGACAAAGAGCTTCGTGGAAGTTTTAAATAATCTTAAAGTTTGTGATAAAAAATCACTGTTCATCCTGCCCGAGAGCAATAATGTCGTATCTTTGTCGGCCCGTAATTTACAGGGTACCAAGGTCGTCAACGCTTCATCAGTAAATACTTACAGTATTCTGAACGCTGGCGTTCTTGTCGTTACTGAGAATGCGATTAATGTCATCAACGGTATATTAGACAAATAAGGAGGCTTGATCATGGGATATATAGTTAAACCCCTTGTAACGGAGAAGATGAACTCCATTACTGAGAAGTTCCCCAACAGGTTCGGTTTCATTGTTCGCCCTGAAGCCAACAAACTGGAGATAAAGAAGGAGATAGAGGACCTGTATAATGTCACTGTCGTTGATGTCAATACATCATACTACATGGGCAAGACAAAGTCCCGTTACACCCGCCGCGGATTGTCAAAGGGCCAGGCTAACGCCTACAAGAAGGCCATCGTGACACTTAAGGAGGGTGATACAATTGATTTTTATAGCAACATTTAATAAAGATGGCAGT
>Ga0265298_10010125_pt1 | contig 11177 bp, 5 predicted proteins | sample AusTroGonzalo_MG_3_FD_193486 | JGI IMG/M metagenome (GOLD analysis project Ga0265298, IMG submission 193486) | Bovine rumen microbial communities from tropical cattle in Woodstock, Queensland, Australia - Gonzalo_01 | ecosystem: Host-associated > Mammals > Digestive system > Stomach > Rumen ...
CCTTACCTGTCAGTTCCAGTGCAGAATACTTGCCGCCTCCCTTATAGGTGAAGGAGGGACTGTTGACTTGAGTCGTCTCATCCGTGTAGATGGAGGTGGCGTAGTACGTCTCGTCATAGGTGAAGTCTGCGGTCTGAAGACCTGCGAGGTTAATCACTGTCTGGGCTTTTGTGCAGAGTGTCATCAGGCACAATGCTGCTACGGTAAAAATCTTTTTCATACGCTTTGATTGTTTTTGTAATTATTAATAATGGATGATAATCTTTATCTGCGATAGACCTTGCGTCCATTGACGATATAAATCCCCTTGGGCAACCGTGAACTATCCATGACGCGCTGACCGTTGAGGTTATAAGACTTCAATTCTTCAATCTTTGAATTCTTCAATTCTTCAATACCCGTTGTCTGCTGTCCGCTCATGAGAGTGCCGCCGACATTCTGAGCCGTTTGGATGGCGGCTACCAACTCGTTTGCAGCATTCTCGATGTTGGTGTAGCCGTTGGAGGCAATGGCAGCCTCATTGGGAACGTTAAGTGGACTGCCGTCGGTGGTGAGTGTGGGCCAGGGGCTTTCGTCACCGGAAATGGCATTGGCTACATCGTCATGTGAATTGATGATGCCATCGCGATTACCCTCGCCAGTACAAGTGGCCGTTCCATTGCGTGTGTCGCTGACGATGATGTCGTCCAGCTGGTCACGCCTGAGACAGGCTCCGGCATAGCTAAGCACCTGCTCATAGGCTGTCTCGGAAGAATGGGTGGTGACAGGATAGTAGCTGATGGGCTGCGTGAGGTGCATCTGTTGCTTTACCTCGTCATTAAAGGTGTAGTCGCACTGGCTGTTGTTAATCTGGGCATAGATGCCTGTTGTCCAGTTGTCCTGAGTGACATCGGCATGCTGGCTGTTGTAATTGCCGTCAACATAGAATTTTCCCCATTTGTGCCACATCACGTCCCACTGGTTTGCCTCCGATGTTCCGTGTTTGGTGTACTTTGTGGTGCGGATACCTATCTTAGCGATGCGCTTCTGTACGAGTTCGCTTGACTGAAGGGTGCAAGGCCCGGGCTTATAGTAGTTGTTCACGATGTTGACGTTCATACCCTCGCCACCATAGCAGCCCTCGCCGCCCCAGTTATAGATGACGTTGTTGCGCATGTCCATGCGCTCATCGGTCTGAGTGCCTGGACGCGGACCCAGACGCGGGGTGCGTGACTCGTTGTGGGCTATCAGGTTGTGGTGGTAGGATGCGCCGCTGCCGCCCCAGTTGCCGCCGTAGCCGTGGGCACCTTTGGAGTGACCAGCATTCTTCAGACTTTGCGAGACGATACACCACTGGACGGTGAGGTTCTGGCCACCATAGACCGAGAGACACTCGTCGATGCTCCACGAGACAGAGCAATGGTCGACGATGATGTTGTTGCAGTCCATTGACCCTAAGCCGTCACCCTCATGGTTTTCGACGTATTTATTGCCTAAACGGAAGCGCATATATCGGATAATGACATTGTTGCCCTTGATATCTACGGGATAGTCGGCTACGCAGATGCCGTCGCCAGGTGCCGTCTGTCCGAGAATGGTCTTGTTGCCTTTGATGCTTAGGGCTCGTCTCAAGTGAATGGTGCCTGACACGTCGAAGACAATGATGCGGGCGGCATCGCTCTCGACAGCTTTACGGAAGGTGCCTTGTCTGCCATCGTCGGCAATGCTGGTGACATGGAAGACACTTCCTCCTCGTCCACCAGTGGTGTACATGCCGAATCCCTCGGCACCGGGGAAGGCCGGAAGATCCTGCGCAGCTACGCTGCTAAAAAATAAAGAAAGAATACTAAATAATAAACTTGATAGAATACGTTTCATCTCTTTTCTCTTTACCCGAATGTTTTACTTTCTTACCTTTTTACTTTTTTACCTTTAGTACGGTTATTCTTGAGCAGATCCTTGCAGTTCGCCGCCTTCGTTTCCTGCAGCCATGATGTCGGCCACCAAGGAATTCATGTAAATCTCAAGGAACGAAAAGCCGCTCTTGCGGTGAATCATCTTACCGTCGTTATAGTTGTTTGGGTCAAGACCTATCTGTGTCTCCCAGTCGTCGGGAATACCGTCGTGGTCGGTGTCTGTCAGTGCCGGAGCGCTTTGCAGCATAGGCCAGGCTTGCCAGTCGCCAGCAGCTTTGCCAGTGGGGCGATTGTCATCCTGAGTGTCGATGATACCGGGGATATTGCCTCGCCCTTTGGCATCTTTGGCTGTGCCAGTATGGCTGGCGAGTCCCATGCGAGTGTCCATGACAACCATCTCATCGACCTGGTCTCGGTGAAGACTACAGCCTGCATAGTCGAGAACCCGTTTATATGCGGTGTTGGCCATGTGTGTGGTGGTGGGAAGGATAGCAATAGGCCGGGAAAGCCGGATGGTGTCGCGAGTCTCCTGTGTCCAGGTGCCGTCGGTCTTTTCGGCATCCACCTGTGCATAGACTCCTTCTGTCCAGTTGTCTTCGCTAACGGCAGGATACTTATCGTTGATGTTGCCATCGATGAAGTACTTGCCCCAGCGGTGCCACATGACATCCCACTTGTTGGGCTCGGTGTCGTGTTTGGTGTAAACGGTGTTGCGAACGCCAATTTGTGCGATGCGCTGTTCTATCTTGGGCTTGCGCTTGGCGGTACCCGGACCGGGCTTGTAGTAGTTGTTGACGATGTTGATGTTCATACCCTCTCCGCCATAGCAACCATTACCGCCCCAGTTATAGAAGACGTTGTTGCGGATATCTACCCGTTCGTCCTGTTGAGTGGTGACGCGCGGACCGAGTCTTGGACAGCGGGAGTCGTGGTGAGCCAACAGGTTGTGATGGTAGGATGCTCCGCTGCCGCCCCAGTTTCCGCCATAGCCGTGAGCACCCTTCTGGTGTCCGCTGTTGCGAAGACTCTGACTGACGATGCACCACTGCACGGTAATATCCTTACCGCCATACACCGAGCAGCACTCGTCGATACTCCACGAGATGGAACAATGGTCGACGATGATGTTGTTATGGTCCGAGGCACTTAGTCCGTCACCCTCGTGGTTGGCCACCTCCTTGTTGCCTAAGCGGAAGCGCATGAAGCGGATGATGACATTGTCTGCCGAGATGACGAAGGGATAGTCTGCTACGCAGATGCCGTCGCCAGGTGCCGTCTGTCCGGCAATGGTGACATTGCCGCGATTAATCTTCAGCTCACTTTTCAGGTGGATGGTTCCGCTGATGTCGAAGACGATGGTTCGAGTTTCTTTCTTTTTGACAGCCCAGCGCAACGATCCCTCAATGGGGTACTTGTCATCTCCGTTGTCATCGAGGGTCGTGACATGATACACATCTCCTCCACGACCTCCGGTAGTAAACATACCAAAGCCTTCGGCTCCGGGGAATGCCGGCGTATTATTGCCTGCATCCACCCGAAGGCCATTGGTCAGCAGCAAGGCTGCTATGATGATAATCCTCGGCATCATACCTTTTTACTTTTTAGTCCTGCTTGAACCAGCGCGGGTCACCGCAGTTGAGTTCTTTCTTCATTGTGAAGTCGCCAGTGGCGGGGTCGGTGAACAGGGCGGCGGCATCATAGTCCAGTTCGCCGCAGCCGTCGAAGACCTTGAAGAAGTCTGTGGTCTTGAAGCAACCGTCGAAGACGGGATTCGTAGCGCCGCGGACGTTTTTGTTCGTCACCTCGTCTGGTGTCTTGGTGAAGAGGCACTTCACAAACTTGTAGTCTCCCTGACAGCCCTTGCCGTTCTTGTCGAAGTCTACCCAGAAGTTGCCGTTACCAATACAGTTGTAGAACGTACAGTTGCTGACAACAATATTTTCCATGTCGGTGTCGCGGCTGTAGATGAACATCTTGCCAGCAGTAGCTATATTATAGAGGGTACATCCGTCCATGTAGATGTTCTTTACGCCACCGCCATTGCCCTTGTCGGCATCGATGTGGAAGAAGGAGTAGCCGTTACACATGTCGTGGAAGATACTGTTGGTGAGCGTCACCTTGTCGATGTTCTTGGCATCTGACTTCTGGAAACGGAAGAATGACGTGCCGAAGCCACTCATTTCGCAATCCTTGATAGAGAATTCAGAGATGCCGCAGGCAGCACTCTGGTTGACGAAGTATCCGGCTCCATCGTTCACAACCTTGACATTCTCGAAGGCTATGAAGGCATGTGAACCCTCGATGTCGAGGTTCTTCTGGAACTTGATGGTTGGAGCCTCGCCACCAGCCATACCGAAGAAGGTGACGGCCATGCCGTCAGGAACCTTGACGTTGCTCTTCTCGCCAGATTCGGTTGTGCCGTGGAAGTCGATGGTGGCACCGGCAGGAATACCGATGGTCACGCTGTAGTTTGTCTTACCTTCGGCGGTGGCTATCTCGGCATACGACTTCAGCAAGTCGTTGGAGATGACGGTGACATCGGGAGTCAAGGTGTACTTGTAGTCGCCAGCCGGCATGGCAGCCGTGGTGGCTACTGTAATCTCGCCTCGCTTGGCATCATCCTTCCAAATGGCGAACTTATAGGTTGTCGATGGGTTCAGACCTGTCACGATATATTCTCCAGCGGCCTTAGCTGCAGCATCCAACTGGATGGTCTGTACCACTTCGTCGCCCTTGTTGACGGTGATGTGGGTCACCTCCTTGGCAGCGTTCCATGTCAGTCGTACACTGTTCTCGGAGCGGTCAGCATCATCGACATTGTTGAATATCTGCTCTGCCTTGGTCTTGAAGTATCCATAGCCCTTGCTGTTCTGGTAGTACACCCATCGCGAGGGGTTGATGGTGGTGGAGGTGGCACGAATACGCAGGTAGTACTGTGTGTCGCCTATCAGCTGGTCGCTGATGATGACGTGCCATTCGGCACCGACTTTGTTTTCCTTCGTCGTATAGAGAATAATACTCTTGCCGTTAGCGTTCTCTGCGAGGTCGTCGTACAGCGAGTCGGTGTTCAACTCAATAGTATATGAGTCTGCATTGGGCACGCCCTTAAAGGTAATCTCTGCCGAATTCTCTGAGGCATCGACGGAGATGCTACTGCTGACGCCAAAGAGTCGGCTGTGAGTGGCATCGGTGCTCCAGTCCTGATCGTCGGTACAAGAGGTGAGCGCTACGCTAAAGAATAAAGAACAAATAACAAATAATAAACTTATCTGTCCTTTAGTTCCTTTATATATCTTGGTAATCATATATGTTATTTTTTATTTGTGATTTTTTTATTTAGGCCAAAGGCCGCATTAGTCGCTGTAGCCGTAAGAGTTATGCAATTTCCCGTTAGAGGCTGAGATGGTGGAGGAGCCTATTGGCATGAGATAGCGGTTCTTGACGGTGACGTTGTCGCCAACCAGACCGCTGGAGATGCTGGGCAGGTTGGTGTCTACCTGCTTGTCCTTACCGGTGCCTATCTTAGAAGATCCAAACGATGAGACGCTGCCGGCATAGTCGGCTTCTGTCTTGTCAGCTGGAATGCCGTACCACGTAATGCTGCTCATGTCAATCTTCGTTTTGGCGGCATTCGAGTAGTTGAAGTACACCTTGCTCTGATAAACCTCGTTGGAGAGGTCGTTAAGATACTGCTCCTTGAAGTCTATGGTTTTTGCATAGAGCAGGTTCCAGCGGATGAGTTCCCATTTGCGGAAACCTTCGCCAGTGAATTCCCAGGCATGTTCCTTTACGATGGCGTCGAACATGGCGTCCTTGCTGCTCATGGCGCTGAGTAGGAAGGAATTGTTATCCTGTGGTGTGTCGAAGGCACGGTTGTGAACCTTTGCCAACGCCTGGATGGGCGACAGTCCGCAGGTGGCATCAGGAGCGGTAGGTCCGTAGAGTTCGTTCTGAGCCTCGGCAAACCACAGCAGGATGTTGGAGTAACGCATCTTTATGGGGTTGATGCCCGTCATGTGCTTGGCAGCAGCCTTCAGATTGTTTGCTAACCATTGAGCGCTCATCTTGCGAGGATCCCACTTGGCGATGTATAGTTCGAAGGGAGAATTGCCTAACACCTCTTCGATAGTGCCGTTGTCGCCCTGCTTGATTTGTACTGTTGCCACTGTGACGTCGCGACGCTTGTCGGCAGGGTCGTAAGAGTAGAGCAACGGTGCGCAGGTCTTCATCTTACCGGAGGAGTTGCCGTAGCCATATTCTGTGGTGATGCCGTTCAGACGTACGCCGACGGTATAGCCTAACTCACTGGTGACATTCTCGCCCATTGGAATCTCGAAAAGGTTCTCATGGTAGGTCTTGTCGAGTGTCAGCTGGTTGATGAGGTACCATTCATTTTCGAACGAGGGGTTGAGCATGTGCTTGCCGCTGCTGATGACGGTAGCGAGATGCTGGATAGCCTTTTGGTAGAGGGCCTGTCGTGTGGCGGCATCTGGTCGCTGGGTCGGATAGGTGGCGTCGCTATTGCCGTCGGAGGCTGTTTCATAGCCTTCTTTGGCAGCTTCGCGGATAGCCCATCCGGCACGTGTCATGGCTATTTGTGCCAATAGTCCGTGGGCATAGCCTTTGTTGACGCGCTCGGTGGTATAGCCAGTTATTTCGTCAGCCCAAGGCAGGTAGTCGATGGCTTCCTCAAGGTCCTTGATAAGCTGATCCATGATGACGTCGCGGTCGGTCTTTTGCAGATAGACGTTGCTGAGGTCGCTGAGTGAGGACTCGAGTTTCATGGGAATATCGCCGAAGATACGTAACAGGTCGAAATAGACCATGGCTCGGATGGTGAGTGACTCTCCGAGGTAGCGTAGCATGGCGGCTTTGTCGCTATTGCTGCCCGATGCCAGTATGTTGCTTTTGCGGATGTTCTCGATGTTGACGTTGGCATCCTCGATGATGCCGTACATGGCAGTCCAGAGGTCATTGATCTTGGACCATCCTGGATCCATGTTGTAGTTCATGGCACCGCGCTCGGAGACAGCGGTGGCATTGGTGCCGAGTCCGTCGACGAACTCTGTGTCACTATTCATGTTCCAGACGATGGCGAGGTCCTGTGAGTAAGTACGGTCTTGTCCCATGGCACCATAGAGCTTGTTGACGCGCAGCCCAGTGTAGTAGGGTGAATCCCAGACATCGGCGTCACTGTGCTCCGATTCCGAATGCTGGTCGAGAAAGTCTGAGCACGAAGTATTGATGATCAGTACTCCTGCTGCTATTGCGATGATTGAAAATATCTTATTCATATTATTATATATTTAGCGGTAGCAAATTAGAATGTTACGTTAATGCCTACTACGTATGTGCGGCTTTTGGGATAGGCTGCGTAGTCGATACCGGGAGTCATTGGGTTACGCTTGCTGCTGGTGTCCACCTCGGGGTCGTAACCCGTATAATTGGTGAAGCAGAGCAGGTTGTAACCGGTAGCATAGAGACGGACGTTGGTGAGGTAAATCTTCTTCATCCATGCCTTTGGCAGGGTGTAGCCGACGGTGACGTTCTGCAGGCGCAGGAAGGATGCATCCTCCACGGCCCAGTCGATGAGTTGCATCTTTGCAACAGCTGCTGGGTTGTAGATACTGGCGTTCTGGTTGAGTGCGTTCAGACGTGCCACGAGAGCTTCGGCACTGCCGTATTGCTGTATGGTAGCTGACGACGGACGTCCGAGGTTGAGTCCGTTGTCGGGGTCAATCCATGTGTAGCGCTTGTCGAGATCAAACTCGTTGACGAGGTTGTAGCCTTTCTGTGAACCGGCATAGAAGGCATTTGCCAGCTTGGTGCCGTTGACGAGTTTGTTGCCGAGCGAGTAGTTGAAGAATACGTTGAAGTCGATGCTGCCTACGTGTCCGTCGAAGCCGAAGCCACCGGTAGTAGGAGCGATAGTGTTGCCTAAACGCTGTTTGATGGGATCTCCATTCTCGTCGACCTCTACCTTCGGAGCACCGGGATAGAGGGCCTCGAAGATGGTATTGCTCTTGTTCTGGATGCCTTCACGCAGCTTCCATGTAGTGCCATCAAGAATAAGTTCACCGTTGGGATTCGTCTCAGCATCGTAGGCTGTGAAGAAACCGTCGTACTTATAGCCCCAGAGTTCACCCAAGCGTCCACCGACTTCTATGCGGAAGTCTTCGTACTTGGATAGCGTGCTTCCGCTCCAGTTACTGCTCTGCCACGGGTTCTCGAGGTTCAGTTCGTCAATCTTGTTCTTATTGTATGAGATATTGGCGTTGAAGTTCAAACCAATCTTCTTCGTGTCGATAAGTACTGCGTTCACTGTCAGCTCGACACCCTTGTTGGAGGTTTTGCCGAAGTTCTGGAACTGGTAGCTGTAACCCGAGTTTGAGGGGATAACGCTCTGCATCAACAGGTCTTTCGTGGTATTCCAGTAGAAGTCCAGGGTACCGTTGATACGTCCGCGGAAGAGACCGAAGTCCAAACCGATGTTACGGGTGACAGTGGTCTCCCACTTCAGGTCGGGGTTATAGAGATAGGTACCGCGCTCAAGCATTGAGGCACGCTCCTCGTTGAAGAAGGCGGCTTTGGCAGTGTTGGCAGCCATCGAATAGGTGGACTCAATGAGTCCGCTGTTGATACGGTTATTACCAGCGGTACCCCAGCTCAGACGGAGCTTCAGGTTTGAGAGCCATTTGACGTCTTTTAGGAAGTTCTCCTCGTTCAGACGCCATGCCAGAGCTAATGAGGGGAATACTCCCCATCGGTTGCCGTCGCCGAACTTCGAACTACCATCGGCACGCATGGTGAAGGTGGCTAAGTATTTGTCGGCGATGGTATAGTTGATACGTCCGAAGAACGAAAGCATGTTGTCGTCGGCGGGCATAGAAACCTCGTTGGGTAGTGCCAGACCGGCGGAAGTGTCAGAGAGTACTTCGCTGATGCGCATAGATACGGGATAGTTGACTGATGTGCTGGTACGGGTAGTCTGCTTCGTGCTACTCCACTCCTGACCGAGCAGGAAATTCAGGTGATGTCCCTTCATCTTCAGGAATTTCTTGTCATCGTAGGTCAGGGTGTTAGCATTGCGCCACTTCTCTGAGTTCAGACGGACAAACTGCGCCTGCGGTGCTCCGTTATAGCCATATTTCGAGTTGGTGGTGGCATCGGAGGCCCACACTTGGTCGGTCTCGTTGCGATTCCAGGTGTAGCCGAACTCCGTGCGGAAGGTCCAACCTTTGAAGGGCTTCCAGTTCAGACCAGCGTTGTAGGTCTGTTGCAGGCGGTTTTGGTATTTATAGGTAGATACCATGCGCTGGTAAGGCGTGCGGCGTGTGGAGGCGGAGTTTTCTTCATCCTCGTCGTCGTTCTCTGACAGACTCTCTACAGGAGCCCATCTTACGGTGTTAGCGACGATGGAGTTAGCGGCATTCGATTCGTTGGTGTCGGCACCACCGCTTAAGCCGTCCAATTTGGTGAAGGCCATGCGGGCGTTGAAGTCCATGGTCAGCCACTTGTTCAGCTGGCTGTTAATCTTGGCACTGATGTTGTTCTTGGCATAGCCAGATCCCATCATGATACTCTTCTCGTCGATGTGGTTGAAACCGACGTTGAATTTCAGTTCCTTGGTACCACCGCTGACGTTGACGTTATAGTTGTCCTGATGACCAGTGCGTCCGAATACGATATCTTGGTAGTCAGTACCTTGGATGCTCTTCCAAATGTCAAGGTCATTGAAGTTGCCATAGCTCTCATTGCCTAACTCATACTGATAGTAGGCGAAGTTGTAGGGGTCCATGACTTTCACTTCCTTCGTAATTTTCTTCCATCCGTGCGAGGCGTTGAAGTTTACCTGGACGTTACCCTCCTTGCCACTCTTTGTGGTGACTATGATGACTCCATTGGCACCTCGGGCACCATAGATAGCTGTCGATGAGGCGTCCTTCAGAACATCGATGCTCTCGATTTCAGAGGGTGCGATGTCGTTGATGCTGCTGACGGGGAAGCCATCGACGATGTAGAGTGGTGAGTTGTCCTGTGACAGCGAACCGCCACCACGGACGCGAATCTTGACGTCGGCATCGGGTGAACCCTCTGTAGTAGTGACGTTCACGCCGGCCATCTTACCTGTCATGGCTTCTCCAACGTTCGATACGGGTATGTCGTTCACTTTGTCGGCACTTAAGGAGGCCACGGACCCCGTGAGGTCCTTCTTGCGCACCGTACCATAACCGATGACGACAATGTCGTTCAGCGTGTTGTCATCGTCCTCCATTTTGACGTTGACTACTGATTTCCCTTTTACGTCAACTGTCTTGGTCTTCATGCCAACGTAAGAAATCACAATCGGGTTGTTGCCCGAAACCTTGAGGGAGAAATTGCCGTCGATGTCCGTTACTGTGGCATTCTTTGCATTTCCCTTTTCCATGACGGTGGCTCCAATGACTGGTTCACCTGTAGCATCCGTCACCGTTCCTTTTGTGACGTTCTGCGCTTGCAGATTGACGCAGGTAAAGAGCAATGAAAGCAGTAACACCGTTTGAATGATTGTTTTCATGTTCATTTGTTTTAGTTATTATAATAATTCCGTTATTTGCAATTCGTCTGCAAATATCGGTATAATATCATGAAGAAAAGGGGGAAATATTGACGGAAGAGGGGGGAAAGGACTGAAAGTAAGATAAAAAAGTAAAAAAGGGGGAAGTAAAAAATGAAAGAAGCGCCTTAGAGGAGGCGCTTCAGTTCTTTAATGTCTTCGTCTGTCGTTGCCCACGAGGTGACGAAGCGGCAGATGGTTCGGTGGCCGTCGGCAGGTCCCCAGTGGGTGAAGTCCATTTTGGCAGAAAGTTCCTCAACCTTGGCATCGGGCAGGATGATGAACTGTTGGTTGGTGGGTGAGTCGAGCCAGAACTCATAGCCTTTCTCGCGGAAGATGTCGCGCATCTGAATCGCCTTTTCGATGGCATGGCGTGCCAGGTCGAAGTAAAGGAGCCTATCCTCCTGCCCATCCCTAAGGGAATGGAGCCCCTCTCTTGGGGAGGGTGTTGGGGTGGGCTTGAACAGCGCCTCGAACTGTAAACCTATCAGCGCACCTTTGGCGATGACGGCGCCGTGCTGCTTCTGGATGCTGAAGAAGTGCTTGTGAGCCCTGCGGTTGGTGAAGACCACCGCCTCGCCACACAGCGCACCAATCTTCGTGCCGCCAATGTAGAAGACGTCGCAATGGCGTGCCAGATAGGGTAGGGTGACGTCGCAGCCTTCGGCCATCAGACCATAGCCCAG
>Ga0265298_10010126_pt1 | contig 11176 bp, 7 predicted proteins | sample AusTroGonzalo_MG_3_FD_193486 | JGI IMG/M metagenome (GOLD analysis project Ga0265298, IMG submission 193486) | Bovine rumen microbial communities from tropical cattle in Woodstock, Queensland, Australia - Gonzalo_01 | ecosystem: Host-associated > Mammals > Digestive system > Stomach > Rumen ...
CGCGCCAGCGCCAGCCGGGTGACGCCGTATTCGCCGTCCAGCATGGAGCCGCTCTTGTCGATTGCCAGCACCAGCGCCGTCGTCGGCAGGTCCATCCGGTTCCGCACGTCGATCGTCACCGGCAGCATGTTCTCCAGCGCGCTTCCCCGGTATCCGCCCAGGGCATAACTCTGATCTCCGCCGAACACGGCCACCCCGACGCCCAATTCCTTCGCGGCGCTGTCCAGCGCTGCCGTTTGATCGTCGTTCATCTGCTCCGCGTCCACGTTCACCAGCGCCACCGCGTGCCAGGCCAGCAGGTCCGCCGCCTTCTCCGGCAGCATGCCCGCCGGCAGCGTCCGCACCTTCATTCCCGCCGCTTCCAGCATGTTTTTCAGCTGTGTTCCGGTGCCGCTCTGTCCCTCGGCGATCAGGACCGACGGTTCGCCCGCGATCACCGTATAAGCAGCTCCGCCGTCATTGGCGGATACCGCGTCTCCCGGCATGATCACTTTGGCTTCCACGGTGCTCACGCCCGTACCTGCCGCCGTCTGTTCAAAGGCAAAGGTGTTTTCCCCACGGCGCAGGGTCACTTCCCGGCTCTCGGTCTCCCCCTGGTTCCGCGTCAGCAGCAGCGTCGCCTTTCCGGCGGTGTTGGCATGCACCGTCACCCGGGTCGTATATTTCTGTCCTGTATAGAGGGAGGCCGGCACCGTCACAGCCGTTACCTGGGCATCCGCCGCGTCCCGCGCGCCGGTCTTCAGCACGTTCACGGGCAGCCCGCCCGCCGCCTGAAGCAGGTTCTCCTCCCCGGTCACCACGCCGTCGCTGATTACCGCGATTCCGCCGTTGGAATCCTGCGGCAGCAGCGCGCCTGCTATCTGCAGCGCTCCGTACAGGTCGCTGCCCCCGCGGTCCACCTGTATTTCGGAAGCGTCAAACGCGGTCTCCTGTCCCGGGGAGCGCAGCACCGTCGTGTCCCTGCCGAAGGCGATCACGCCGGTCTTCCGTTCACCGGCTTCCGCCAATGCTTCCTTTGCCAGCCGCAGCGTTTCCTCTTCGTTCACCGATGCGGAAACGTCGATCAGCAGGAAGGCCGTCCGGTCCGGGCTTTTGGTCAGCAATCCCGTGCCGGCCAGCGCCAGCGCCGCCAGAACAATCAGGACATACCGCAGCGCATGGGAAATCCGTTCCTTCCGGGAGCGGCTTTTTCTGAAATGGCAGATCAGCCACACGGCCAGCGCGCACACCGGGATCGCCAGCAGCCTCATCGGGTGCAGAAACTCAACCGACATACCGGCTCACCCCCATTTCCGCCACCAGCAGCAGCAGGAACAGCAGCAGCAGAATATCCTTCAGCTCCCGTCCCTGTTCGTTTGTCCTTTCGTTCTGTTCCGCTTCAGCGCTCGGCGCGGTATCCCGCGTATCGCTCTCGGAAAGCGGCATAACCTTCGCCGCTGTTTCTTCCGCCGCCTGCTCTTCTTTCAGCAGCGTGTTCAGGATGTTCTGGACCAGCACCGGGAAATCGTATTTCAGCGGCAGGTTCGTCTCGTGCAGATCAAAACCGAGCACCGCCGTATCCTCTGTCCATACGATCACCGGATCCTCGCCCAGCCTGACCGCCGTCCGCCCGCCGCTGATCGGGTGCCAGCTGCGGAAGAATACGTTTTTCATCGTAACCCCGGCTGTCAGCGGGCTCTCCAGTACCTCCGCCGCCGGGCTCTCCGTCGTCCCGGCTGAAGTCGAGGTCTCCTTATCTTCCCAGCCGAAAACCCCGAAGCCCGACGCCGCAGGATCATATCCTTCCTCCGGTTTCCGCGTGGTCAGGATCAGCGGATCACTCCCCAGGATATACAGGTCCGCCTCCGTGGAAGCCAGCGCTTCTGCCTCCGTCCGCATCACGGTCAGGTTCGGCCGTACCTTCAGCGCACTCTCCAGGAAAACGTTGTCCTCCGTCACCGCGACCCGCAGGCCGTTGTCATGTTTCACGGCCGCTTCCGCCGTGTTGTCGGCCTCCAGTGCATCCTTTTCCCGGATGCTCACCCGCACCCGTTCTGTTCCTTCCGGAATGTCAAAGCTGGCCCCCGCCGTTTCCCCCGCGGGGATCGTGATCTCGCTTGCCCCGCACAGGGTCGCGTCCGCCTCGCAGACCAGGGTAACCGTGCAGTCCTTTCCGAAGTTCGCCGCCCGTGCGTAGGCTTTGCCGTTTTCCGCCGTCAGTGAATAGACCGCCCGGTTCTCCGCCGATTCTCCCACATTGATAATCGATACAGTGCTTCCGCCTTTTGTACGCAGATCCGACAGCCGCAGCGCGTCCGAAAAGATCGTAATCCGGAGGGTTTTCCGGTCGCCTTCCGAACCTCCTTCGGTCTGTCCCAATGCCCTGGCCAGCGTCAGCGCCCGGTCGATGTCCGCCCCGCCCCGTCCGCAGGTCATGGAGGCAATCACTTTTTCCGCTTCCTCCCGGTTTCCGTTCAGGCCCAGCCGCTGCACCTCATCGCCGGCGGTGATCATGGTGATCTCCTCCTCCGCCGGCAGCTCGCCGATCCGCTTCAACGCTTCCTCTTTTGCCGCCTCCAGCCGGCTTCTTCCGCCGCTTTCCGCCTGCATACTGCCCGAGATATCGAAAATGAAAACGCTTCTCCCGGCCGTTCCGCCAGGCAGCGCGGGGCGCATCAGCGCCAGGGCCAGCGTCAGCGCCGCCAGCACCTGCAGCGGCAGCAGCAGGTTTTTCATCAGCCGCTGGAAAGGCCGGTTTGCCGCATAGTCACGCACGCTCTTCCGCCAGAGAAAGACAGACGGAACCTGCCGCGGCAGAAATCTCCTGCGCAGCAGATACAGCACCACAATCATTACCGGCGCTGCCAGCATCCATGCAAATCCCGGACTCAGAAACCTGATCATGTTTCTCCTTATATCATCCTGCGCCACACACATACATGCGGGCCGAAGGTCCAGGGGTTCCGCACGCCCGGAAAACGGGCCAGTGTGCCCGTTTTCAGTAAGGAACGGGCGGCAGCCCCGGGCACTCGGAAAGCCCTGGTCGCGCCCGCAGGCGCGAAATCCCTATATCATCCTGCTGTTTGACAACAGCTGTATAAATCTCTTCTCAAACGGTTCACTGCCGTCCAGCAGCATATACGGCGCCTCGCACCTGGAGCAGTTCTCCCGTACCGCTTTCAGGAAATCACCCAATGCCTCCCGGTAATTCTCCAGCGCGTTCCGGTCCGCCAGCAGATCGATCTGCTCCCCGCTCTCGCTGTCCGTCAGCTTCAGCGCCCCTTCCATCTCCGGCCGCAGCTCCCCGCCGCTCATCACCTGGATCACCGCCGTCTCCTGCCGCATATAGCGCAGATAGTCCAGCGCCTCTTTCAGCGCGTCCTCGGTATATCCGTCGGTAATCAGGAAGCTCAATCCTTTCCGCAGCCCTTCGGTTCGCTTCACCGCATCGGTAAGGGTTCCCTCTTTTCCGTCCGGAGCACAGCTGTCCAGAAACATGTTCAGCCTCGCAAATGCCGCCCGGCCGGACAGCTGCGGGAATCCCGCGGCTTTCCCGTTCTTCAGCACATGCAGCTGAAGACGGTCTCCCCCCGTCAGCGCCAGATAGCCGACTGCTTCCGCGGCACATCGCGCCGCGTCCCATTTGGCCCCCATGGAGGCGCTTGCATCCAGCAGAATCGTCACCTGGCTCTCCTGCTCCTCCATGAACAGCTTCATATACAGCCGGTCAAACCGTGCCAGCGCATTCCAATCCAGCCGGCGGATATCGTCGCCCGGAATGTATTCCCGGTAGTCGGAAAACTCCGCTGAGGATCCGGTCTGCCGGGACCGCCGGCTTCCGCCCGCGCCGCCCTGCGCCCGTCCCCTCATCGCCAGCCGAAGCGCATCCAGCCTGGCTAAAAAAGCATCTGTTAACATCTCTTACTCTCTTTATTCTGGCAAAAGCTTTTTTGTTCGTTGTATGGGTTGGTTCGAACCGAAGAGTCCAGAGGCGATCGGAAAGCCTCTGGTCGCTTCCGCAGAAGCGAAATCCCTTATTTTTCCGAAACAGAGGAGATGATCTCCTGCAAGAGCATCTCCCCGTCCTTCCCGTCCGAGATCGCCTCAAAATTGAGCGCGATCCGGTGCCTCAGGCATGCCGGGGCCGCCGCCCGAATATCCTCAAACGCCACGTTGAACCGTCCCTTCGCCAGCGCGCGCACCCGCGACACCGACAGCAGCGCCTGCGCCGCCCGGGGGCTCGCCCCGAACCGCAGATACTTCTTCGTCACCTCCGGTGCGTCCGCATTCTCCGGATGGGTTGCCAGCACAAGCCGCAGCGCATATTCCTGCACGCCGGAAGCCACCGGCACGCTCCGCGCGGCCGCCCGCATGGCCAGCAGCTCTTCCGCTCCGATCACCTGCTGCGCCTCCGTCCCGCCGTCCTTCACGGTCAGGTCCACGATGGCGCTCAGTTCCTCCAGTGTCGGGAACGGCACCAGCACCTTGAACAGGAACCGGTCCAGCTGCGCTTCGGGCAGGGGATAGGTTCCTTCCTGCTCCACCGGGTTCTGCGTTGCCAGCACAAAGTAGGGCTCTGGCAGCTTCCGGGTTTCCCCGGCCACGGTCACCGCGTGCTCCTGCATTGCTTCCAGCAATGCCGCCTGCGTCTTGGGCGTCGCGCGGTTGATCTCATCCGCCAGCACAATGGAAGAAAACAGCGGTCCCTCCTGAAAGCGGAAGGTATTTCCTTCCTCCGTCCGCACCAGGATATTCGTCCCGGTAATATCCGCCGGCATCAGGTCCGGCGTAAACTGGATCCGGGAAAAAGGCAGGTTCAGCACCTTCCCCAGCACCCGCACCAGATGGGTCTTTCCCAGCCCGGGGACACCTTCCAGCAACACATTGCCCCCGGCGATCACCGCCATCAGCAGATGCTCCACAACCTCCTGCTGACCGATCATTTCCTTGGCGATCTCCGCCCTGATCCGTTCATACTGCTCCGCGAATCTCTCCGCTCCGCTTTTTGTTTGTTCACTCATGCCTTTCCCTCCACATCTGTTGCTATCCTTTTCAGCCCGAAGGGGGTCAGGGGGGCGATCGGAAAGCCCCCCTTCCCTATTCACTGCTGTTCCGTCAGCAGTGAATAATAATCATTCACCCACTGTCGTTCTTTCGTCGTCAGGTTCTCCCGTTCTGCCGATCTCGTCTCCGTTTCCTCATACTCACGGAATACCTCGTTCCAGGGCACGCTGCCTCCGAGGCTTCCCTTTCCGGGTCCGGTCTCCACCTGAAGGCTCTCCTCGTTCCCAAGCCGGTTCTGGTTCGTCATCTCGTCCCGGACCGATGCTTCAACCCGCTCGGGATCGTAGATGGTTTCGTACTCCGCTTCCTTGTATTTCGGGTCCCGGCTCCCTTTGGTATGCCCGCTGTCTTTTTCCCCGCCGGCTGTGCCTTCCAGGTTGGTGCTGCCTTCGCCCGCTCCGTTCGCGGCCTTGTTTCCGCTGCCGCCCCCGGCCGCCGCCGTTCCCTGTCCGTTCTGTCCTTCTCCCTGTCCGTCACCCCGGGCGCCCGAGGCCGTCGCCTGGGAGCCCTTCCGGGCTTCGGACGGATTCACGGCCGATTTCAGGGCGGTCAATGCTTTCTGGGTCGACAGTTTCCCGGCCTTGATGACGCTGCTGTCCGCAGATTCCTGCGCGGTTTTTCCGTCCGCTGTCGTTCCGGTTCCGTCGGCGGTTTCCCCGTCCCGGGCTCCCTCGCCGGCGGTGCCTTCACTTCCCGCCGCGTCCGCCGCTGCCTCAGCGTCTCCGGCTGTCCGGTTCTGCATCTGTTCCAGCCGCTGTTCCGCCCGGTCCAGCGCCACCAGCGCGTCCGTTTCGTCCCGGCTGTCCAGCAGTTCCCGCTTCAGTTCTTCCGTCAGGCGCCTCAGTTCGCTGCGTTTTTCCGGGCTCAGCCGTTCCTCATCTTCCTGCGCGGCCCGGGCGATCTCTTCCGTCCCTTCCTTCAGCGTTTTCCGCAGCGCCTGCCGGGCTTCCGCCTCCCGGTCCCGCGGGTTCGGAATCACCAGCAGCGTCACCGCAAGCAGTCCGCAGCCCAGCGCCGTCAGCAGCTGTTTCTTCACGCTTTCCGGACGGATCCGCCGGGTATCCAGCTCCCGCAAGGCCCGGCAGGCGTCCTCCCGCTGCAGCGCGCAGATCTCCGCTTCAGATCCTGCCTGCTCCAGCGCGGTCACGGTTCTCTCCTTCAGTCCGCAGCTGTCCGCAGCCTCTGCCGCCGTCCGGTCCTTCACGGGCCGCAGCATGTTCCCGACCGCCCCCAGCAGCGCAAACCCCGCCACAGGCAGTACCGCCCACAGCCATTTGCCTGCCACCGGCGTAAACAACGCGATGATCCTCACGATCAGCGCCGCTCCGGCTCCCGCCGCCAGGCCCCATGCCGCGCCCTGCAAAAACCGGTTCCGCCGTATCCGCCTCTTCACCGGCCTGAGGCCCGCAAAGAGTTCATTCCCGCCTCTCAACTCTCCACTCTCCACTCTTCACTCTCAGCTCTTGACTGTCCGTGTTCTCCTGCGGATCAGGAGCGCCGCCCCTCCCGCCAGCGCGGCGGAAACCAGCACCAGCCCTCCCGCGCAGATCACCGCAATCATCCCGCAGTCCGCCCGGTCCATCATCAGCCACGTGCAGTAGATCCTGCCCCAGCCGTGCCCGGTCATGTAGCCGGTCAGCACATGCAGCTGTCCCTGGATCAGGCTCAGCAGCCCGAACCCCGGGTTCAGGTACAGCAGTGCCGGAATCATCGCCCTTGCACCCGCAGGTGTCAGTTCCGCATACAGTTCCGCGTCATATACCACGTCCGTAATCCTCCGCGGATAGCCGAAAACGAACGGCAGCGCCGTCACCACGCCGATTCCCAGCAGCACAATATAGCTCATCACGCCGCTGGCCACCGTGCTCCTGCACATGGAGGAACAGAACACCCCCACCGCTGAGCAGGCCAGTGCAACCGCCAGCAGAAACAGCGTCCCGGTCAGGATCTGTAGGATCGTCACTCCGCCCGTCATCAGGCACAGGCATTCCACCGGCACCGCGCAGATGATCAGCAGTGCCAGCAGTGCGAAGCTTTCCAGAATCTTCCCCGTGATAATCCGGAAGGATCCCGTATTCGTCACCAGCAGCAGATCCAGCGTCTGCCGTTCGCGTTCCCCGGCCACCGCGCCGGAGGTCATCGCCGGGGCGATCAGGAAAAGCATTACAAACTGTGCACCCAGCATCACCGCATAGCACTGCGGTCCTCGTTGCATCATGTTCAGATACAGTTCGTCCTTCAGGAATCCGCCCGTGATCGCCATCGCGAGCACCAGCAGTGCCGCCTCATAGGCGATCACAATCAGCATCGTCCGGAATGTTCTCATCCGGCGGATGGCCGAAAAGCTCAGAATCGGATTAAGCATCCTGTGTCACCTCCATAAAGACTTTTTCCAGGTTCATCGGCGCCCGGTGGAAGTCGCATACCGGCACGTTCCGGGTCACCAGTTCCCGCATCGCGGCCATGCAGACGTCCTCTCCCCCGTCCAGCCGGACCCGCAGCAGGAACGGCTCCTCCTGCAGGATTTCCGTGATGTACGGCAGTTCCCGGAGGCAGCGGACCGCCTCCTCCACTGCTTCTGCGCCGGCGGTCTCCGCCAGGCGGATATCCAGCGGCGCGTTTCCGTTCATCCGGTCCGACAGTTCCTCCACGCTTCCGGAGAAAACCAGTTCCCCGTGATCCAGGATCGTCAGGCTGTCGCACATTTCCGACAGTTCCGGCAGGATATGGGAGGAAATCAGCACCGTCTTGCCCATTTCCCGCAGCGTTCTCAGGATGCCCTTCATCTCCGCCCGCGCCCGCGGATCCATTCCCGACGCGGGTTCATCCAGGATCAGCAGTTTCGGGTCATGGATCAGGCTCCGCGCCAGGCACAGTCTTTGCTTCATGCCCCTGGACAGCCCGTTCACATATTCGTTTTCCTTTTCCTGCAGCTGCACCAGTTCCAGCAGCTGGGATCCCATCCGTTTCCGTTCTTCCGCGCCGATCCGGTAACACCTGGCATAGAAATCCAGATACTCCCGGCACGTCAGGTTGTCGTACACGCCGAAAAAGTCCGGCATGTAGCCCACCAGTTTCCGGGCCTTCTGTCCCTCCCGCACCAGGTTTGTCCCGTCCACCCAGGCCGCCCCGGAGGTGGGCGCCATCAGCGTGGCCAGGATCCGCATCGTCGTCGTCTTTCCCGCGCCGTTCGGCCCCACAAACCCGTGCAGCTGCCCGTCCGGAACCTCCAGCGACAGTTCCTTCAGCGCCGGAAACTTCCCGTAATTCTTACTCAGCTTCTCTATCTTCAGCATCAATCTCCACTCTCCACTCTCAACTCTTCACTCTCTACTCTCCACTCTTTACCCTTCCCTCGACCGTAATCAACGGCGTGGGAATATCGGCATACAGCTCCTGTGTGGCCGGCCGGAACTGCAGATACAGGTTTCCTTCCCTGTCCAGATAGTTTTCGGGGTTCGCGATATCCTCGTTCAGCCGGATCTCGTCCCATCCGCCCGTTGCCGCGTTCAGCGCGTAAGCCTTCATCTGGCTGCTGTAATAGTTTTCCATCGTCAGGCGCAGCTTTTCGATCCGCACCGTCTTCAGTCCGCTCAGGTCGTAGCGGAATGTCGGCGTTTCGCTCAGCGTATGATAATAGATGGTCCCGGCCGTCTGTTTCATATCCTTCCCCGGCATGCCCGTTTCATCCGTTTCCACCCTGACCGGCATATCCATCCCGGCCGCCCGGAACACGATACCCGTCCGCCCGATGTCCGGGTATTTCATCCCGGCCGTCAGCTGCCCGAATACGGTCATCTTCCCGACCGGCTGCCCGTCCACAGTCAGCCCGATCTCCGGCACTGCTTCCGACACCGCCGTGTAGACAAACCGCGTGGTTTCCGGCGCGGTATACCCGTTCCCGTTCTTCTCGCGGAACAGCTGGTTTGCCGCGCTGGTGATCATATTTACACGGGCGTAGCTCGGGTTTTTTTCGGAGCTTCCGTCCCAGTTTTCCACATAGTCCAGCGCCGCGCACGTCATGGAGTAGAAGTCCGTTCCCTCGTTCATGTAGAGGCCGCCGTCTTCATACTTCGGATTCTGGGGATCCGCCAGCGTGCGGTAGGTCAGCGTGACCTCCGCCTTTTCGCCCGGCTCCAGGTCCGGCACGGAAGCATATCCGTAGCCGGTGATCACATGCCCGCCGGTCATTTTGTACTCCGTTCCGTTCACGATCTCCGCGTGGAATCCGTCCTCCTCCATCCAGATGGAGGCGTCGATTTTTCCCTGTATGCCGCTCTCCGCCTCGCAGGTCATGTTCACCGTCTCCCACGGCGTCGCGCTTTCCACGGTCAGGGCGTTCTCCCCGCCCGCGATATAGCAGGTGCGGAGAGTCGTCGGCTCCTGTTTCTTTCCCTCGTCTTCCTCGTTGAAATCAACGTAGTCGTAATTTCGGACCCGCAGTTTTTCTCCCTGCATGCCGTAGCTGTGCCGGCCGTATTCCGGGCTTGCCGCACTGATTCCCCGGTAGCTCCGGAAGTTCCCGTTCGAGTCCTGAACCATGTTCTCGGCGATTACTGCCATCGGCTGGTTCGCTTCGGATGTGCCGGACAGCACCACCAGGCAGATCACCGCAACGGCCGACAGCACCGGCAGTCCCAGCCACATCCATTTCTGCCGGTTCATTTTTTTCAGCCCGACCCAGCACAGGCCTGCCGCTGCCAGCATGCCTGCCGCGATCAGCAGAGCCGGCAGCATCTTCGCATTCGCCTTCACCGGCACGCTGCTTCCGGCAAATGTGGCTGAATCCCCATCATCCACACTTCCGGAATAAAGCACCGTGTTGTACAGCTCCGAATCGTTGTTGACCAGTGCCTGCTGCCAGTAGTAATGCATCAGGTTTTCCGCGTTCAGCACCGGGTCGCCGGCTTCAAAGGCGGATGTATAGATCCTTCCGGCTCCCGCGGCCGACCGCCATACGAGGCCGCGTCCTTCCGCGTCCTTTGCCAACGGCTCCGCGCCTGTCAGTTCCGCCAGGGAAACCGCCGGTCCGCCTGCAGTCTCCGCCCGTCCGATGGATTTCTGCAGTCCCGCCGTCACGTTGTCCGAGGTCATGAAACCTGCGTTTTCCAGTCCTGTATCGTCTTTGAAGTACTCGACCGCCCGCAGGCCGGCTGCTCCGCCGCCGCAAAGCAGGATATGCCCCCGCCGCAGCCATGCGTCCAGAACCTCCCGCTGTCTTTCGCTCAGCGCGGCCGGATCAATGTCGTCCGTCACGATCATGCCGAAGCTGTTCATCAGCCGCTCGTCGTCCGGAAAAGTTTCCGGCGTCAGCGCCACCGTCTGCCACTGTTCAAACCGTCCCAGCGTGTCGTTTTCCCGGTCAATGCTCAGATTGTTCAGGTTCTGCGGCCGGGTGCTGAGCACGCCGATCAGCATCGCCGAAGGATTGGCCGTTTTCCCCGGTTCCACATTGACCGCGCAGACGGTTTCCCCGTCTTTTGTGATCTCCGCCGTCAGGGTATCCTGCTTCGCGTAAATCACCGGCGCCAGCGTATACGTCCGCTCCGCCCCGGCCGGAAGCGTCACGGGAATCTCGTACCGGTCATATTGTTTGGCCGACACATAGGCGTTCACGCCCAGGCTTCCTTCAAAGTCCTCGCCGTTGTTCCGGATCGTCACCCGCACCGGAAAAGCCTTGCCATAGGTGATCATCCCGTCATATCCGGCGTTCACCGTCATCTCCAGCGCAGAATTATCCACTTCCGTGTGCATCGTCATCGCGGAAGCCGCCCCCGCCAGCAAAACCGCCAGCACAACAATTACTGCCATCAGTCCCTTTTTGGACATAGCCAACTATTCCTCCATGTTATCGCTTTCATTTTACTATAAAAACAGATTCGGGCCGAAGGTCCAGGGCACTCGGAAAGCCCTGGTCGCGGCCGCAGCCGCGAAATCCTCCAACTTCCCTTTATTTATACGCAGAAAAATACCCGATTGTTCCAAAAATATTTCTTTCAGAAAACTTTCAGAAAAAGAAAGTTTTCCTCAGATGGGCGTGCAGCGGCGGAATCAGCGTCGCAACAAACAGGAACAGCCCCAGCGCGCCGAAGGCAATCACACAGTACAGCGACCAGTCGAACATCTTCGTCCC
>Ga0265298_10010127_pt1 | contig 11176 bp, 11 predicted proteins | sample AusTroGonzalo_MG_3_FD_193486 | JGI IMG/M metagenome (GOLD analysis project Ga0265298, IMG submission 193486) | Bovine rumen microbial communities from tropical cattle in Woodstock, Queensland, Australia - Gonzalo_01 | ecosystem: Host-associated > Mammals > Digestive system > Stomach > Rumen ...
TTCGCTCCGCTCTTTGGCATGAGGGTGACCACCATATCATTTTTCGGTCTGGAATTCACTGTTACCGATAACAAGTGGATCGTGACCTTTCATAAGTTCAGTCCTTTAATACAGTACGATGTGCGGTTCGATAACCGGAAGTCGGTGGAGAGCTTCAGCAACAAAAAAGGCGATATATTGCAGTACGTAAGTATCATCGCCAAATTTGCCGCAGCTGCCGCGCTCTGCTTCGCATTCCGCGGACTGCTCACAAAGCCGGCGCATTTCACACCGCCGGAGCTTCTTCTGTTCTCATTTACGGCGGGAATGGTGTTCCATGCATTTTTCTCATTCGCTATATGCCTGTATTCGGAACTTGTACTTATGAAACAGCTGAGCGGCTGCATAGATTCCATACTCAACAGGCTCAGACAGGGAGAGAGCTACGCTTCCCTCGATATGAAACCAATGGAAGAGCTCGGCTTCAAGGACTCCACCAAAACAGAGCAGCTGCTGTACTATCAGCTGTATATGGGGTATCTTGCTGCCCTGAAAAATTACAACGGTATGCGCGATCCCTCTCATAAGGCTATGAATATCCTTCTGGACCGCGGATACTTCGTTCAGGAGACAGGCAGCTACTACTGGCTGATATACTTCTTCTCCGAGGTCGAGCCCAATCCGCAGATCACTGAAATGCTGCTCGAAAGGCTCGGAAATGTGATAAACAAGGATAAGGACGCCAACGCCAAGCGCGTTCTCGCCTACTACCTTTTCAATATAAAACAGGACTTTCCCGGCGCTCAGGAAATGGTGAACGAGGGCTTCCGCGCCCTTAATTCCGATTCCGGTCTCGCAACTGAGCGTGACCTTGAACGGCTGCTGCTCACCGACCTGAATGAAAGGCTGCAGGTTATGAATCAGCCTGCCGCTGTCAGCTGCTGAACTCTTTCTTTCAACAAATACAACACGGAGGCTCTCCATTATGGACAACAATCTGCTAAATGAAACTTCCAAAGCCGCAAAAGAGGTCATTGACCGTTTCGGCATAGATATACTCTCAGACCACAAGAAATTCTGCTCGGCTTTTTCGGACTTTGCTCCCCGTCTTTCAAAGGAGAACAAAGCCTTCTTCGTTGCACTCAGCGAGGATATCGGAGATATTTTCATACGTGAGAACGAAGCAGTCATCTCAGGCACAAAGCTTGCCGATGACATAGTACAGCGTGCTTCCTCGGAGCTGAGCGAATACCTGAACGCTGAAAAAGCCGATCTCGTAGCGTTCAGTATCGCTTCCGCTCTTGGCTGGCAGCTCAGGAACAATATCTCCGCTCCGTCTCCCGGCAGTGATGAGGTATTTACAGGCGGTTCCTCTGCCTCACTTATCGAAGATCTTTTCAGACGCGCTCAGAACGGCGACAACGACGCAAGCTTCAACCTCGGTGAACGCTTCTTCTACGGAAGAGGAGTCAAGCAGGACTATGCAAAAGCCGTAAAATGGTATATCCTGTCCTCTGACCGCGGCGACTGCAGTTCACAGAAAAAGCTTGCCGACTGCTATTACCTCGGACAGGGCACAGAACGCAATGTCGCACTGGCTGCAAAGCGCTACGAACAGGCGGCAGAACAGGGCGACTACGATTCGCAGAAGGCTCTTATACGCTGCTTTACAATCGGCGGCGCAGGCCTTTCTCCCGACAGGACAAAAGCTCTGTATTACTCACAGAGATACGGTATAAATATTGAAGCCAACACCTCTGACGGTCTCCTGAAATCCGCTTTGTCAGGCGACTCCGAAGCACAGTTCAAGCTGGGAAATATGTACCTCAGAGGCATAGGCATTGAGCGGGACAACGAAAAGGCTCTGTACTGGCTCAAAACTGCCGCAAGTCAGGGAAATACCGACGCACAGTTCAACGTCGCCTGCTGCTATCTTTCGGGTATCGGTGTACCGCAGGATAAAACATCAGCGGTAGTAATGTTCAAGGAAGCCGCTGAGAAGGGGAATCTCGACGCCCTCAACAACCTCGCCGGCTGCTGTATGCGCGGTGACGGGACCTCAAAGGATCAGAGCGCAGCCGCAAAGTATTATAAACAGGCAGCTGAACAGGGACACTCAAAAGCGCAGTACAATTACGGAGAATGTCTTTTCAACGGCTACGGAGTACCAAAAGATCCAGAAGCCGCCGTAAAATGGTACAAAAAAGCTGCCGAACAGGACGACCCCGACGGTCAGTATTCCTACGGTTGGTGCCTTGTAAACGGTGTAGGCACAGCTGAAGATCCAGTGACAGGCAGGGAAATGCTCGAACTTGCCGCAGATAAGCACCATACTGCCGCTCAGAAGGAGCTGGGCTTCTGCTACGTAAACGGCACAGGCACATACAAGAACTTCTCCCTTGCCGCAAATCTTTTCAGCAAGGCTGCTGCCGGCGGAGACAAGGAAGCTGCCGAGGCGCTTATCACCTGCTACAAGTACGGCGGTGAGTACCTTGTTCCCAATGAGGCTAAAGCCTATCATTACGCCGAACAGTACAATATTGATTACTATGATATATAAGCTTATCCCCGGGCAATGTCCCGGGGCTTTCGTTTTATTATCCGGCTGCGGGGGACGATCGACAAATTCCGGTGTTTTTTATTTTTAAGTGCAAGAATTTACATAAGAAACAATATATTTAATATTTTTCCCTATTTCAGATATTGCTTTATTTATAAATCTGTGTTATAATAAATCCAACAGTTTTACAGCGCAATACACAAAAATTACTCTGAGAGGTGAACAAATACTTGAAGATACTACTCATCGGCGGAACAGGCACTATAAGTATGGCAATAACAAAGCTCCTCGCTCAGCAGGGACATGAGGTCATACTCCTCAACCGCGGGGGCAGGAACAGTGAGCTGCCGGAAAATGTCCGCACTATACAGTGCGATATCTCAGATGAAGCAGGGACCGCAGAAAAGCTCAAAGGTATGAGCTTTGACTGCGTCGGAGAGTTCATAGGCTTCGTACCGTCACAGGTTGAAAGGGATTTCCGGCTTTTCAGCGGCAAAACGAAGCAGTATATCTATATAAGCTCCGCTTCCGCCTATCAGAAGCCCCTTGCGGACTGCGTGATAACCGAGAGCACTCCCCTTGCGAATCCCCACTGGCAATACTCCCGCGACAAGATAGCCTGCGAGGAATACCTTATGGAGCAGTACCGTGAAAACAGCTTTCCCGTAACTATCGTGCGTCCCAGCCACACCTACGACGAAAGGTCGGTGCCCCTCGGAGTACACGGAGACAAGGGCAGCTGGCAGGTGGTCAAAAGGATAATGGAGGGCAAGCCGGTAATAATTCACGGCGACGGCACTTCACTCTGGACTATCACCCACAACAGCGACTTCGCAAAGGCTTATGCCGGACTTGTGGGAAATATCCACGCTATCGGACAGGCTTTCCATATAACCTCTGACGAGAGCGTCACATGGAACCAGATATACTCAATAATCGCCGACGAGCTTGGCGTTGAACTGAACGCCTGCCATGTTTCGTCGGAGCTGCTCAACGCCATAGGTCCCTACGATTTTGAGGGTACTCTTACCGGTGACAAGGCAAATACAGTGATTTTCGACAACTCCAAGATAAAACGGGCAGTTCCCGGCTTTACCACCACAGTACGTGCGGATCAGGGCATAAGGAGCACCATAAGGTACATACTCGCCCATAAGGAGTGCCAGACTGAGGATAAGGAATTCGACAGCTGGTGCGATAAGGTCGCTGAAGCAGTAAAAAATATAAAAATATAATAAAGGGAGGAATACATAATGGATAATTTTCAGTTTTACAGCCCCACAGAGTTCATATTCGGAAGGGATACGGAATCCAGAGCAGGAGAAATGGTAAAGAAGTACGGCGGCACCAAGGTGCTCATACACTACGGCTCAGGCTCCGCGGTCAAGTCCGGACTCATCGCAAAGGTCAAGGCTTCACTCAGTGAGTGCGGCATACAGTTCACAGAGCTGGGCGGAGTACAGCCCAATCCCCGTGATACTCTCATCTACAAAGGAATTCAGCTCTGCCGCGACGAAAATGTTGATTTCATACTCTCCGTAGGCGGCGGCTCATGTATAGACTCCTCAAAGGCTATCGCTCTCGGCGTGCCTTATGACGGGGACTTCTGGGACTTCTACGGCACAGGCAAGGAGGTCGAAAAGGCTCTCCCCATTGGTACTGTACTCACTATAGCAGCTGCCGGAAGCGAAGGCTCCGGTGCTTCAGTCGTTACCAAGGAGGACGGAAGCTTCAAGCGCGATGTGGGTTCAGACCTGCTTCGTCCGAGGTTCTCCATACTTGACCCAGAGCTCACCTGCTCACTTCCTGCCTATCAGACAGCCTGCGGCGCTACAGATATAATGGCTCACGTTTTTGAGCGCTATTTCACAAACACTCACGAGGTCGAGATCACAGACCGTCTCTGTGAAGCTGTCCTCCTTACCATGATAAAGGAAACTCCCCGTGTTATCGTACAGCCCGACAATTATGAGGCAAGAGCAAATATAATGTGGGCTGGCACGGTCGCTCACACTGATATAGTCGGTGTAGGCAGAGCTCAGGACTGGAACAGCCACCGCATCGAGCATGAGCTTTCAGCTCTCTATGACTGCGCTCACGGTGCCGGACTTGCTGTAGTAATGCCTGCATGGATGGAATTCGTATACAAGCATAATGTAATGCGCTTCGCTCAGATGGCTGTCCGGGTATGGGGCTGTCAGATGAACTTTGAGAACCCCGACGAGACCGCTCTTGAGGGCATACAGTGCTTCCGCGGCTTCCTCCGCAGCATAGGTATGCCGATAAACTTCAAGGAGCTGGGCGCCAAGGAAGAGGATATCCCGAAGCTGGTGGATAAGCTGGGTCTCGGCGACGGAAAGACCGGCGGCTTCGTACATCTCTCGGCTCAGGATATCGCAACTATATACCGCATTGCGGCTCACGCAGAATAAAGGACTATCTCCGGATATCCCCTGCATACAGAGCAGCCGAAGCTATGAGCAGAGGCAGAGCTGTAATACCTGAACACAGGACAGCCGCTGCGGAAAGAGCTGTTATTGATATACCAATTACTTTCACGGTAAGAGCGGCTGTGCGTTCACAGGCTCTTCCCTCTGTAAGGCAGGCAATGGCCGCTCCCCCGTCAAGGCTGTAATATGGCAGCATATTATAGACGGCTGCGGTAAGGTTCAGCAGCGGAAATATGCCGCCGCAGCCTGCGAGCTTCATAACAGAATAAACAGCAATATTGGCGGCAGGTCCCGAAAGCAGCACGAATAGGCTGCTGCGTGTCGGGAACGTGCCGCCTTTTCGCGTAACGATACGTATCCCAGAGCCGCTTAGCTCTGCGGCTCTGACGCTTCCGCCGCATAACGCAAGAGCTGCGAGATGTCCTGCTTCATGAAGGGCACATACCGTATAGAAAGCGAGTATCAGCCTGCTGCTGCGAAACAGGAATATCAGCGCGTTGAATACAAAAAAAGAAAAATGTATGCGGATATCAGTTCCGCATATCCTTAGCCTTATCAAAATGATCTATCAGTATATCTATAGGATTCGGCATTATCTCCGCCGTGTCAGTCGCAAGGCTCTTTATCCGTCCGAACACCTCTCCCGTTATTTCCGGTCGGAATATCCTCCCTCCCACAAGCAGAGCCGCAAGAAGTATACATACCACCGCCTGCGTGGCTATAACGTCGTCCGCCCTGTTTTTCCGCTTCCTGTCGTATTCAGCTATAAGAGCCTCTGTGCTGCCGCTGTCGAGCTCATCTTTCACACCGTCATTTTCCATATCATCACCTCAGTAATGCTTATGCAAAAAAAATCGAAAAATGCAAAAATACCCATGTTTTTTCTTGCTCACGCAGCTCATAATACTGTTGCGGACTTTTTCCGCACTCAATAATCAGAGGTAAATGCTTATGAAGATAAATGCTTCCGCTGCATTGCTGACCGCGGCTGTTTTGCCGTGTACGGCAGTATACGCTGCCGACTGCACAAAGAAGGGCTACGGTCAGGGAACGGCAGTCGATGAGATTAACCGCCCCGTTGACGCAGTGCAGTTCAACAGCCGATTCGGCGACCTTGATGCCTTCGCCCTGTCGGAGGACGATAAAAGAATAATCATCACCTTTGATCAGGGCTATGAAAACGGTTATACCGCAAAAATACTGGATACCCTGAAGGAAAAGAACGTCCATGCGATCTTCTTCCTGACAGGTCCCTACGCAAAAACAGAGACAGCACTGGTAAAGCGTATGATAGACGAGGGACATATCCTCGGAAATCACGGCATGACCCATGCAAGTCTGCCGGCTCTGTCCGATGAGGACGCAAAAAACGAGATACAGTCACTGCACAGCTATGTAATGAACAATTACGGCTATCAGATGCAGTTTTTCCGCTGTCCCTGCGGTGAATACTCCGAGCACGCACTCGGTATCGCAAAGGACTGCGGCTACACCACGCTTTTCTGGAGCAGCGCCTATGTTGACTGGAAAACAGACTGTCAGCCCGATCCGGCTGAGGGTCTGAAAAAGCTGACAGACGCCGCTCACGGCGGAGAGATACTGCTCCTTCACTCTGTTTCGGCTACAAATGCAGAGATACTTGGAGAGCTGATAGACAATTTCCGTGCAAAGGGTTTTACAGTATAAAAAATGGGACACTTTCGTGTCCCATTTTGATTTATGACAGTCTGCCCTTTATAACAAGAGTGCTTACTCCTGCCTGCGCTGTCCACTCACCTGTTGTATCTGACTGTGTGAAGCTTGCCGCAGGTACGGTCACCTGTCCGTCAAGACTTGTGAATACTCCCGTATCGGGATCATAAGCGTAGTTAGTACCCGAAACCCATGTCGCTCCGTCGAACTCGGCTGTAAGTCCGCTGAGAGCAGGTGTGAAGGTATCGCTGAATATGACGTTGTCCGCAGCCTCAGCCGGAGCTGTTCCGAAATTCTGGATAATAAAGGTGTAGGTCACCTCTCCGTTCTCCTCAACAGCAGCAGGACTGAGAGACTTGCTGATAGCAAGGTCTATGCCGTCGCTGTAGGAGATAGTCTCCGAAACCGTCACAGGCTCAAAGCCTGCGCCGCTTATAACTGCGGTGTTCTCTATCTCAGCGTCGGCACCCATAGGCGCGAAGCTGTTTGCGGAAGCTGCGTATACCAGCATAGCGTTGCCTCCTGCCGGTACATTTATACCCGTCACCGTGAGAGGTGAGACCGATGTCACCGCAGGTTCGGGCTGCTGAACGCCGTTTACATAATAAGCAAGAGAACCGTCCCTGTAGGTCAAGGGAACAGCGGTACCTGTCTCGCCGAAGCTGTAGGCACCGAGGTCATCTGTGACTGTGAGACCGCTGTAGCAGACAGAACCTGAATTCACGATACTTATCATATAGACGTTTTCACTGCCCTGCGAGTAGCTGTCGGAAACAGCGTGCTTCTCTGCCGAGAGCACCTCAAGTATCTCGCCAGATGTTATATTGGAGCTTGCCACTGTGCCGTTATAGGACAGAGTAGCCTGATTGTAGAAAGTCGCCATACATTTTCCTCCATATAGCGGCTTGTGCCGCTGTATTAAGGGAGGGAGAGCTTCCCTCCCTCAGTGATATTATATGCCGGCTCCTTCTGCTCCGTGAATGATATCATATAATGATACCGCTGAAATGGTCTATCTCGTGCTGTATTATCTCTGCCTCGAAATCACGGAATATGCCCCGGCGGCGCTTGAACTTCCTGTCCGTATACTCCACTGTTATGATACGGTGGCGTGTCACGGGACGCACTCCGCTCAGTGAAAGGCAGCCCTCCTCTGTGTCGTAGGTCTCCTTTGAACGGTCAACTATCACAGGATTTATCATGGCAATATACTCATCGCCTATAAGTGCCACAAGTATGGTCTTGTGTACCCCTATCATATTTGCAGCCATTCCCACACAGCGCTCCTCATTTGCCTTTACCGTGTCGAGAAGATCGCGGACCGTCTGCATATCGGCTCTTGTTGCAGGCTCAGACTTTACTGCGAGGACAGCTTCGTCCCTTACTATATCCTTTACCATAAGATATTCCTTTCCAAAGAAAAACGGGACATTCATGTCCCGTTCCGGTCATTTTATCTCAAGAAATGCCTTGAAGTTATCGGCAAGTATCATCTGATTCTCCTTTTCGGTGAATCCCAGCTTCAGGAAGCGCATGAGCTCGTCCTCATGGCTCCACATGGGGAAATCAGAACCGAAGAAGCAGTTTTCGATACCATACTTTCTTACTATCCCTGCGGCTCTCTCAGGTGTCAGGAATGCCAGCGAGCTGCTGACGTCAAATCTTACGTTCTCCAGTCCCGGCAGTATCTTTTCCGCAGCGTCCCACTGCTGATATCCGCCGAGATGTGCGGCAAGTATCTTCAGCTTGGGGAAATTGTCATGTATCCTCTTTATACGTTGAGGTGCGGAGTAATCATACCTTGCGTCGCCGCAGTGAATAAGCAGCGGAAGTCTGCCCTCCATGAGCTCGTATATCCTGAAAGCCTCAGGTGAATCCGCGTTGAACTTCTGAAAATCCGGATGGAGCTTCACACCATGAAGTCCAAGTGAGATTATCTGCTCTATGTCAGCCTCCAGATCCTCGGAATCCGCATGGGTAGTGCCGAAGCCGTAGAAGCACTTATGCTTCTCACACTCGCCTGCTATGTATGTATTTATATTGCTTGTCTGTCTCGGACTTGTGGCTGTTGAGCACACAAGATACCTTTTAACGCCTATCCTGCTGCCGGCTTCTATGAGCTTCTCGCTGAAGCCTCTGTTGTTCATGGGAATACCGTAAAAATGTCCTATGCTGTCCGTCGCCGTGTCTGCGATCTTTTCAGGGAAAATATGGGAATGGGCGTCTATTATCTCATACCTTCCGTAAACCTCAGGGTTCATTATATCCATCTCCTAAAATACAGATTCAATGAACATTATACCCTATCCGCCGGTAAAAGTCAAGACGTCATATTATATCTATCGCCTATAGGCAGTTATCACCTTTCCTCGAGACGTCCCTTTGCAGCGCTTTCCTTCTCAATGTCGATTCGCTCAAGGACAATCTCCCGTCCTGCGATACGGAAGCCGATCTCCTGATAGAAGCTCACTCTGACATCAAGAGCAAGGAGATACGCTCTTTTTCCGAGCCCGTTGAAGAACTTCGCCAGCCATTTCAGGAACTCCCTTGCGTAGCCACGACCTCTTGCAGCCTTGTTTGTAGCAACCTGTCCGATAAGTACGGTGCTGCCGATATCGAATACTGCCGAAGCCGTTGTGGAGTTGCGGTAGGTAAACACACGGCTTATACCGTGACGGCAGCGGTGGGAGGTATCCGTGTACCAAAGAGAGAAATCCGCTATATTCGGGAAGCCCTCACAGAGTATCTTGTATACGTCAGGAAGGCTGGGATTGAACTCAACGTGCTCCTCGATAGCTTCAAGAGGCGTATCATCGGGGATAAGCTCGAAAATAGTACGGTTGAGCACCTGATAACGGTCCGGTATGGTTATGCCCTCCAGTATCTTCTGGTCGCCCTCTATACGGAAGGGAAGGTTCATGCTCACAAAAAGGTCTATCTCGTCATTGGGTTCGAGCTTTCCGTCGCCGCATATTATCAGCGTGGAGTTGATGATAAACATGAAACCCGTACCGATACCGTCGGTTATCTTGTAGAAACGGCAGAATTCATAATTCGGACCGTAGGCTCTCATATAGGCAAGCATTTTCTTGCCCGAGAGGGTCTTGTTGAGCAGTACGCGGTCAAGCTCATGCTCATGTTCGATAAGCTTTATCATATCTCATGTATCCTTCCGATAAGAGATTTTACCAGTTTATATGTATTTTCAAGGTCTGCGCCGGCTATCACCGACGACGGTGAATGAAGGTACCTGCACGGCAGTGAGACCGCCATTGTACGAACTCCCCTTCCGCTTATATGAATGGCTCCGGCGTCATTTCCGCCTGCTATCATGGTCTTTGTCTGACAGGGTATGCCCAGCTCACCGGCGATATCAAAGGCAAGGCGGTAAAGCTCCTTGTCGTACATGGTATGCCTGTCCATGAAGGATACCACAGGTCCCTTTCCGACCTCGCAGACCCTTTTTGCGCCGGAGGCTCCGTCGATGTCCGCAGCAGTGGTAGTTTCGAGGACTATAGCATAGTCAGGAGCTACGGAATAAGCGGAAGCTGTTGCTCCGCGGAGACCTATCTCCTCCTGTACGTTGAAAACAAAGTATGTGTCGTATTCAAGCTCCTCATGAAGCAGCTCTGTCATCATGGCACAGCCTGCACGGTCGTCGATAGCCTTGGATTTGATACAGCTGCCCATGTCAGTAATTTCAGAATCAAAATAAGCGCAGTCGCCGGGAGAAACGTATTTTTCGGCTTCAGCCCTGTCCGCAGCGCCGATATCTATGTAAAGGCTGTCCGTTTTCGGAGCTTTCTCACGCTGCTCCTTGCTGAGGTTGTGTACAGCCGTCGAGCCTACTACTCCGCTGATACGGTCTTTTCCGACTCTGACCTGTCTGCCAATAACTACAGACGGGTCGATACCACCCACGTTTCCGAAGCTTAGAGTACCGTCGGGACGGATATACGTAACTATAAAGCCTACCTCGTCCATATGTGCGCACACCATGAGCTTCTTAGCGGGAGTTTTCCTTCCCTTTTTGAAGCATATTATACTGCCGAGATTATCCACTCTGTACTCGCAGACGTCCTTTATTCTGCTTATTATAAGCTCGCGCACAGCGCTCTCGTCGCCTGAAACTCCGTCCGCAAGGCACAGCTCTTTAAGAAGTTCCTTCATGTTCAGCCCTCCCTTATGAATCCTGCAAGCAGCTTCGCAGTCATTTCAACGTCCTCAAGGTCTATTACCTCAACGGGAGTGTGCATATTCCTCAGCGGTACAGATACCGTACAAGCCTTTGCGCCGCAGCGATTCACGGAATAACGGTCGGCATTGGTGGAGGTAAGTCCGCTCATTACCTCCCTCTGGTACGGTATATCTTCAGCCTCAGCCGCTTTTATGAGACTGTCGCTGATCTCACGTGAAAGCGAGGGAGATATGCCTATCATGGGACCTTTCCCGAGATAGCCGCACTTGCTCTCGTCCTCCGCCTGACCTGCAAAGA
>Ga0265298_10010129_pt1 | contig 11174 bp, 11 predicted proteins | sample AusTroGonzalo_MG_3_FD_193486 | JGI IMG/M metagenome (GOLD analysis project Ga0265298, IMG submission 193486) | Bovine rumen microbial communities from tropical cattle in Woodstock, Queensland, Australia - Gonzalo_01 | ecosystem: Host-associated > Mammals > Digestive system > Stomach > Rumen ...
TCGTCCACCACGATGTTCTGACGGACATACCACACATTCGAGTCCTTCTTGTTACCACGCACGAACGGGAACTCTCCGGGGAGAGCGTCGGGGGTCTTCAGATTCGCCAGGTCTTCGCGGCGATAGAAGGGCTGCACATTAAAACCTTCATTGGTTCTCCATACCAAGCGCTTCTGGAAGTCTGCACCTTTCAGGTCGACTTCGATCTTGTCCAACCACTCTTGTTTGGTCGGCGCAGTGAACTCGGTAAAGAGTTGTTCTTTGTTTGCCATAAATGTAGTTATACGTTATAAATTATTATATAAGTTGTATATTTTCTGCAAAGATACTACTTTTTCTCCAATCCCACACAGAATTTAATAATTATTATCATATTTCTTTCCTCCCCCCTCCAAAAACAAAAAGTTATCCGCTCCCTGACTTTTCATGATGGCGTTGGTATTATAACGGAATTGGACTGTGGTTTAGAGAGCAGCTCATTTTTCATTGTCTTTGAGTTTCCCGCTGCAATGATAACACTATTTTCCGAAACTTCCAAATTTCGGAGCCTTTTTCTTCTCCCTGGTGGCTCCTGCTTCTCCATGCGCCAGCCGATAAATAACCATCGCGTCGTCCCGCGATACCAAAACATAGAAATAATCGACGGCGTGCTGCGATTATTTGTTTGCATCCTCCCCATATACGGGGGAGGCCTTGGAGGGGGTGGATGTCTCTTGGTTCGTTCTCTGCGCCAGAGAATGAATGAAAATTAACTAAGGAGGATAAGGTGGTTGTGACCCTTGCAGGGGAATCCCTGCATTTACAGATACTGATTCTTCCTCCTATACCGTTCCGTCATTTCCAGAAGTTTAGAAAACATCTCCACCCTCTCCGGTTTCATTTCCCCTTTATTCATCACCTTCCTATTAGCCTTCAGCCAATTCAGCATATCATGCTCCTCAATCCTATGCTTCGACGGATTCCTCTTATTCTCCTCCAGGAACCCCATCACCTCCTTGTATCTCACCAACCACCTTTCTTCCTGCGTCATTCCATTGTCCCGTTTATTGTCGTATGCACAATATCATCGCGAAAGCTATTTCTTTATGCATGTTACGATCGTCTCTGCCACTTATTCGATATTGTAAGTCTAAAGAAACCATAAGTTCCCCCAATTGAGGTTAGATGCTTATTATATTTTCATAATCATCTCCATTTCTTCAAAACTTGTCCATAATAACTGAATGGTTTTCCATAATACCATATGGCATCTGAATATGCCATTCTATCAGATGGCCTAATCTCTTTATAGTCGAGATTTAGGAGAAATCTATCAAGTCTTCTCATCATCAAATTTCGATGTCTGTCAAGAAGTCTTAATTGCGACCTCGACCAAGGATTGTCAGTTAGCTCGGTAAACGCATTTGCCCAACTATATTTATTATCAAATGACTTGTAATTCCATATTGGAACCCTGCCAACGCTCATGCCAACCAAACGTTTATGGACACTATTACTTATAAATTGTTTTGACCATAGGGGATTCCTTCCTACTTTTTTGCTCAACAAGTGTTCGACTTCAACCCTTTTGTCAAACTGTTTCTTGATTTCTTTCTTCAATGTTGTTTTGCGGATTCGTGTATCAGCATCCCAATTAATATCATAGCCAACAAAGGTAATCCATGGAAAAATATCCTTTCCGTTCTTACCCCACTGATAAGGTGGCCTAGTCTTTCCATCCCAAAATGTAGCCATTTTTTGTCCGATGAAAGACACTGGCGGATGAATAAAGAGGTGATTTCTGTCCACTACATCAGAATATCTTTTATATGCTTCAGAAACTTCTACGAAATTAGTCCCCATCATTATCATATCATCACAAAACCTAATATAGAGGAAGTTCGGATTCTGATTCCAGTATTGCTTGAGTTTTATATCTACAAAATGCATCATCACGTTGGCTATTACACCTGACATGGCTCCGCCTTGAGGCACACCTAATTGATATTTATGATGATACTTTGTCCTATATGTATATGGCCATTTCTTTTCATGCCGGGTGCAAATATCATTATATACCCATTTTATTTCCTTTACGTAGCCATTAGAGTTTCTGATTTTCTTCCATATGAGATGATTCGGTTTTTTATTGTATTTATAGACGTCCTTATAGAATCTGAAACAGTCTACATACGAATAAATGGCATTTTCCAATATCTTACTCTCTTCGATATTTATGAATCCCGCCTGCTTACTCCATAGTAGTAACTGGTTGAAACGTTTTTTAATGATATCATGATCGATCGTGTCATAAAATTTTTTCATGTCACATTCAGCAACCCATAAGATGTTAGTATTCTCTTTACGGAACGCTTTTATCATCATGATAGCATTCAGATGAGCTAAACCCTTCTTGTCTTTATCATGTGGTCTGAATGCTAGGGATTTCTCATAGAAAAAAGGATCAAACAACTGAGAAAATGCCCTGTTAAAAAGTGAAGCCATTATTTGTTGATCCAAAGTTCGAAATAGACATATCGGTCTGCATTCTATCAGTCGACCTTTTTCGCTACGTTTTTTTTCTATAACTGTCACATTTGGCTTTGAGAACAGTTTTTTGTCTGTAAGAGCACCTTGAATGATATTGGATATCCTTCTAGAAAGCTGATCATACCATTCCGGATGTTTTCCCATATTACGCTCTTCCTTCTTCACTGTTAGGTACAGGCAACGTTCATTCCTCTCTCTTGATGTATATATATGTCTTTTAGAATCATTCCCAAGATGAACCCACTGTCTTCTGGGAGGGAATATCGCATACAATTCACTCTTTTTCCTATTTTTGTCGTTATGGCTTCCAAGACCTACAGCTAGATTTTCCACCACAATTCTTTTCTGATAATTTTCCGCCTCCCTACACCTCTTTCGGATAAGGATTCTTAGCACTGCATCATAATTTAACACTTTTTCAAGGAAGGGAAGAGCCATAACACAGATTATTTGTGAAAAAACTAAATGATACAGAGAACTCTGATCGGCTTCTTAGATGCCTATTGCCGTAACTCCAATGATTGGCATCGAGACTTGACACAAGCCCAAAGGCTCGCGCCCTTCCAAACTATCTGATAAAGCCCTTCCCTTTTGCTAAATAAATAATAGTCGAAAAGTCACACTTCTTCTCTGTCGCTGTATATGCATCAAATATTAGACGTTCACTTTTAGCCTCATTGTGTGCAGGCCCATCTAGCTCACAGAACTTCATAAACATTCTTCGACCATAAACAGAATGAAATGTATGTGCAATAGCAAATGCCACTTTTACCCAATCTTCATAGGTTGATGTAATCGACTCATTTCTGCTTGCTAAATATCTGTAAATTCGCTCAAGTAATCTACGATCATATGCTTTGCCTCTTCTATTTTCTTGCTTCAAACCATCTATGATATTCCATTTAATTGGTTCACCAGAAGATTGTAATACGATACTATTTGATTTATCTGTTTTGTAGACTTTCTGCCTTATTTGCATCTCGTCCAAATCCACATCAAATCTGGAAAACTCATTTTTCAGCCTTAGTTGCGGACACCAACTCATAAAACAAAGTCTGGTAATATCTTTTCCGCTTGCATCTAATGTAATTTTATAATTTTCCTTAAAGTAATCTTCTAGTTTGGCAAAAGCCCAATGGTGTATATCCACTACATCCATATTTTTCGACAAATGCTGATAATTTAGAGGTACCAGACCTTTCCAACCAGCCCCCGAAGGAGACATCCAGAAACTAGCGACAAATTCTGAAGCTTTAAGACAATTGCCAACCCTTACCATTTCATCTGGATCCAACTTGTCGACATCAATAACCATTAAATTATTATATGTTTGATAGAGGCTACTAAGCCTCCTGTCTTTAAAAGTTGCACAGAATGTAACGGCATGAAGATTTTGTTTCACTTCGTCAGCTTCTTCCTGTTTACCAATAGCCTTTAATTGCCTAATGGTTTTAATTTGCGTTTCATAGAAATCACCTTGAATTGCATCTAATACTGGACCAATCTCCACCGATTCAGCAACAGTTGACTTCATATTACGATAAAATGACACTGTTAAATCAAGTAATTCTTCCTTTTTCATAATCTAAAATCTGCATTACTTAATTCCAGATATTTCTTGAAAAGACAGATTATGGATTTGTCTATCATGATTAACAATGCGAAGTGAAGAAAATAGTTTTCAAACACAAACTTCTGGTCTCTCATTGTTTGAAATGATGGAAGATTATGCTGGTATGAACGAGTATTATGAGCACATCTATTTCTGTGCATAAAAAGGATATGATAAGCTTCTGTCAGAGTTCCGGACTTGCAAATAGCCATTTCCGCCTTTTTCAATCCTTTTCTTCCACAGTTTTCACAATGAGCAAACAACTCATTCATCATTCCTTTCTTTGTAACACATCCAATACATTCTTTAGAACAGTTACCAATAAGATTTATATACTCATGGTATTCCTTCTGAGCCCATCCCTGCATAGAGCAACTTAAATAGAAATTTTCTATTGCCTGAAAAGTTCCATCTATTACTGATTGTTTGTCCTTGTCACTAAGGTTGGTATTAGTTGAATCGAGAGCAATTACATGATCTAAAAGATCTTTCCAAACTTTATTCTTTTCATCTAAATCGGAACATTCTCTTAATGGTTCCTTTTTATATCGCTTATATCTGTATTCATAGTCGTCTGTTGCAAGTTCCCAGCAAACACACTTCATCTTCTGTTCCTGAAATCCTGTCATTTTCAGAAATACAGACTGCATTAAGTATTCATAAAGGCCTAGTGTGTCAAAACTAATTTCTATATTTTTAAGGGCTATAGGCACTTCTTCTAGAATACTTTCTATAGGAGTCAGTATAAAATCCCGATGCTTACTCATTATTATATTGGGAATAGATTTCTAAAGATTTTAAAATCCTTAATCGAAGGAAACCAAGTTGCGCTGGTGCCGTAGAATGCTTTTGATCATTTCTATATGCACTGATAATCTCTTCAAGATCATTTTTTAGCTGTTTTTTCTTCGACATGTCAATATCATTATGTAAAAATAGTACTTGATAAAGCAGTCCAAAAAAATACAAATCCATACTGATAATAGACGGATGGGATTTAGGAATTTCCAAAGCCTTCAAAGTATCAGCAAGTTTATTTATCTCATTAGAATATTTGTTATCATCAAACAGATCTTCAAATTTACCAAATAGTTCCTCATATTTAGTTGTTCTCAGTCCATCCTCTGCTTTGTTATCTTTTTCAATTATGGAATAAATATAGTCTTCATAATATTTCTCCATAAACCGGCCATAGCCTCTTGCGACTTTTTTTATCTTTTGGCCTTGCTTATGATATGCACATAACATACTCATATATCGCACAAAGTCAAATTGCTGTTTAATTCCTGTAGCTAGTTTAACAAAATAATCATCAGCAAATTTGGGTTCAAAGAATCCTTCATAATAATCATTCAAGAAATAAAGAGCCTTACGACTTTCTATCTCAAAGAGTCTCACACCCTTCTGATTTATATTTCTAAATATCTTTGAATAAAACTCTTGTTGTGCCGTCGAATCATCATCTGCTGGCACAATATACGTAAAACCAATAAAAGTCTGCATCAATTCTTCCTTAGAAAAACTATGATTGAAGGACTTATAATTCCCTGGTTCAAGTTTTGATATTATATCTTCTTTTTTGGATCCCTTTTCCGTTAGTTTCTCAAAATTCCATAAAAGAACATTATCGTAAGGATCATCTCCATCATCAGATTCCTCTTCGTCACCATTCGCTAATGATGCAAGATGTGCCCTATATTGTTCCTTATCTGGGAATATCTCCAGATAGGCAAGCAAGACACTAGTTAATCTTTGTTGTCCATCAATAATTAGGTTCTGCTTAATCCCATTTTTACTAAAGGAACCGATAGTAACAGGAGGAACAAACCGTTTTTCTTTAAGCGAATCCACGAACTCCCTAACATCTGATGATTCCCAGACAAAGTGCCGTTGGTATTTGGGAAGCATAATCTTTTTAGTAAGAATCAATTCTACCCAATATGCTAATGAGTATTCTCCGTAATAAACGCGATTATTCATAAGTAATTAATCTTCTCAATAATAGTTCATTTACCTCTTTCTAAGAATGTAATAATAGAAAATAGGAACACCATCTTGGATGGAATGCATATTTTCTGCAATCTGACGATCGAACAACTCAGATTTACTTAATTCTTTGAATTCAATAATTTCGAAATTATTATAATAGAAAAGAGTTGTCATCTCTTGTATTTTATGTTTATATGTCTCTATCACAAAATCTCTAGTACCAATTTTATAATGGGTATGATCATAGTGATGGAGTGGATGTACATCGGAGATAAAGCACTCTCCGGCATCCTTTAAAATATGAGCCATTCTTCTGATAACATTTGAGATATCTTTAATGTGAGACAATACCCTATTACACAATAACCAATCATACTGTCTATATTGTACATTCAGTTCACTTATGTTCTGAACAATACATTTTAACTGACCAGATGTTATTTCAGTTGCATATTTTCCTTGACATACTATAAGCATCAAATCACTGATATCATATGCTGTGACACGATGTCCCAAATCCAAAAAACACTTCAGATTATTACCGCTTCCAGCACCTAAATCAGCTCCACGCCCTTTCTCTAGACTATCACACCATTTTTTTATATACGGATACTCATTACGCTTCCAGAAGGTCTGCCATTTCCATGAGTCGTAAAATGGAGCAATTAAGTTATATCCTTCTTTGGGGCTTAAAATTGGGCTCTTTTGCATCCTTCTTTTCCAGTTTTATCTTTAGATTATCAATTTCCTTTGATAAAGAATCTAATAATTCCATCTGCTTCTGACTCCGCATTGATCTCTCCATTTCTATATAGGTAGAATTCATGGGAACCCAAGAGTCGTGCCAAAGATATTTATAAATCACAGGTTCTATAGTACAAAATGCTAGCAATAATGCCAAAAGCCAACCGCCGAACTTTAGGTTTCGCGAGACTTTTTCGGAAGTTTGACGTAAAACGTCCTCCTTGATTCTCTCAACATCCAGAAAGGTGCGTGTATAGTGGAGAGCCGTTTCCTGCAATTTCTCAGTATATGCATCACCTAAAGATTCAGTCAGTTTATTATCTACATCTCCTCCGACCTGAAAGAAATTAATTTTCACGATTTCCATATCAGGTTTTAGCATATAACTACGAGATGAAAAATTAAGTAAAACGCCACTTAAATAACCTTCATATCCTGGTTCTACTACACTTGAATTTATTAACAAAAGTCCCTGTTTCGCTATCGAATCAAGAGTAGAATAATATGCAGATACATTCATGGGCAAATTAATCTTTTCCTTCGTTTGAAAAATAATTAATTCATTCGGTTTTATCTCGTAATTGTTATCGACCCGTATGAATGTCGTTATTTTAGGCCCTCCTTGATTCGGTAAAAATTTATCTAATAACCACTTTGTCCCCTTTTGAATCCAATTTTGATTCATTAATTCCTTACTATCTGTATCAAACAAAACTGCAGTTTCCGGTTGGACAATCTTTCCAACTCTCATTTTATAGGAACAATGTTTAAGACAACTTTCGTCAAAATCTGTAATGAGATGAAAATCATTGACAAGTTGCCGAATATATATATTACTCAACATACTCTTTAAAATATTTGTTTATATCATTTGTCACTACTATCTCGATTAAGTGGACTAATCGGTCTTTGAAATAAGTATATAGTTATTGTTCTGTGAACCCCTGTAAAACTATTAGTTTATGACCCGCAGCCTTGCTATCAGCAAAGTATTTACTAGGATTTATTAATATAAATGTTGAATACAAGTTGTTCATCATCTTTCATGTCCCGAACAAGGAGTATATTATATCAACACGCTCATTTACACCTTAAGTCTGACCTCAGAGATTATCAGATCGTGAATCAATACCATCTGTATGTCATATTCATCTCTGCGTAGCCGATAAGAAATCCAGAGCGTCGTCCCGCTTTACTAGAACATAGAAAAAGTTGGCGGTTTCTGCAATTTTTGTTTGCATCCTCTCCATATAGGGAGAGGCCTTGGTGAGGGGCTCCTTCTATATCTCCCTCAGCAGGGCGGCAGGGACGAAGGCGATGGCCACGGAGGCGACGCCTTGCAGCTCGACGACCACGCGTTTACAGCGTTTCACACGCCTTATCACGCCCTCGACGCCCTCAAACTTACCGCCCATGATCATCACACGCTTACCTTCCTTTCCGACGATGCTCTTCTCGTCAAGAAACATCACGCTGTCGTCAGTCATCGTCGCGACACGCATGAAATTCTCCATCTGCCTGTCTGGCACTGTCATGATCTCATGCGGCTTCTCAGCGGTATGGTCCATCATATATCGCAAAGGCTCCAGCACGACGTTCGATGTCTTCAACCGACTGATCCGCTCTTGCGTGGAGTGCACAAAAACCAGGTTGTTAATCGCCGGCAGCAGTTCCCTATGGGGATTCTCGCCGTCCGCATCCACTAGCCTGTAAGTCATGGGCACGAAGTTCTCTATCTCCAGCCGATCCAGCTCAGCCTTCACCTTCATCTCGCGGGAGTACGTCACCCTCATCGGATACCAAGCCTTAGGGTCACCACACATCGTTGTGTCGCGTCCCGCATCAGTTCCATGTTGACTCGCTTCCATCATATCACTCTGATATTCAGTTGCTTTATGACTTTATCCCAAGTCCGAGATTCTTTCGAAGACTGTTTCAATGCACAAATATACGCAATTATTTCGAATCCGCTGCACTTCAAACTATTTTTAACAAAAAAAGCCAGCCTTGAAGCTGACTTTTTACGATGGCGGTGGAGTTTTTGCACAACGAATCTCCCCCCCAGTGGGCTCTATTCTTTTACAATGCTATGAAAACCGACTTTGCCCAAAGAAGATTCTTCCCAACTTGTCTTTTATGGTATAATCTTCAATCTTTACTATTTCACGCTGCAAAGATCGGTTTTCCTGTTATTTTAGGAAATCCACAGAGTCAACTATTTCAAGACTCGAATCCTTGAAATCCTTTGTATTTCTCGTGATTATTGCGGAGATTTGAGGATCTACTACTGCTGAAAAGTTCTGAACTGCATCTTCAAAATCCTTCCAACCCGACTTCAAAGCCATATCTATAACATTAGAATCTACTGCAGCTACTTCCAACGCCTCCTTCAGTTGAGTCAGAGCATAGATGCGGTCTTCGCGGCTCAATATCTTACGAAGTGAGTAGAACATCGTGGTAAAAGACAAAGCACATATGTGAAGATAATACTCTCCACACTCTGCGCCATCAAATACAGCACAAGCAGCATCGGCATCCTCCCTGTCAAGGAGCATGTCGATGATAACATTTGTATCAACAAGATAGTGTTTCTTCATTAGAAGCGGTTCTCTAATTCCTTTTTATAGTCGAAATCCTTTGGTGCATGACCTATACCCCTTAGTCTTTGAGAAAGTCTAAGGCCATTCTTTTTTTTATTTCTAGCATCTTCAGCCATCTTGGCGAACAGAGTCTGTACCTGCAACTGTACCCAAGCACCTTCTTCCATACCTTCTGTGATTGTAGGTCTTACATCCTTCATCACGGCATCGTCTATAGCTACATTAAAAATACACATAATCTTCAATCTTTACTATTTCGGGGGCAAAGATACGATAATTACTGTTATCTTCCAAACATTTTCTCAATTTTCTTCTCTCCAGATGGCTCCTCGCCCCCTACCCCCTCGGTGTATTAGCATGGCCTTAGATTATCTAAGGTCTAATATGGAAACGCTTTCTCTCTGCGCAAGCCGATAAATAATACCATCGCGTCGTCCCGCTTTACTATGCGCCAGCCGATAAAAAAAACACATCGCGTCGTCCCGCGATACCAAAACATAGAAATAATCGACGGCGTGCTGCGATTATTTGTTTGCATCCTCTCCATATAGGGAGAGGCCTTGGTGAGGGTGGATGTCTCTTGGTTCGTTCTCTGCGCCAGAGAATGAACGAAAGAATGAAAATTGACTAAGGAGGATAAGGTGGTTGTGACCCTTGCAGGTGAATCCCTGCATTCTTGCGTCCCTTCGGTGGCAAGAATGAATGAAAATAAGTTGTCTTTGCTTCTTTCTCTACGCTAGAGAAATTAAGAGATGTGATCTAACACCCCATCACTCCTCAATCCAAGAAGGATGGCCGGATTCACGAATTTCTCCTTTCTGTCCTCTTTCACCTTCTGCGCCAGATCATTCCGAAGCAGTGCCTCATACATGGCCAGTCTCCGGTTCTCATCCTCAGTCCTGGCCATCAGGACCTTCTCCTCATTCTCTATCTTAAAATAAGGCACGGACTTGATTCTCAGTCCCCGATGGATGAAATACACACCCGTCAACAGTTCCGCCATATAGGCCAATGCCCTACGCCCATTTGTATAGGGTGAAGGTTTCACATACCTCTCACATTCACCAAGCACGGAAAAAATCCATTCACAGTATTCATCAAACAACGATTTCCCGCAAACCAGCATATTGAAGGGATGGAACTTCACGCCGTCACAGACCTCCTCCAGCGTCTCCACATACTCAGGACACAGCTTCTTCATCACCAGCCACAGGATGGTCATGTTCTCCGCCCCCATGAACTTCGCGAAGTAGGCGTACACACTATCAGTATACCACGACGGCTCTACCATGATGACATCCGTATCAGCCATCAACTGGCCGATGCTCTCCTCAGAGATATCAATGCCGAAATACCGCCGATAGTGACATACCCCTACATATTTGGTGTCATGAACATTCTTCCATATCCAGTAGTGCGCCGTCATCTCACAATACGAAGGATTTTTCTCCGAGATATTCACCCCCGTATCATCCCCGATCATGCCGGCCATTTCGTCTTTTAATCGAGACGCAACGCGACCCACATGTACCGGCACCAGCGCCTCACCCTCCAGCATCTCAAAGGGCTTATGCGCCACCACGAATATTTTGACCCGATTACTCATTCTTAAAATTCAGCTGACTACACTCCGAGTTCCAAACTCCATTCATACACGGGCTGAATCTTCATCTTGTGACCATCCTTCTCTATTTCGCCGC
>Ga0265298_10010130_pt1 | contig 11171 bp, 7 predicted proteins | sample AusTroGonzalo_MG_3_FD_193486 | JGI IMG/M metagenome (GOLD analysis project Ga0265298, IMG submission 193486) | Bovine rumen microbial communities from tropical cattle in Woodstock, Queensland, Australia - Gonzalo_01 | ecosystem: Host-associated > Mammals > Digestive system > Stomach > Rumen ...
AAGTTCATGGTCTCCGTCTACACGGGTGGGAACAATCCGCAAATCGGACCCTACAGCGGCGCCGACGCGATCAAGTTCAAGGCTCCCGGCGACGCCGCCTACACCGTGTTCGACTCCACCACCGTCCCGATGCGCATGCGCCAGCACCTCGGCGCGCGCACGAGCGTGCGGTGGCGCAAGTACGCTAACCCGGGCAACAACCTCGGCGTGTACGCCACCTGCGACGAGAGCAAGTTCACGGCCGTCGACACGGTCACGAACACCCTGGCGGCGCTCCACGCCAGCTACGCGACCGGCGTCAACGCGCCGAACGGCGGCGCCGTGGGCCGCTACGACGGCTACTTCAAGGTGGACAAGGAGAACGCGGGGCAGTGGACGTTCACCGGCAAGTACGGCAACCAGATCGCGCTCGACGTCGACGGCCGCCGGCTCTTCGCCGCAACCGCCAACGACGCGCAGGTCAGCGCCCGCATGACGCTCGCCGAGGGCTGGCACAAGTTCGACGTCCGCGTGGGCAACAACTCGACCAACACGACCGACGTCTCGGGCGGAAAGCTCACCGACGCCGACGGCAACGTCTGCTCGCTCATGTTCCGCGTGAACGACGGCGCGGACCATTCGTTCGACGAGCGGTACCTGCCGATCGCGTACACGACGGGCGTCGCGCAGAAGTTCGAGCAGCCGGGCCTCGGCGGGGAGATCGAGCTCGCCGCCGGATCGTCCCTCACGAACGCGCCGCGCGCGGGAGGCTGGTGCCCGATCTACGGCACGCTCAAGGGCGCCGGCACGCTGTCGGGACCGTTCCGCTTCACGGGCGACGACAACTGCTGGGAGTTCTCCATCGCGAATCCGCGCACCTACGCCTACGTGGACGAAAACGTGAAGTTCGCCGAGGCGGACGCGAACACGCTCGCGGGCCTGAAGAACCTCAAGGTGACGTTCGGCGGCAAGCCCACGAAGGGCTGCTACGAGCTTTCGGACGCGCTCGGCCTCACGGCGGAGACGGTGGGCGACGTGGCGTTGACGGTCACCGACGCAGACGGAAAAGACTACGGGGAGCTCATCTCGCTGACGGTGGAAGACGGCAAGCTCCGCCTTGCCAACCCAAGTGCCGTCAGGACAATGATCATCTTCAGATAGGCCGACGTGCGCCTTTCCCACATCCGTCACTTTCGGCTTGCGGGAGGGGCGCAACTTGTTGCGCCCGCATGGACGCCCCGGCGCCTCTCGCGCCGGCGGTCGCAATAAATTGCGACCCTCCCCCATGAGAGCCCTGCCGCGGGAGGGGCGCAACTTGTTGCGCCCGCATTAGCACGCCAATCCGCCAATCCGCCAATCCACTTTCGGCTTGCGGGAGAAGGGTGAATTATGGTATGTTATTCCCAATTACGATTTTATCCAATTGGAGTCTGTTGACCTGATCGGCGGCGCGTGGAGAAGAAGGAGCACGAAAGAAGATGAAAACGAGAGCCTTTGTGGCGTACGTGGCGGCGGTCGCGGCAAGCGCGATGCTTCCGGCATCGGCCGCCGACACCTACGACTACCGGGTGCAGTACCTGGAGTCGAGCGGCACGCAGTACATCGACACGGGGATCATCCCGGCGAATGACACGATGTTCACCGGCACGTACGAATATGTGGCGTTCGGTAATGGAACGAAGTCGAACTACGACATGATCGCAGGACTGGTCGGAAGCAACACAAAACGCTATTATCCCATATCCCTCAACAGCAACGGTAGCACGTCCCCCTCCGTGCTTTGCAGCGAACGCTACGTGTTTTCGAGCGATCAGCCGGCGAAGGTGCACGGTTCGCTTTCCAAGCACACGATCGTCTTCAACGATGCCACGCATCGCGTGATCGTGGACGGGAGCCTTGTCGGCGCGTTCTCCTCCACGCTCGGAGCCGAAACGAAGACCTGCTATCTCTTTACGGCAAACAACGGCAGCGACAAGGCCGCATACTTCTCCGCCTCGCGCATCTACGAGTGCTCGTTCGTCACAAACGGCGTCCTTGCGCGGAAGTTCATCCCAGTCGTTGATGCGAACGGCGTCGCCTGCATGTTTGACGAGGTGGAGGAGAAGCTCTACTACAATCTTGGCACGGGCACGTTCACGACCGGTCCGCTCTGGGAGCCGGAGGAGGAGGCAAAGGTGGAGACGCCCTGGTATCTCGTGGACTACCTCGAATCCACCGGCACGCAGTGGATCAACACCGGCGTCCTTGCGACCTCGAACACGGAGACGCGGCTCGGATACCGGTTTCCGACCGAGACCCAGCCCAACCTCGCGATTGTCGGCGGCGTGGCGCACAACTCCAATCCCTACCGCTACTACCCTGTCTCCGTGGACGGAACGAGCGCGCTCAAGGAAAGGCATGTGTTTGGTGATCTGCAGTTCAAGTGTGTCTATCCCGTGCTTCAGTACCACGAGGTGATCTTCAACGACAAGAAGAAGAATGTCTACGTGGACGGGTATTTGAAGGGGGCGTGCAACACGACGTTCAGCGAAAGGCCAGTGCCGATGTACGTCTTTGCGCGCGCCAACAGCAGCGGGAACGCCGACTACAAGCCGAGCGTGCGCATCTGGCACTACGACATCGATGAGGCCGGCGTGCCGGTCCGCGCGTTCATACCGGCTGTGGACACGAACGGCGTCGCCTGCTTCCACGACCGCGTTTCCGGTACGAACCACTACAACCAGGGAACCGGCACGTTCAAGGTCGGGCGCATCATCTCGCCGGAAGTGCCGATCGACCTCTCGGCGCGCACGGATTTGGCGGCAGGGCTGAAGGTGCTGTCCTTCGAGGTGCGGCCGTCCTACGGCACGGTCTTCACGCTCGACGCGGCGACGGCGGCGGACTACGACGTGGAGGTGCGCGCCGACGGCGCGTACCTCGTCGCGAAGGACACGGGCGGCGACGCGGCGCGCGTGATCGAGGTGACGGGCGACACGGCGATCCAGCTCGTGGCCGGCGCCATGCCTGCATGCGCCTCAATCCGCCTCTCCGGCACGGTCAGGCTGACGGCGGACTGCGACTGGACGGGTCTCGGCACGGCCATCATCCCGGACGGCGTGACCATCGACCTCAACGGACACAACCTGACGCTCACGGGCGTTGCCGCGCTGCCCGGGACGGGAGCGCTCATCACGGACACGGCCTCTCGCGGCGGCGAACTGCGTTTGCGCGTGGCCGCCAACGAGGTGGCGAGCCTCCGTGACGGCGTCTCGTTTATCGGCAAGCTCAAGTTTGTCAAGGAGGGTGCGGGAACGCTCCTCGTCTCTTCGTCCGGGCATTCGTACTCCGGCGGCACGGACGTGAGGGGCGGCATCCTGCGGCTTGCCTGTTACGCGCCAACGTATTATCCTAACATCCTCGGCCCCGAGCCTTCCACCGTCACGATCGATCCGGACGGCATCCTCGACATCGGCGGCAACATCGGGCAGCGATTCAACTACGTGCTGAACGGTGGAGCATTGACGAGCAACCAGGAAACGGGCGACGGCAACCGGCAGGTGGGTACGGACGTCACGCTCATGGCGGACTCCGTGGTGAGCAACAAGACGTTCGGCCTCATCGGTGCCAGTTGGGGACCGGTTGCCGTCCACATGAACGGATATACGTTCCATTCCGCCATCGCATCCGGCAACAAGTTCTTCGTCTGCAACACGACGTTCAAGGGCGAAGGCACGCTTCAGGTGGACAGTGGCTGGTTCCGCACGGTGTCTCATGACGACACCGTCAACGTAGGCAGCAACCTTACCGTCGTGATTCCCAACTTGTGGACGGGCGGACTCCAGCTCGATGCTCCGCTCGTTGTTTCCAATTATCTCTCGCATAGCAATTTTGGCGCCGGAAACAAAATGCTGACGGTACTCGGTACGTACACGCCTGTCGATGGTGGACGCACCCACTTCCCGAACATGTTAATCGCCGACGGTGCGACGATGGATCTCTCGTATATGTCCGACGTCCCAACCCTCGACACGGTCTCAGCGGATAATAAGATAATCTCGTTCGAGACGAATGCGACGATCAAGGTTAAGCTCGGCGGCAGAACCGTATCCGGCAACGTCCCCGTCATTTCCTGGGCGACGCCGCCGGACAACCTCGACACGCTGACCTTCGTTTGCGGCGACGAGGGGCAGAACTACGCCCTCGACAAGCGCAACGACGGTCTTTACGTGGTCAAGGGCTTCATGATCATCCTCAGATAGAAAATCATGTGCCGAAGCTCGATATTGTTTGAATGATTGGCGGCCGGTAAGAATTGACATGGCTGAAACGCTGAAAATCAAGGACTTGCCGCCGTGCAGCTTGCCGCCGCTTTCGCGCTCGTGAAACGAAATGTGCGGACGTCGCATCGTTCCTTTGCACGTGCGGTCGAGTCGTCGGACGACGTTGTACGGCAGGTCAGGTCGGTTGGCATAGACGAGACGCAGGAGAACGCGTTCGCGCTCTACCTTGACTCAAAGCGGCATCTTCTGTGCGAGCCAGTTCGGATTTCGCGTGGCACAGCGGACAAAACGTTTCTTCACCCGCGCGACATCTTTCGACAGGCGATTCGGTTGGGTGCAGTGTCGGTTATTGTTGCGCACAACCACCCAAGCGGCGATCCTACGCCATCGGAAGAGGACATCGCCGAGACGAAGCGGCTCCGTGAGACGGGCGAGGTTGTCGGCATCCCGCTCGACGACCATGTCGTCATCGGCCACAACGGCGCTCATGTATCGATTTTGGCAAGTTTACAGGCATCTAAGGGGCTTAATTTGGTATAATATGCACGAAAAATCGTTCGAGCGAGAAAGGAAGAGCCACTATGGATACGATAATAATTGGACAGGGGTATAATCTCAAAGAGGATACTTCCGTAGCGAAGGAACTGATCAAGCAGTTCAATTCACAGAGATATGACAGTTTTACATGTCTGGTTGCATTTGCCAGCTATGGTGGTGTTTCTGCTCTGACCAAATACATTCGGGAGGGCAAACGGCGTGGAATGAGAATCAGAGTGATCCTCGGAATTGACCAAAAAGGGACATCAAAGGAGGCGTTAGAAGAGGTGCTGTCATGGGGTGTAGACGCTCGAATATACCATGCAGATACCCGGAACATATTTCATCCTAAGGTATACTTATTTGAGAATGAGGACATTTTCACGCTGATTGTCGGCTCTAACAACTTGACAATACCAGGTCTTGTGCAAAACGTAGAGTGTTCTCTTTTGATAAAGGACATACTAAGTAATCCTGTTCACAAGGATTTCTACAACTATTGGAAGTCAATTCTAACGGGTTCGGATGAAAATCTTTACCGCATAACACGGAATCTGATAAAGCAGCTAGCGGAGAAAGGGTTCCTTTCTTCTGAAACCGAACGTGTAAAGCGTTATGATGACGGAAGTGACGGCTCTCGCCGAACGCAAGGGCCATCGATGTTCAAGCGCACGGCCATCCAGAGAATGCCAGCGGAATTCACGCCTCAAAGGCATGTGACCGTGAGGACGCCTTTCCGGAAAGGGAAGGGAAAGAAACAGTCGAAAAAATCGCTGTACATCGAGGAAGATGTTCTAGTCGCTGAAATTGGCGGCGGACCGCGGTGGAAGCAGGTAAACTTCCCCGTAGAAGTATTTGAGAATTTCTTTGGAGCTGTGCGTGGTGACAATTCCTATCAAATAGAATTGCTGAATATAGGCAAGGATGGCTCACTTGGAGAAGTAGAGACCAGGCAGGCCGTGTCCGTGAAAAGTCGAAACTACCGTTTTGAAATCAACTGCACCGAAACTCAGGGGCCGTATCCGGGAAATGACATGAGGCCCATCGGACTTTTTGCCAAAATTGGCGACAGGGCGTTTCTGTATCAAGTACTGCTGCCAGGCGAAGGGTGCTACGAGAAAATAAGGGAATACCTCTATCAGGAAAGTCACAGCGCTTCTCGCGAATTGAAACGTGCGATCGTGCATGTCGAGGCTATCCACGCAATATACCCGGAGCTGCTGATCTGATTATGAGAGCTGATGCGGCAGATAATCAGAATTTTGTTTTCAGGACCCTCAACTATCTAGGAAGCAAGTTGAGACTGCTTGACTTCATTGAGGAGCATGTCGAACGCATAACCGCAAATGGGCGTGGCGTCTGTGATCTCTTCGCGGGATCAGGTTGCGTGTCGTATAAATTGTCTAAACGTTTCCCGGTTACAGCATGTGACATTCAGCATTATTCAAAGGTTATTTGCGATGCTCTTCTGCAGAGGCATTCCGTTTCGGAGAACGACATTTGCCGGTTCTTAGACGCCCTGTCGAACAATAAATCGACAATCTTGGAAAATGCTTTCTCCCCCCTCATGCAAATAGAGGCTGAGGCGATGGAAAACAGGAAAGTCGATGTCTTAGCAGACATCGTCGACCATGGATCAATAGAGGTCTTCAGGCGTGAGAGGCAAGTGTCCTTGATTTCCCACTTGCAGGAAAAAGTCTGCGCCGACCTGGAGTCTGCGGGCATAGGAGAAGGAGTCGGTTTTATTAGCCGAAATTATGGCGGCGTATATTTCTCATATAGGCAGGCGGTGTGGATTGACAACATCCTTTCGACGATTCTACGGGTCGTGCCGAGAAGCGAGAAATCGGTTTATCTAGCAGCATTGCTGAGTACGGCCAGCGATATGGTTGACACTGTGGGCAAGCACTTCGCCCAACCCATAAAAACACGCGATCCGTCCGGAAGAATTAAGCCGCTTGTCTACAATAAGGCGATAAGGGACAAAACTATTGACGTTTTCTCACTGTATGCGGAATGGTTGCGGAAATATGCGTCATTACCGAGGGGGGGGCATTCAAACATGTCAATCCAAGGTGGCTACATGGATTGTTTGCGAACGCTGGAGGACAACGTGCAGACAGTCTACGCTGACCCCCCTTATACAAGAGATCACTATAGCCGCTTTTACCATGTGTTGGAGACCATTGCCCGTGGCGATGCGCCCGCCATCGCCACGGTGAAAATACATGGTGAGTCCCATTTCAGCAATGGCCTTTACCGTAGGGACAGGCATCAGTCACCATTTTGTATCAGGAGCAAGGCCCCATCCGCCTTCAATGACATGTTTTCGGCTGTATCATCCTCTGGCAGAAATCTTCTCCTCTCGTATTCGCCTTACGATGAGACAAAAAAAACGCACCCGAGGGTTGTGGCCATGAAGCAGCTGGTATCATGGGCCAAACGATATTTTAAAAATGTCGAGGTGGCGTCTGCCGGGAGGTTCTCGCATAACAAGCTCAATTCTTCTGGCCATTTACTTGAGTCATCAAAGGAGGCGGAAGTGTTGCTGATCTGTACGGGGGCGTTCAAATGAAGTTACGATTAAGCAAAAGATTCCTCCATTGCGGCAAGGTCACCTCCGATGCTGAAGGAAGCGAGAACATTCTCATACAGGGGGATAATAAGGATGTCTTGCCCGAATTGCGTTCAGCTTTCACGGGACGGATAAAATGTATCTACATAGACCCTCCATATAACAACGGAGAAACGTATTATTACTATAATGACATTGCCATGCATGATTCGTGGTTGTCTGACATGAGGAATGTGCTTGGTTTGCTGAAACCCCTGATGACAGAGGACGGCAGCATCTGGATTTCCATCGATGACCGAGAAATGGCCTATCTTAAGGTTGAGGCGGACAAAATCTTCGGTCGGGAGAACTTTGCGGCCACCATCATCTGGCAGCAACGCAAGACACGTGAAAACCGTGCTGTGTTTTCATGCAATCATGAGTATGTACTCGTTTATGCAAAGAATCTGACACGGTTCAAGAAGTCGCGAAATGTGCTGCCCGTTGCCAAGGACTTCATTTCCCAGAAGTATAAGAACCCGGACAACGACCCACGAGGCCCGTGGCAGTCCGTGTCTGCAAACGTTCAGGCGGGACATGCCGTTGCAAGCCAGTTCTACGCAATTACTTCTCCTTCCGGCGTTCGTCATGTTCCGCCTAAGGGGCGTTGCTGGATTTACAATGAAGAACGGATGAAAAGGGAAATCTCGCAAGGCAATATTTGGTTTGGGAGGGATGGAACTGGCGTGCCGCGCATCAAGAAGTTCCTAAGTCAGGCAAAGATCGGATTAACGCCTGAAACAATCTGGTCAGCGGATGAGGCCGGGACTACTGATAACGCGAAAAAGCAACTTAAGGAATTGTTCCCCGAAGAAAGAAATGTCTTTGACACCCCAAAACCAGAAGAGTTGCTTAAGAGGGTCATTGAAATTGCGAGCAATGAAGGGGACTACGTACTTGACTGTTTCCTTGGTTCTGGAACAACAATGGCTGCGGCCCACAAGATGAATCGGCGATATGTCGGGATTGAAAGTGGCGATCAGATGTCCAAGCTTGTAATTAGAAGAATGAACATGGTGATTTGCGGTGAACAGAGTGGCATATCAAAGCTTGTAAACTGGGGGGGCGGTGGGGATTTTGACTTTTACCGTTTGGCAGAACCGGGCGAGACCTCGGAAGCGCAAATCAAGGCGTTGCCGGAATCACCTGTGACAAGTCCAGTTCATCGTGGCAAGTTTGAACAGATGCGACTGGCAATAGAGAAGAAGCGTAGCTACAAAGGCAAGGGTGCGGCGAAGGGCGGGATGGCGAAGAGGAATGCTGGAACAGCCAAGAAGAAGTCTGCCGCGAGGCACCCCAAGTCGGTAAAGGCGAGGTATGCAAAGCATGAACGAAAAGCGTAAGCAAAAACAGGAGATACGACAATGAACGAACAGGCATCGCAGGGCATGGCGCAGACGCGGCGTGCGTTCATCGGACAGGGCGCGTTCGCGTTCCTGGCGGCGGCGGGGCTGGGGCATCGCGCGTTCGGCGCGACGGGTCCGGCGCGGCTCAGGTTCGGCGCGCTCTCCGACATCCACATCACGCGCGGGAAGGGTTCGTGCGACATCTTCGAGAAGGCCTTGGCGTACTTCCGCGACCAGAAGGTGGACGCCGTGCTGATCGCCGGCGACATGGCCGACAGCGGACTCGACTCGCAGCTGCGGCGCGTGGGCGACACCTGGCGGCGCGTGTTCCCCGGCGACAAACTTCCCGACGGCACGCACGTGGAGAAGATCTTCGTGACGGGCAACCACGACATCGACGGCTGGCGCTACGGTCCCGCGCGGAAGTTCGGCATCACGAAGGAGAAGCACGGCGACGACATCCTCGCCCTGCACGTGGCCGAGGGCTGGAAGCGCGTGTTCGAAGAGGACTACGCGCCGATGTACATCAAGACGGTGAAGGGCTACAAGTTCGTGGGCGTGCATTACGAGCACGACAACGGCTACCTGAAGGAAGGCGCGATCGCCGCGTTCCTTGAGAGCCACCGCGGCGAGCTGGAGGGCGCGAAGCCGTTCTTCTACACGCAGCACTTCCATCCGAAAGGCACGTGCTCGGCGCCGTGGGCGTGGGGCGAGGACAAGGGCTACTCCACCGCCGCGCTGAGCGCGTTTCCGAATGCGGTGTCCTTCACGGGCCACTCGCACACTCCGCTCACCGACGACCGCACGCTCTGGCGCGGCGCATTCACGAGCATTGGCACGGCGTCGCTCCGTTTCCTCGTCCTGTTCGGCGGGCGCGAGAACTCGTTCATCTGGGGCGAGCGGGACCACGATTTCCAGCAGATGCCGGCGCTGACCGGACGCGACGCGCAGCACGGCCAGCTGGTGACGGTCTACGATGACCGCATCGTGCTCGAGCGGCGCGACTTCGCGAATGACCTGCCGCTGGGCCCCGACTGGATCGTGCCGCTGCCCGCGTACGCCAGCTCCTTCGCCGAGCGCGCGAAGAACGCGCCCGTGCCGGAGTTCGCCGCCGGGTCGGAGGTGACGTTCGAACGGATCAAGGGCAAGAACCGCGCCAAGCAGGACACGGATCAGATCGTCGTGACCTTCCCGAACGTGAAGGGCCTCGGGGGCGGCGCGCATGCGTTCGACTTCCAGGTGACGGTGGAGGCGGAGGACGCGGACCGGTCGAAGATCTGGGCCACCAAGCGCGTCTACTCGCCGCACTTCTACTGGGCGCCGGAGAAGGACGACGACACCGTGTCGTGCGTGTTCGCCTGCTCTGAGCTGCCTCCGCCGAACAAGGTGCCCACGGAGCGCGGCCGGCGCTTCCGCTTCGCCGTCTCGCCGGCCAACTCCTTCGGCGGACACGGCGTCGCCATCCGCTCCGACTGGCTGACTGGCGACTTCGGCACAAGCAAGGAGAACAAGTAACACCCCTAAGGGGGTACTTGTTACCAGCCGGCACCGTCGTCATTATGCGGTAGTTCGCCGCCGAGACGGCGGCTCTCCATACGGTCGCGCGGGAGCGCGCCCCTCCCGCACGCTCCTTGCGGTCGCAACAAGTTGCGCCCCTCCCGCCCCAAGCACTAAGCACTAGGCACCAAGCACCGCAGAATCGACCGTCTGCCGTTGTGGCATGTCTAGGGCGTGGGGGGAACATCGGGTTCAAGGATGTCTTCGATGCGGCATCCCAGGACGGTTGCCATTGCCCGAAGCGTGGCGCCCGCTGCGCGATTGATGTCCTTGACGCGCTGTTCGTACTGCTGGATGTTGCGGATGTTGACGCTGGCTCGGCGCGCAAGGTCTGACTGCGACATGCCAGCCAGCTCGCGACGGCATTTCAGGCGTGTTCGGGTGTCTCTCGCCTTGAAAAAGGATTCCGCGCGATCCACGAAACGGTTTTCGGATGCTTCGTGCAGCGGCGTGTAGAGCTTAACGATGCGGGAGAGCGGCAGCACGCGCCGGATGTCGCCGAACCTCCGAGCCGAGTACCATTGGTAGTAGGCGAGTACCCATCCCGCCCAGAATTCCGGCGAACGGTCGAGTGCCGTGACGAGCGGTTCCGGCCAAGACCGTTCGCGCCCTATCCGCGTGAAGGCGTTCTGGGCGAGTTCCGTGCCGGACATGCCAGAGAGGACCTTTGGCGATCCCGCCTCCCATGCGGCGGCAAGACCGCTCGCAAGAAAGGCGTCGTTGAACTCGTCGGGGCAGAATCCGCAGGCGTTGACGGAGTAGTCCACCGCCTCTGCGAGATTCCCCATCGCGTCTGAGAGGTAGGTTTCAGCGAAGGCGTGCATCGTCGGCCTCCATCTTTGAGCGCAGGATGTCCCGCATGAACAGTCCGTCGAGGTC
>Ga0265298_10010132_pt1 | contig 11170 bp, 3 predicted proteins | sample AusTroGonzalo_MG_3_FD_193486 | JGI IMG/M metagenome (GOLD analysis project Ga0265298, IMG submission 193486) | Bovine rumen microbial communities from tropical cattle in Woodstock, Queensland, Australia - Gonzalo_01 | ecosystem: Host-associated > Mammals > Digestive system > Stomach > Rumen ...
ATTGCATCAATTACTGCTTCATCGTCACCTCCAATTGCGGGAACGGAATGTTGACGCCGGCTTTTTCGAGGGATTTTTTGCCGTTTTCCATATTGTAATAGTATATCGGCCAGTAATCTTTGGGGTCGCAGTAGGTGGATTGCTTGATGCTTACCGAATTGTCGCCGAGAGCTGATACCACGCATGACGGGGCGGGGTCTTTGAGTGCATTGGGGGCTGACATTGCCACTTCCGTGAGCACTTTTTTAGCGACGTCAATGTCGGCGGAGTAGTCGATGCCAAATTCGATGTCCACCCTCTTGCGGCCTATCGCATTGTGGTTTACTATGTTGCCGTTGCTGAGTGCGCTGTTGGGGATTATGATTGTAAGGCCTTGTCCTGTGGTGAGTTTGGTGGAGAATATCTGGATGTCGTCCACAACTCCTGTGTATCCCTGCGCTTCTATCAGGTCGCCCACTTTGTATGGTTTGAAGAGCAATATCAGGACGCCGCCCGCAAAGTTGGACAGCGAGCCTTGCAGCGCCATGCCTACCGCGAGTCCCGCCGCGCCGAGCATCGCTATGAACGATGTGGTCTCCACGCCAGCCATTTGCAGCACGGAGATGAGCAGCAGCACCTTGAGGGTGATGTTGATGAGAGTCTTGAGGAAGTTGCGGAGCGAGAGCTCCACGTTGCGCTTTTCCATCACCTTTTCGGTGAGGCGCAGGAGTTTTTTGATGATCCAAAATCCCGCTATCAGCAATATTATCGCCAATATGAGTTTTGGTCCGTAGGAGAGGGCCTTGTCCATGACCTTGTCCCAGAGTGCCTGTACATTGATGTTCATGATATTTTTTAGTTGGTTTATACACCGCAAAGATAATGAATCCCGATTGAAAATGCAAAAAAAATTTGCCTGTCAGGTTTATTTTCCATAAATTTGTTTCTTAAAAACGATTATAGTACAATTATCATGACATCACGAAATTCTTTCAGCGGGCAGCTTGGTTTTGTGCTTACGGCGGCGGGCTGCGCGGTTGGATTGGGCAATATATGGAGGTTCCCTTATCTGGCGGCTAAGGACGGCGGCGGCATCTTCCTGCTTGTATATCTGATACTTGCGGCTACGTTTGGCTTTGCGCTCCTCACCACCGAGATAGCCATCGGGCGGCGCACTCAGCAGTGCGCATTGTTCGCTTACAAGGCTGTGCATCCGTCGTTCAGGCATTTGGGGACGGTGGCTTGCCTTATCCCGGCGATATTGCTGTCGTATTATTGCGTCGTGGGCGGCTGGGTGATGAAATACGCCGTCGCCTTCTTGACCGGCGGCGGAGAGGATACAGTCGCTGACGGATATTTCCCTAATTTTATTTCGTCACAATACGAACCATTGGTGTATATGTTTGTTTTTCTGGGTGTTACGGCATTGATAGTAAGCCGTGGGCTCAATCGTGGCATCGAAAAATTTTCCAAGACCATCATGCCCCTGCTCTTCCTGATGATAGTGGGCATTGCGGTGTTTTCGCTCATGCTCTCGCACACCGACCCCGACGGCACGGTGCGCACTGGCTGGGATGGACTCAAGGTGTTTGCTGTGCCTGATTTTTCGGGACTTACGCTCGAAAAACTCTCCGTGACTTTCCTCGACGCGACGGGGCAGTTGTTTTATAGTCTGAGCCTTGCGGCGGGCATCATGGTGTCATACGGCTCGTATGTCAGGAAGGACGAAAATCTCGTGCAGGGCATCAATAGGATTGAGTTTTTTGACACTTTGGTGGCGTTTTTGGCGGGCTTCATGGTGATACCGGCTGTGTACGTGTTCAGCGGCATGGAGGGCCTCGAATCGTCGGGTCCGGGATTGATGTTCATCAATCTGCCCAAGGTGTTTGCGTCCTTTGGGGCTGCTGGCGGCGTGGTGGGCATCGTCTTTTTCGTGATGGTGGTCTTTGCGGCGTTGACGAGTTCCGTTGGCATGCTCGAGGCTGTGGTGTCGAGTTATATGGACAAGTACAATATCTCGCGCCGCCGGTGCACGTGGCTGTCCTTTGCGGCGATAGCTGCCTTGGCTGTGGTGGTTTGCCTTGGCTACAATGTCTTTTATTTTGAGGTCAATATGCCCAATGGCGTCAAGGCTCAGGTGTTGGACTTGCTTGACTACGTGAGCAACAACATCATGATGCCCTTGCTTGAGATTGGCACGTGCATATTGATAGGTTGGGTCGCCACTCCCGATTCCATTGTGGACGAGCTCACCCTCAACGGCGAAAAATTCATACGCCGCAAACTCTACGCGGTAATGATCAGGTACGTCGTGCCGCTCCTGCTCTGCGTGCTGCTGGTAAAATCGACGGGTTTGGTGTAAATTTTGTTTTTATTTTCCAAAAAAGTTAATTACATTTGCGATTACAATTAATCTACTACAAGTGAAAAAACAAAACATCTGCATGATGGGCAATATCAAATTTGCTTTGCTGCTTTTGCTGCTTTCTGTGGCATTGGAGGGCGCATCGCAGACCCCGAGGGCATACGCAGTGTGGACCGAGGGCGACAAGACTCTTACTTTTTTTGTGTCGGTGCTCAATTATTATCCCGGCGACATGTACGGCGACCAGCGCATCACCAAATTGTGGAAGGGCGACGCCGTGCTCAATACTCCGCCCGACAATACCGCGCCGTGGTGCGCCACCATCAGGTCGGTGGTGGAGAATGTGGTCTTTGACCCGTCGTTTGCATTGGCGCGTCCTACCTCTACGGCGTGGTGGTTTGAGAATTACAGCGACACACAGGCGTCGGAGGCGTCGGGTGCGTCGTTGAAGCATATCTATGGCATCGAATACCTAAATACGAGCCAAGTGACGAGCATGTACAGCATGTTTTACGGCTGCTCGGGTCTCACGGAGCTCGATGTATCGCATTTTGACACCCACAATGTCACCAATATGAGCTGGATGTTTGCCGGATGCCGCAATCTGAGGACTCTGGACGTGTCGCACTTCGAGACCTCCATGGTCATCAACATGTCGTTTATGTTTCAGGGCTGCTGGGGCGTGCTGTGGCTCGATGTGGACAAGTTTGACACGGGCAACGTCTGCGACATGAGCTACATGTTTTCCGATTGCAACAACCTCAGGATGCTGGATGTCTGCAATTTTAAGACCGGCAACGTCACCGACATGAGCAACATGTTTTCGTTCTGCTATTCGCTCACGGAGCTGGATGTGTCGCAGTTTAGGACCGGCTTGGTGGAGGACATGAGCTGGATGTTTGCTTGCTGCGCGGGGCTGTCGGTGCTGGATGTCAAGAAGTTTGACACCCACAATGTCACCGATATGAACAATATGTTTGCCGACTGCACCAACCTCATCTTTGTGGACACGCGGCACTTCTCCACGTTGCGCAGGTGCGACAGGGACGATATGTTTGCAGGGTGCGGCAGGCTTGCGAAATTGACATATTAACGGTGGTGCAAAAAAAAGTTAAAAATTTTGCGCGATTTTTGCATATCATTTCAAAAACAATGTGTAATTTTACGACATGAAAAATAATGCGAATAATTAATTAATGTAAACATATAAAAAAATGAGATTAACAACATTGACGGGTATTCTTGCCATGAAACACAAGGTTTTCCGTGCATTGATGCTGCTGTCGGCAATGCTGCTTCTGCCGTCGGCACTATTTGCGCAGGGCAAGAACGCCTACGCACTGTGGACGGAGGGCAACAGCACCCTCACGTTCCTCTACACCGACAATGAGTACGAGGTCGGCAAGTCGCGCAGCGGCTACCAGATTACCAAGTTGTGGAGCGGCGACGATGTGCTCAATTCGCCGGCAGGCGACTCCCCCGCGTGGACGTCGATAAGGAAGAAGGTGCAGACCATCGAGTTTGACCAGAGCTTTGCCGGTGCGCGCCCCAAGTCCATCGCCTATTGGTTTGACAATAGCGAAAACGGCACCACCCCCGCCGGTACTCTCACCACCATCAAGGGTCTCCAGTACCTCAATACCAGCGAGGTCACGAGCATGTACGGCGCGTTTTTCCGTTGCGCTGAACTCAAGGAGCTTGATCTCTCCACGTTCAATACCACCAATGTGACCAACATGAGCTACATGTTCATGGGCTGCACAAGTTTCAAGCAGCTCGATCTCTCGGGCTTCAATACTGGCAGCGTCACCAACATGAGCAATATGTTTGCCTATTGTTCCGCGCTCGTTACGCTTGATATCGACGGCTTCACCACCACCAATGTCACCGACCTGAGCAGCATGTTCTACGGCTGCAAAAACCTCGTTGACGTGGACGTGAGCGGTTTTGAGACCAATAGCGCGACCACTCTCGCCAATATGTTTTACGGCTGCTCCTCCATCACGGAGATCGACCTTTCCAAATTTGTGGTTGACAATGTGACCACCACCGCCAATATGTTTGCATCGTGCAGCTCGCTTGCCACCATCCGAGCCGCCGAGGACGCCGATTGGCGCAGTGTCAGCAATACCAACAATATGTTTGCCGGCTGCAACAAGCTCCTGGCAGTCAGCAAGGACGGCAGCAACTGCAAGTACGTTGTGGGTGAAGATATGCCTTACGCCTGCGCCAATGGTAAGGGCTATTTCACCTGCATCAACGGCTACATGATTACTTTTGTGGGCTACACGTCTGACAATCTCGCATATCAGATAATCCCCGACAAAAACCAGAAGACCGTGCAGCTTGTGCCAAATTCTTTCCGTGATCCTAATAATATAAAGGTGTTTGGCTCTTGGAATACTGAGAAGGACGGCTCTGGCATATCTTACAACGACGAGGAGATTATCGACATTACCGGCAATATGATTCTCTATTCGCAGTGGGGCAATGACATCAGCCTCTGCGACATCACTGTCAATCCGCTTTCCTATACTTACAATGGCAATGTATGTACGCCTTCTATTATCGTGGAAGACAATCTCAATGCTCTCTCCCTCGATGCTGATTATAAGGTAGAATATGACGACAATATCAATGCTGGCACAGCTAAGGCGATTGTACGTGGCGTCAAGAATTACGCCGGTACTATCACCAAGACATTCACCATAAAGCCCGCCAATATCAGTGTTGCAACCATCACTCCTCAGCGTCAGGTTTTGGCGTTCACCGGCGAGGCTCAGGCTCCTACATACGTGCTCCGCAATGGCGACGTCAAATTGGAGGAAGGTACTGACTATATAATAAGTGGTCTCGACGGCAATTCGGCTGTTGGTGATTATACTGTAACTTTCACAGGTAAAGGTAATTACACTGGCACAGCCACAGTCATCTACACCATTTCGGCGCAGAAGGCATACGCGGTGTGGACAGTTGACAACGCCACATTGACATTTTTGATGGCGGAAGATGCCCCCGTGGTCGGCGAAGATTTCAATGGAAGCCCCGTAACGGCTGTTTGGACTGGCGACGACGTATTAAATTCGCCCAAGGACAATGCTCCCGCGTGGAACTCCACAGTGTGCGACAAGGTAAAGATTGTCAATTTCGACGCTTCATTTGCCGAGGCAAGCCCCAAGTCGATTGCTTATTGGTTTGATAATTCTAATGACGACGACGACGAATCGGCACAGACATTGGTGCAAATCAAAAACATCAAAAACCTCAATACCAGCGCGGTAACGTCTATGCGTGGAGCGTTCTACAACTGTTCCGCGCTCACTTTGATAGACGTAAGCAAGTTTAATACAGACTTGGTTACGGATATGGGCTATATGTTCTTCAATTGTTCTAAGGTAGCAAAAATTGATGTTTCTGGATTCTACACGGAGTCTTGTACTGATATGTCGTATATGTTCAGCGGTTGTCTGAAGGTTACGAAACTCGCCACCGACAATTTCGACACCAAGAATGTTACCACGATGGAAAATATGTTCGCAGACTGTACGTCGCTCTCAGAGGCGGCTGTAAGCGGTTTCAATACCGAGAATGTTACCAATATGGAGCGTATGTTCAACAGCTGCGAAGCTCTCAAAACCGTTGACGTTTCCAAGTTCAATACAGCAAAAGTTTTGGACTTTTCTGGTATGTTCGGTGGGTGTTCGTCGCTCACCGCGTTGAATGTTGCAGGCTTCGAGACCGGCAATGCGGTTGATTTTAGAAGTATGTTCGCTGGTTGTCCCAAACTTGCCTCGCTTGACGTTTCTAAGTTCAACACAAGCTCCGCCAGCGTTTTTTCTTTTATGTTTTTCGAATGCGAATCGTTGACATCGCTCAATGTTTCGGGCTTTACGACCGACAAGGCAACCGAGTTTTGGGGTATGTTTGAGGGTTGCAAAAATCTCACTAAGATTGACGTTTCCAATTTTGAGACAGGCAACGTGACGAGTTTTTCACAGATGTTCAACGACTGCGCATCTCTCAAAGAGATTAACGTTGGTAATTTTGATATGAGCAGTGCAACCAGCATCAGCAAGATGTTTGCGGGTTGTACCTCGCTCACCACTATCCGCGCCAAGGAAGATACCGATTGGTCTTCGGTTGCCACTGCCAATGACGTATTTGCAGGTAGCAATGCACTCGTCGGCGTAGGTGCTGATGGCTCAGTCTGCAAGTACGAGGATGGCAAGATTGCCGCCAATACTTGCAAGGATGGCAACGGCTATTTCACTCCCGACAATATTTATATAATTACCTTCAATAACAACCTCGAAGACCGTCAGCTCGCTTACCAAGTGGTGGTGAAGCCCGTATCTGGCAAGGTTAAATTGATGGCTAACCCCTTCACGAGCGATACATACGATTTCGTTGCGTGGAACACCTCTGCCAACGGCTCTGGCACTGTCACAAAGGATAAGGATGAAATCAACGTCGGCTCCGACATCACGCTCTACGCACAGTGGGGTAGGGACATCGCCCTCTGCGAGCCTACATCGTCCATCGAGCCGTATTCTTACGCCTACACCGGCGAAAACCTTTACGTCACCGACCATGGCGGACACATTATTATAAAGGATGGCGACAAGATCCTCACTGTCAACGTCGATTACACCATCAAGTATCCCGCCGACAATATCAATGTCGGCACGTACAATGTGGAGATTTTCGGCAAGGGCATTTATGCGGGCGTGTTCACCGTAGCTTATGAAATTGCACCCTACGACCTCACAGATGTCAACATCGAACCTGAAAACGCTGTCTTTGTCTATAATGGCGAGGCTCAATGCCCCGATTTCGTGCTTACCGACGGCAATGGCAACAAGCTCGCAAAGGATGTTGATTACAAGATGCTTACCGACGTAAGCGCAAATATCGACGGCGAGGAATATATGGTAGAATTGGAAGGCATAGGCAATTATACCGGCGTCAACTACGCATTCTATTCCATCAAGAGCGCGTATGCTGTGTGGACAGAATCAAATTCCACACTCACCTTTGTACTCGACGAAAATATTTACAAGGCTGGCGTTTCATACGTTGATGGCCACAAGGCTACAAAAGTATGGAGCGGCGACGCCATCGCCAAATCGCCTGTGGACGGCAAGCCCGCTTGGGGTGAAATCCTCGGCGACCTTGTAACAGTCAATTTCAAGGAGAATTTTGTCAATGTAAGCCCTACTTCCACGGCATATTGGTTTGCAGGCGCAGAAAACCTCAAGACCATCATCAATCCCGACAAGCTCAATACTTCGGAAGTAACGAGCATGACGAGCATGTTTGAGGGCTGCAAGTCGCTTACGACAATTGACCTCTCCAATTTCAATACCGCCAATGTCACCGATATGAGCAAGATGTTCTACGGCTGTGCATCGTTGGAGGAGGTGAATGTCAAGGCGTTCAATGTAGCCAAGGTCACCAAGTTTGACGGTATGTTTGCCAACTGTACTTCGCTCCACACGATTCTCGCCAACGCCACCGACAATTGGGCTAAAAATAGTCCCTCGATGTCGGGTATGTTTACCGGCGACAAGGCTCTCGTGGGCATCGGCACTGACAATACATTCTGCGAATACGCCGAGGGTGAGGATTATCCCAATGTCTGCCGCGATAGCAAGGGCTATTTCACCGCCGACAATATCCATATCATCACCTTCGATGACAACAATTCCGGCACATTGGCATACCAGTCGGTATCGAGCATTGCGGTAACTCCCGCCAAGCTCAACGCCAACCCCTTCAATTATTCAGGTCACTATTTCGTGAACTGGAACACCGAACCCGACGGCACAGGCACGGCATACGACGACGAGGAGGAAGTTCGTTTCTACGAAAACACCACCCTCTACGCAATGTGGAAAAAGGACATCGCGGCTTGCTCCTACGCATTTGACCCCGAGTCGTCCACATTCACCGGCGAGGAAATCACACCCGCTCTCGTGCTTACCGACGGCGATTACACTCTCAAGGAGAATGTTGATTACGTACTCGAAGGCTATTCCAACAATATCCACGCTGGCAACGCCACCGCAGCAGTACGCGGTCGTGGCGAATACGCAGGCAAGGCAACATTTGGATTCTACATCTCGCCGCGCAACCTCAAGGAAGTGGCAGTGGCTGTCAAGTCGGCGTCCACTTCACTCGAATACAACAAGGAGGCTCAGGCTCCCGAATACGCTCTTGTATATGGCACAATCCAGCTCACGGAAGGCAATGACTACACGATGTCGTCAATTGAAAACAATATCGACGTCGCAGAGTACACCGTGACATTCACCGGCAAGGGCGACTACACCGGCGAGACCACAAGCACCTACGAAATCACACCGCGCGACATCACCATCGCCACCATTGACGAAATCGCCGACCAAGTGTTCAGCGGCTCTGCCATTGAACCTGCAATTTCTGTAATGGACGGCAGCGACGCACTCTCCGCCGACAAGGATTACACCGTTGTATATTCCAACAATGTCAACGCCGGCACTGCCAATGTAAAGGTCAATGGCGTTGGCAACTACAAAAACTCCATCGAGACAGCCACGTTCAAGATTGCGCCGCTCGAGCTCTCCAAAGTGACTGTAGAGCCGCAGAACGCCGAACTTCCCTACAACCGTGGTCCTCAGAATCCTGAGTATGTGCTTACTGTCAATGGCATCATATTGACGGCTAACACCGACTACACCATCTCCGGCGACCTCGCAAAGACCGACGTTGCAGATGGTTACACAGTGAAATTCACGGCTGTTGAGCCCGGCAACTTCACCGGCGAGACAACCGCCAAGTACGCCATCACCAAGCTAAGCCTTGAAAATTACGCCGAGATTGTATTTGAAGGCGGCAAGACCAACTTCAAGGTCACCGGCGAACTCATCAAGCCCGTTGTTAGCATTGTGGATGAATACGGCAACACCCTCGTCGAGAATACCGACTACACCCTCACCAACCCCGGCAACACCGAGATTGGCTCTTACGACATCAAGGCTTCGGGTATCGGCAATTACACAGGTACAATCACCGGCAATTACCGCATCGTTGACAAGTCGCTCGAGGACGCAACAGTGGAATTTACCGACGGCCCCTTCACTTACGACGGCACGGAGAAGAAGCCCGGCGTCAAGGTGCTCAACGGCGAGACCGAACTTGTGGCTGGCACTGATTTTACAATCGAGTACAGCAACAATGTCAACGCCTCCGACAAGGCAGAAGTGACGCTCAATGGTTTGGGCAAGTACGAATATTCAAGCAAGACCGAATACTTCACCATCGCGCCGCGCAGCATGGAAAATGTTGTGGCTGTTTCGGCGGATGACAATGAACTCGTTTACAACGGCGAGGCTCAGATTGCAAGGTTTGCGCTCAAGGATGGCGACGTCACCCTCACCGACGCCGATTACACCATTGGCGACTACTCCAAAAACATCGAGGCTGGCACATACGTAATTTCATTCACAGGCAAGGGCAATTACACCGGCGCCATCAACGGCAATTATGAAATCCGTGGCTGCAACATCGAGGACGCAACAGTAACCACCGACGAACTTGAAAAAGTTTACACCGGCGAGGCTCAGACTGTAAACCTCACCGTGAAGATTGGCGAGACCCTGCTCGTATTTGGCACGGATTATACTGTCAATTATGAAGACGCACTGAACGTAGGCACAGCCACCGCAACAGTGGAAGGCATTGGCAACTATGCCGGATTCTCCAAAAACACTGTGCAGTTTAAGATTGTTCCTATGTCTATCGCAAACGTAACCTTCGAGCCCAAAAACGGCAAGTGGAGCGTCGGCTACACCGGCGAGCCCATCTTCCCCGCAGTGATTGCCAAAGACAAGTACGGCAACACCCTCGAGGAAGGCAAGGATTACACTGTGAGTGGTTACAGCAACAATATCGAGGTAGGCGACGGCTACACTGTTGTATTCACCGGCAATGGCAATTACACAGACGCCGTATCCGCCACCTACAAAATCACCGAGCGCAGCATCGACGACGCCGAAATCATCTTCAAGGACGGCGTGGAGGAATACACCTACACCGGTGCGGAAATCAAGCCCGTTGAAAAAATCGTTGACCTCGGCAAGACCCTCGTTGAAGGCGTGGATTACATCCTGTCCTACAATTCCAACAAGGAGCCCGGCACGGCTGTCATCACGGTGACTGGCCGCGGCAAATACCAGGGCGGCAGAAAAATCGCCAACTTCACCATCAAGAAGATTGAGATGTCTGACGTGGAGATTACGATGTCCGCCGACCAGTTTGAGTACAACAAGACCGCACAGGCTCCCGTATTCACCCTCAAGGACCAAAACGGCTACACGCTCGTATCTGGCACCGACTTCACGATGTCGGGTGCTGAGGGCAATGTGAACGCCGCCGAGTACACCGTGACATTCACCGCTGTTGAGGATGGTCATTACAATGGCGAAGCTACCGCCAAGTACATCATCACCCCTGTAAATGTTGACGTTACCCAGGTTGCAATTACATTCAGCGAGAATGAATTTACCTACAATGCACAGCCGCAATTGCCCACAGTAACAGTAGCTTACAAGGGCGACGTGCTGACACTTGGCGAGGATTACGAAATGGGTTACGGCGACAATGTCAACGCTGGCGACGTCTATGTGGATGTAATCGGCAAAAACAATTACGCCGGATTCCAGGTTCGCAGCGACAAGTTTGTGATCAATCCTTACCCGCTCGCCGACAATATGGTACAATTGGCGGCAGGCAGCAGCTCCGAGTACATCTACAACCGCCACGCACAGGCTCCCGTGCTTGTTGTAA
>Ga0265298_10010134_pt1 | contig 11165 bp, 6 predicted proteins | sample AusTroGonzalo_MG_3_FD_193486 | JGI IMG/M metagenome (GOLD analysis project Ga0265298, IMG submission 193486) | Bovine rumen microbial communities from tropical cattle in Woodstock, Queensland, Australia - Gonzalo_01 | ecosystem: Host-associated > Mammals > Digestive system > Stomach > Rumen ...
GAGAAAACGAGGTAATTCTCTATGAGAAGGACTATAAACAGCGCTATCAAGGCTTTGATCCCAACTCGTCAGAGAGCTATATCATGTTTGAGTTCATGCAAGACCATAATATGGCACAGAGCGTGGAGCTTGCCAAGTATGTGCAGCGCCGTACTTGTGCGTCAGCAGGTCGCTCGGATAAAGGTGTCAAACAGGCTGGCTTCCTCGTGCTTAGAGAAACGTCGATGCCCAGCTGTCTGATAGAACTTGGCTTTATTTCTACACCTGACGAGGAGCAATTTTTGAACTCTTCTGCTGGTGTCAGCCAGTTGGGCCGTGGTATCTATCAGGCTTTCATGGACTATAAGCGTAAATATGATACCAATGTGAGTGTACCATATAAGGCTGAACCTCAACAGGAAGTAAAGATACCTACTGTTGTTCCTGAAACAGTTAAGCCAGAGCCTAAGCCAGAGGCTAAGCAGGTCGTTAAACAAGAGGTTCAGCCAGAGGTCAAGAATGAGAAATGGGATACTGTTGTGCAGATAACTCCTCAGGTGGAGAAGCCTGTGGCTGCCACTGTGGAGAAAGCTGTTGCCTCTGCAGAGAAACAGCAGACTACTGGCCTCATCTTTAAAGTACAGATTCTGGCAAGCGGTTCTAAGCTGCCGTCTTCATCACCGCAGCTTAAGGGACAGGAGAATGTAGATTTCTACGAGGAAGGCGGTCTTTATAAGTTTACTGTCGGTGCCTCGGCAGACTATAATGAAATCTATCAGTTGCGCAAATCTCTTCTTGAGAAGTTCCCACAGGCTTTCATTATTGCCTTCAAGAACGGACAGAAAACAGATGTGCGCCAAGCCATAGAGGAGTTTAAGAAAAGAAAGAAGTGATAAAGTAAATAGATAAAGGATATGAAATTTACAAAGGAAATTAAGATAGCATTGGCATCGATACTTGGTATCGTCGTGCTATTCTTTGGCCTGCAGTTCCTGAAAGGACTGAGTGTATTCTCCAGCGATAATACCATGTATGTGGCTTTTACGGATGCTACAGGATTGGCAGTTTCCTCACCAGTCTATGCTAATGGCTATCGAGTGGGCGTGGTAAAAGCGCTCGACTACGATTATGATCCACACGGAAAAATCGTGGCTGAGATTGGACTCAATAAACAGATGCGTGTTCCTGCCGGTTCGCGTGCTGAGCTGGCCAGCGATCTGCTGGGTAATATCAAGATTAATCTGGTATTGTCCGACGATCCACTGAATATGATTGCTGTAGGTGATACCATCAGTGGTGGTATGGAACAGGGTATTATGAGTAAGGTGGGTGATATGCTGCCTGTCATTTTGGATATCGCACCCAAACTTGATAGTATTATGATTAGCTTGAACCAACTGTTGGCTGACCCCGCTTTGCGCAATACTTTGCACAATGTCGAGGGAATGACGGGCAATCTGAATGCTACCAGTCAGGAGCTGAAGCTTCTCTCAGCTTCGTTGAATCGTGAGGTTCCTACCACGTTGAACAAAGTCAATGGCGTGCTGGATAATACCCATCAGCTGACACATAACCTGACACAGCTCGATATCGAGTCCATGAATGCCAAGGTGAATCAGACGCTGGCTAATGTGGAACAGATGACACAGAGCCTGAATAGCAATGAGGGTACTCTTGGCTTGTTGATGCGCGATAAGTCGCTCTATAACAACCTGAATGCTACGGCTGCCAGCGCAGACTCACTGCTGACAGATTTGAAGGCACATCCTAAACGCTATGTGCATTTCTCGATATTTGGAAAAAAGGACAAGTAAAAAGTTTCTAATTTTTAATTTGTCTAAATAAAAAGGTTGAGAAATATTCTTGTCGCTGAAACGTCAAAAGTGCTTGATTTTTCATACCTTTAGAACTATCAGTATAAAATGCATGCACACCATAAAACGGGTGTGCATGCATTTGTTAAGGTGTTGAAATACAATACGTTGCAATTCTGCAAGCAGATAAAAGAATAAAAAAGTCTTAAATGTGGCTTAACGCTCGAAATATGAGCGAATTACGTATTTTGTTCTTGGATGGTATCAAAAACAAGGATTTGTTTGTTTGAAAAAAAATTGCGACCTTTGCAATCGAAAACAATAACCGAAGACTACAAATCGTCTTTTTGTGAGAATAAAAAACAGTAACGCCGCATGGTAAATAATCCAAAGGCGCTTTGGGACAACTGCCTTATCCTGATTAAGGAGAACGTCACAGAGCAGCAATATAAAACATGGTTCGCGCCCATCGTATTCGAGAAATACGATGAGGAGAGTCGGACTTTGCTCGTGCAAGTACAGAGTATGTACGTGTACGAGTATTTGGAGCAGCACTATGTGAACTTACTGAGCAAGGTGCTGACACGCTGCTTTGGACAGAATGTTCAGTTGACTTATCGTGTTGTGACTGATAAGCAACATAATATCAGTCAGCAGATTCATGGCGAAGAACCATCTACCATTGAGCCAGCACCTGTCACTAATCGTGGCAATAAGTCGCCTACGATTATTGACGCTGCTACCCCTGAGTTGAATCCTCAGTTGAATGTTCATAAGACATTCAATAATTATATTGAAGGTGATAGCAATAAGTTGCCACGCACGGTGGGCTTGTCTATCGCTGAGCATCCAGGAAAGTCGACCTTTAATCCATTCTTTGTCTATGGTCCGTCAGGTTGTGGTAAGACCCATCTTATCAATGCTATTGGCGTACATTGCAAGGAGATGTATCCTCAGAAGCGTGTGCTGTATGTCTCTGCACGTCTTTTCCAAGTACAATTTACGGATGCCAGTCGCAAGAATACGGTGAATGACTTCATCAATTTCTATCAGAGTATCGACGTGCTGATTGTGGATGATGTACAGGAGTGGGCAACTGCAGAGAAAACGGTGGCAACATTCTTCCATATCTTCGACCACTTGTCACGCCTTGGTAAGCAGATTATCTTGGCAAGTGACCGCCCGCCAGTAGATTTGGGATGGTTGCCTGAGCGTATGCTGACACGTTTCTCAAGTGGACTGATTGCCGAATTGGAGAAGCCCAACGTACAGTTGTGTGTTGACATCCTGAACGCCAAGTGTCGTCGTGACGGTCTGAAGATTCCTGCTGATGTTATTCAGTTTATTGCTGAGACCGCTAATGGCAGTGTGCGTGACTTGGAGGGTGTGATCAACTCGCTTCTTACCTATTCGATTGTCTACAATACCAATGTAGATATGCGTTTGGCAGAGCGTGTCGTGAAGCGTGCTGTAAAGGTTGATAATAAGCCATTGACCGTCGACGATATCCTTGAGAAGGTATGCAATCATTACAATGTGTCGCAGCAGAATGTCTTTAGCAAGAGTCGTAAGCGTGACTATGTAATGGTACGTCAAATCTCGATGTATCTGGCACAGAAGTATACCAAGATGCCGGCATCACGTATCGGTCAGCTCATTGGTGGTCGTGATCATTCTACTGTTATCCACAGTTGTTCTACGGTAGAGCAGCGCCTGAGAGTGGATAAGTCATTCTCTGCTGAGCTCTCAAGTATTGAAAATTCGTTTAAACTTAAGAAATAAAAAACTTCCAACCCGTCAGGCTGGAAGTTTTTTTATCTCAATTCTTAATTCTCAATTCTCAAAGGTTGTCTTTCTCGATATCCTTGAAATATTTGTAGGTGGCAACTTTCAACTCGTCGGTGGCGGGCTCGTCAGCAACGATGATACCGTGCTGGTGCATCTGCAGGGCTGAGATCGTCCACTCGTGTGTGACAGCTCCTTCGATGGCAGCCTTCAAAGCACGGGCCTTGTGGTGACCGTTAACCAGAATCATTACTTCTTTGGCATCCATTACCGTACCAACGCCAACGGTTAAGGCCAACTTAGGTACCTTGTTGACGTCGTTGTCAAAGAAGCGGCTATTGGCAATAATGGTGTCAGTAGTCAGTGTCTTTACACGCGTACGGCTGGTCAGTGAGCTATAAGGTTCGTTGAAGGCAATATGACCGTCAGGACCGATACCGCCAATGAACAAGCCAATGCCGCCAGCCTCACGAATCATCTCCTCATAATGGGCACATTCAGCTGCTAAGTCTTTAGCATTGCCGTTGAGGATGTGGATATTCTCTTTAGGACAGTCGATATGGTTAAACAGGTTGCGAGCCATAAATGAGTGATAACTCTCAGGATGCTCCTCAGGAAGTCCTACATATTCGTCCATATTGAACGTCAGTACATTCTTAAATGACACACGTCCTTCCTTATTGGCCTTTACTAAGCAGGCATACATACCTTCGGGTGAAGAGCCGGTAGGTAGGCCTAATACAAATGGCTTCTCTTTGGTAGGCTTGAAAGCATTGATACGCTCAATGACATGTTCAGCGGCACATTGTGACATTTTTTGATAGTCAGGTTCGATAATTACTCTCATAAAAATAATGTTAATAGGTTGTATTTGATAATTTGGCTACAAAGGTAATAATAAATGATAGTATGACGAATAAAAACAGTGAAAAATTTTGTTTTTAATTATATTTTCTCTATCTTTGCACATAGATTATTAACCTCTAAAACGAAGAAATATGAAAAAGATTTTGATGACCTTATTGTGTGGAATGTTTCTGATGCTTCCGCAGCAATCACATGCTCAGTTCTTCAAGCAATTAGGTAAAATTGCTGAAGGTGTAGGTAAAGATATCGGTAAAGCAGCAGAAAAAGTCGGAACCGACATGTGGGAAGGTATTACCAATGGCCCATTCAAGGTTAGTGCAGCCAAAGGAACTTGTACCATCGAGAATCTGACTTGTGTATTGCAGAGTGCAGCTCGTAGAGATGATGACCTGCTGTTTGCTGCTACGTTTAAGAACGAGACAGATGATGATATCAACATTGAATTCAACAATATCAGAGTGGTGGATGCTGAGGGTAATTCATATGCATGTACGATGGCTCCTGGCACCAATATAGAATTGCTGAGTGGGGTACCTGTAAAAGCTACGATTATTGTAAGTAATGTGCCACAGGACTTGAAGGCTTTCTCACTTGTACGCTTTGGCGCTGGCGATAAGGGAAAGGCAGAATGGCGTAATGTGACATTCTAAGTAAACTGCTTGAAAAACAGATTTGTGATAATTGCCGTCATCATTTTTGTGGTGGCGGCATATTTTTTTGGCAAAAAAGAAATAAATTTCTTTGTTTTGCCCTCAACTTTTCGTAACTTTGCATCCGTATGAAAGAATTTGTAATCTCGGAAGCCAAGACTGAGACTGCTGTGCTGGTAGGACTTATCACTCAGCAGCAGGATGAGGCAAAGACAAAAGAATATCTTGATGAGCTGGAATTTCTTGCAGATACTGCTGGAGCCGTCACTGTAAAACGCTTTACACAAAAGGTGCAGGGCCCCAGTCAGGTGACTTATGTAGGTAAGGGTAAGCTCGAAGAAATCAGAGACTATATCAAGCAGCAAGAAGATGCTTATTACGATTGGTTAGATGCTGGCTCTCCTGAACCAGAAGAGGGCGTACAAACTCCGCAACCTATTGGTATGGTTATCTTTGATGATGAACTGTCAGCTAAGCAGATTCGCAATATTGAAGGTGAACTGAAGGTTAAGATATTAGACCGTACCTCGCTGATTCTCGATATCTTTGCTATGCGCGCTCAGACTGCTGAAGCGAAGACACAGGTGGAGTTGGCACAGTATCGCTATATGCTGCCTCGTCTGCAACGCCTATGGACCCACTTGGAACGTCAGGGCGGTGGCTCTGGTTCTGGTGGCGGAAAGGGTAGTGTAGGACTGCGTGGTCCTGGTGAAACCCAGTTGGAGATGGACCAGCGTATCATTCGCCAGCGCATCTCATTGCTGAAAGAGCGTCTGGTAGAGATTGACAAGCAGAAGACCACCCAGCGCAAGAACCGTGGTCGCCTGATTCGTGTCGCATTGGTGGGTTATACCAATGTGGGCAAGAGCACCATGATGAATCTGTTGGCTAAGAGCGATGTCTTTGCAGAGAACAAGCTCTTTGCCACTCTCGATACCACTGTTCGTAAGGTGACGATAGAGAATTTGCCGTTCCTATTGGCTGATACGGTAGGTTTCATTCGTAAGTTGCCTTCTGACCTTGTGGAGTCTTTTAAGAGTACGCTCGACGAGGTGCGCGAGGCAGACCTGTTGGTGCATGTCGTTGATATCTCACATCCCGATTTCGAGGAGCAGATTCGTGTCGTTGAGGAAACACTGAAGGACTTGGGCTGTGCTGATAAACCCTCTATGCTCGTTTTCAACAAGATAGATGCCTACACATGGACACCGCAAGATGAGGATGACCTGACAGCACCCACTCGTGAGAATATCTCCTTGGATGAGTTGAAGCAGACATGGATGGCGAAGATGCATGGTGACTGCCTGTTTATCTCTGCAAGGAATAGAGAGAATGTAGATGAATTGCGCGATGTGTTGTATAAGAAAGTCCGTGAACTACATGTACAGAAATACCCATATAATGATTTCCTGTACGAGGTAGTTGAGGAGTAAGGAAATAGAACCAAACACAAAATATTTATGAGAGACTACAGAAAACTATCAGCTGAAGAGATACAAGTTCTCGAGAATAACAGCTGTTGGGCTGAGAATTGGGACAGAGTGATGGTGGCTGATGGGTTCCGCCCCTATAATTTCCATCGTGTTGTATTTTATGGCGACATCCGTCTGGGAATCTTTGAAAAGATGATAGAGGTGGCCAAAGGCTTTGAGAAACACTCTGGTATCAATGATGCTACACTTCGAAATGTCACTGTTGGTGACAACTGTCTGATAGAGAAAGTAGGTAATTTTATTAATAACTATACCATTGGTGACGACTGCTATATCTCGAATATCTCAACGATGGAGACTACTGACGGTGCCTCTTTTGGAGAAGGCCATTTGGTTAGCGTACTCAATGAGATGGGTGATGGTAATGTCGTACTCTTTCATGACCTGAACTCACAGTTAGCCGCCTTCATGGTGAAGTATTTCAAGGATAAGCAGCTGAAAGACTGTCTGACACGCCTGATCAATGAGGAGATTCGCTTTACGCAACCCGAGCGTGGTACCATTGGCAATGGTGTGAAGATTATCAACTCTAAGGAGATTACCAATACTGTCATCAAGGAAGATTGTGAAATCAATGGTGCTGCCCGCCTGAGCGATTGTACCATTCTCTCTTCCAAAGACGACTCTGTATATATCGGAACGGGTGTTATCTGCGAGAACTCCATTATCTCTAATGGCTGTTCCATCACCAACTCAGTAAAGATGCAAGACTGCTTCGTTGGTGAGGCTTGTCAAATCACCAACGGCTTTACCGCTGAGGCCAGTGTGTTCTTTGCCAACTCCTTTATGGCTAATGGTGAGGCTTGTGCTGCTTTCTGTGGCCCGTTCTCTGCCTCGCATCATAAGAGCTCTCTGCTTATTGGTGGCGAGTTCTCATTTTATAACGCTGGTTCAAATACCAATTTCTCGAACCATGCCTATAAGATGGGCCCCATGCACTATGGCGTCTTGGAGCGTGGCACAAAGACTGCCTCTGGTGCCTATGTGCTGATGCCCGCTAAGATAGGTTCTTTCTCAGTCTGCTTTGGTAAGCTGATGAACCACCCCGATATGCGCTGTCTGCCTTTCGCCTACTTGTTGGCTTATGGGGAGACCATGTATATCGTTCCTGGACGTAATATCACTACGGTAGGCCTCTATCGTGATATCAAGAAATGGCCGAAGCGCGATAAACGTGCTGCTTCTTCGCGAAAGAGCATCATCAACTTCGACTGGCTCTCGCCCTTTACCGTTGGCGAGATTGTAGAAGGTAAGAAGATTCTCGAGAACCTCCGTCAGGCTGGTGGCAATAATGTTTCGTCATATAACTTCCAAGAATATATCATCAATGCCTCATCCCTGAAGAAAGGTATCAAATATTATGATATCGCCCTGCGCATCTATATGGGTGCCGTCTTGAAGCGTGCCGTAAAGGGTGGCTTCTTGGGTAAGCCAGACAGTACTATTGGCTTGGGACAGTGGAACGACCTCTCTGGCTTGTTGCTGCCTGCTACTGAGGAGCAGCGCCTTCTTGACGATATCAAGAATGGTACTATTGAGAGCATTCGTGAGGTGATAGACCGTTTCAATGAAATCAATGACCATTATCGTGAGTACCAGTGGACATGGACCTATCAGATGATCCTTGACTACTATGGTCTCGACGAACTGACCGATAGTGCTATCCAACGTATCCGTGAGGACTATGTGAAGGCTCGCCGTGCCTGGATCGCTGAGATTCGTAAAGACGCTGAGAAGGAGTTCGCTATGGGCGATGTCGACCAAGATGTTTTCGATGACTTTATCTCTAAACTAGATCATGAAATAGATTATGAAGACTAAATTAATTCTGACAACCTTGCTGATGGCACTCGGCATGAGTGCACAAGCAAAAGATTATGCGTATAAGACGGTAGAGGGTGATCTTACCAAGACCCGCATCTATACGTTGGACAACGGACTGAAGGTATATCTCTCTGTCAATAAGGATAAGCCTCGCATCCAGACTTATATTGCGGTGCGTACGGGCTCTAAGAATGACCCTGCTGAAACTACAGGTCTGGCTCACTATCTGGAGCACCTGATGTTCAAGGGCTCTAAGCTGTTTGGTACCAATAATGCCACAGCAGAACAGCCTTTGCTCGATCAGATAGAGCAGCGCTACGAGGCATACCGTAAACTTACTGACCCCGCTGCCCGTAAGCAGGCTTACCACGAGATTGACTCCGTGTCACAATTGGCTGCTCAGTATTTCATCCCCAATGAGTATGATAAGCTGATGGCTACTATCGGTGCTCAGGGAACCAATGCCTTTACATCGAATGATGTCACCTGCTACACAGAGGATATTCCTTCCAATGAGGTAGAAAACTGGGCCAAGATTCAGGCTGACCGCTTCCAGCACATGGTGATCCGTGGTTTCCATACTGAACTTGAGGCTGTCTATGAGGAATACAATATGTATCTCACTGATGATGGCGATAAGATTTGGAGTGCGATGGGTAAGAAGCTTACCCCAACTCACCCTTATGGCACACAGACCACCATCGGTACTCAGGACCACCTGAAGAATCCTTCCATCACTAATATCAAGAATTATTTCAAGAAGTGGTATGTACCCAATAATGTTGCCATCTGTATGGCTGGCGATTTCGACCCTAATCAGGTAATGACCATTATCGAGCGCTATTTCGGACAGTGGAAACCCGCTGCAGATGTTAGTCAGCCTGTATTCCCTGAACAGCGCAAGTTGACAGCACCAGCAGATACCACCATTATCGGTCAACAGGCCGAACAGGTGTGGATGGGATGGCTCGCCAAGAAGGCCTCCGACCTGCAGTGTGATACGCTGGATGTGATTGGCGACATGCTGAGCAATGGCCGTGCTGGTATCTTCGACCTCAACCTGAATCAACAGATGAAGGTGCAGGTGGCTCAGGCTGGTTTGCAGTCACAGCAGGACTATTCGTCATTCCTGCTTATCGGTATGCCCAAGCCTGGTCAGTCGCTCGAAGAGGTTCGTGCGCTGATGCTTGCTGAGGTGGATAACCTCAAGAAGGGTAACTTCTCTGACGACCTGTTGCCCTCTGTCATCAATAATAGAAAGTTGAGTGAGCAGCGTGCCCTCGACAATAACCTCTGGCGTGTTCGTCAGCACATGAATGCCTTTATCAATGGCACGTCATGGGAGCAACAGGCTAGTCAGACAGAGCGTGTCTCGAAGATAACAAAGCAGCAGATTGTTGATTTTGCCAACCGCTTCTTTACCAACGGCTATGCCACTGTCTTCAAGACACAGGGTGTTGACACGTTGCAGAAGAAGATAGAGAAACCAGCGATTACTCCTATTCCTACCAATCGCGACATGGTCAGCCAGTTTGTAAAGGATATCCAGCAGACCAAGGTAGAGCCTATCCAGCCTCAGTTTGTTGACTACCAGCGCGACCTGACCGTTTCTACTGTAAAGAAAGGTCTTCCTCTGCTTTATAAGCACAATGAAGAGAACCAGCTCTTCACGCTGACCTTCCGCTATGACTTTGGTCATGAGGATGATAATCGTTACGATGTCGCTACTAACTATCTCGACTATGTGGGCACTGACAAGCTGTCGGCTACTGATATCAAGCAGCAGTTCTATAAGTTGGCTTGTAACTATAGTGTAAGTGTCAATGCCGATAATCTGACAGTTTCTCTCTCTGGACTGAGTGAGAATATGTCGGAGGCGCTGAAGCTGTTGGAGCATGTCCTGCAGAATGCCAAGGGCGATAAGGAGTCTTACGACCAGATGGTAGACTTGCTGCTCAAGGAGCGCGATGATGCGAAGAAAGACCAGCGTACCAACTTTGACTACCTTTATCATTATGGCGTCTATGGCACTCACAATATGCGTCGCGACGACATGACCGCTCAGCAGTTGCGTGCCACCAATCCTCAGCAGCTGCTCGGTCTGCTGAAGGGCCTCAATGGCTTGCAGCATACCGTCCTGTACTATGGTCCTATGAGTCAGAAGGAGCTCTCTGCACTGGTTAATAAGCTCCACAAGACTCCAAAGACTTTAGCGGCTGTTCCCGATGGTCCTGCGTTTACTAAGCAGGAAACTCCTCAGAACGAGGTATGGATTGCTCCTTACGAGGCAAAGAATATCTATATGCGCATGTATCATAACGAGCAGCGTTCATTCAATCCTGATGAGGCTGCTACCATCATGCTGTTCAATGAATATTTCGGTGGTGGCATGAACGCTATCGTCTTCCAGGAGCTGCGCGAGGCTCGTGGCTTGGCATATAATGCCTATGCAAACTACGGCCGTGTCGCTAAGAAAGAAGAGAAGGAGAACTTCTTCACACATATCATCACGCAGAATGACAAGATGATGGACTGCGTTCGTCAGTTCCATCAGATTCTCGATACCATTCCGCAGTCAGAGGCTGCTTTCCAGATTGCCAAGGATGCCGTCCTGAAGCAGTTGGCCAGCCAGCGCACCTTGAAGATGGCTGTCATCAATAGCTACCTCTCTATGAAACAGCTTGGTCTTGACTACGACCTCAATGAGAAACTGTATCGTGACGTTCAGAAGTTGACGCTTCAGGATATCGTAC
>Ga0265298_10010138_pt1 | contig 11165 bp, 10 predicted proteins | sample AusTroGonzalo_MG_3_FD_193486 | JGI IMG/M metagenome (GOLD analysis project Ga0265298, IMG submission 193486) | Bovine rumen microbial communities from tropical cattle in Woodstock, Queensland, Australia - Gonzalo_01 | ecosystem: Host-associated > Mammals > Digestive system > Stomach > Rumen ...
CTCCCAATCAATGGAATCCTCATAGAACTGCTGCATCTGCCATCCGCGGTAGTTCTCACGGACCGGTTTCTGCTTTCTCATGATTGAACGCAGATACTCACGGAAATATGTAGCCTGACCCAACTTCTGGTCAACCTCATGGAAATCCAGGACAATATCAGTAGCCTGAAGTGAGTCCGTCTGAGCCTCTGTCAGGAATCCGGCCTTCTCCATCTGGGCAAGTACCACATTACGGCGGTCACGGGATCTCTGCGGGTGCGATTTGGGATTGAACCGGGCCGCATTCTTACACATACCTACCAATGTTGCGGCCTCTTCAATGTTGAGTTCAGAAGGCAGCTTGCCGAAATAGACACGTGAAGCCGAGTGAATGCCTACTGCATGATGTACAAAATCATACTTGTTGAGGTAAAGCGTCATTATCTCCTCTTTGGTGTAGTAACGCTCAAGCTTTACTGCCACCACCCACTCTATAGGTTTCTGAAGCGCACGTTTGGAACCGCGTTCCACATGCTCTGTATAAAGCAGCTTGGCCAGCTGCTGGGTAAGCGTACTGCCTCCTCCGGCGCTGCTCTGCCGCAGAATGACACGTTTAACTATAGCTCTTACCAAAGCTTTGAGATCAATACCGGAGTGTTCCTGGAAACGTACATCTTCAGTAGCCACCAGAGCCTGTACCAGATAGGGTGAAAGCTCGTCAAAATCCACCCAAACACGGTTATCGGACGCCAGACTGAAAGTGCCTAGCGTGACACCGTCGGCCGATATTATCTGTGTGGCGAACTTGTCTATGGGACTCTCCAGATCTTCAACTGACGGAGCATTGCCGATAGACCCGTTACCTATGCCTCTGAAAATGAAAAATAACGTTAGAATGCCAGCTATGAATGCCAGCCATAAACCAAGAATAACACGCTTTACTGTCTTGCTCATCACTTAATGCTAAATCATACAAAAATAGCACAAAAACACCATATCGGAAATACTCTTGGAGCAAAATTTGGCATTTTAGGGAAAGTTATGAACAGACACTCTTATAGTTGTTTTTTTCTTAGTAATTTTGTGCTCCCGAACAAACTATAATCAAATGGACCAAACAGGCAGAAGTCTGATTTCACTCGAAGGGCTTGACAGGGAAGATATTCTCTGGCTTCTGGGCCATGCGGCAAAATTTGAAGCCAGCCCCAACAGCAAGATCCTGGACGGGAAAATCGTAGCTACACTCTTTTTTGAGCCATCCACCAGGACAAGGCTCAGTTTTGAAACCGCAGTTAACCGACTGGGCGGCCGCGTAATCGGATTCTCCGATGCCGCAACCACCAGTTCATCAAAAGGCGAGACTCTCAAGGACACCATCATGATGGTAAGCAACTACGCTGACCTGATCATAATGCGTCACTATCTGGAAGGTGCAGCCCGATATGCCAGCGAGGTATCACCGGTACCCATCATCAATGCCGGTGACGGAGCCAACCAGCATCCCTCGCAGACCATGCTGGACCTCTACTCCATGCTCAAGACCCAGGGACATCTGGACAACCTGCACATACACCTTGTGGGAGACCTCAAATACGGACGCACGGTACACTCCATGCTTACGGCAATGAGATTCTTCAACCCCACCTTCCACTTCATCTCTCCCGATGAACTCAAGATGCCTGAGGAGTATAAAGAGTACTGCCGCAACAACGGCATAAAGTTTGAGGAACACACCCGTTTTGACGAGGAGACCATAGCCGATGCCGATATCCTGTACATGACACGTGTACAGCGTGAGAGGTTCACCGACCTCATGGAATACGAGCGCGTCAAGGATATGTTCATACTCAGGAATGACATGCTCCGCAGCGCCAAGCCCAACCTGAAGATACTGCATCCGCTGCCCCGCGTGAACGAGATTGCCCAGGATGTTGACGCAAATGAGCACGCTTACTACTTCCAGCAGGCCAAGAACGGCCTCTACGTACGCGAGGCTTTGATCTGCAATGCACTGAACCTTCTAAAATGACAGATATGGAAAAGACAGGAAAATCAGAATTGCTGGTAGCGGCACTCAGAAACGGAACTGTTATCGACCATATCCCGTCAGACAAGGTATTTGACGTGGTCAATCTTCTGGGCCTGACCGGCATCAACACCCCCATAACCATCGGAGCCAACCTGAGCAGCCGCAAGATGGGCAGCAAGGGTATCATAAAGATTGCCGACAAGTATTTCACCGAGGAGGAATGCAGCAAGCTCTCAGTCATTGCCCCGAACATCGCACTAAGTATTATCCGCGACTACGAGGTCGTAGAGAAGAAAAAGATATCCATGCCCGACCAGGTCCGTGGAATCGTAAAATGCGGCAACCCCAAGTGCATCACCAACCACGAGCCCATGCAGACCGTATTCGATGTAGTGGACAAGGAAAACGGCACGCTCCGCTGCCGCTACTGCAACAAGGATATACACAAAGGTGAGATAAAACTGTTATGAATAAAAGAGCGTATGTGCTGGCACTGCTTGTGATGTTGGGTCAAGCCATGACATTACATGCAGAAAAACCTGAAAAGGATGACATCCCCGTACCCTTCATCACCTGGGGGGTAAGGTTGGGTTTTGCCGCCACAGGCTCGTATGTAACTGATGCCTTCATAGACGGACATACGCTTACGGAATACACGCAGGACACTCAAGTGGGCAATTTTGTCGCAATGCAGCTAAGACTTAATTCCAAACGGCTTCTGATACAATCCGGATTGGGACTGAGTTTCAACAAATCATCTTTCTTCATTGATAAAAACAGCTGGGATCCAGAAGCCGAAGAAAGGAATGATTTGTCATGCTCATACTCCATGTTGTCCATAACGGCACCCGTCCAGTTCGGGTTTCACATAGTAAACCGTCCGCCGTACTGCATGTCTGTATTTACCGGACCACGTTTAAGATATACGCCGGCTGCTAAATATAAGGTCAAGTACACGAACCTGGACCCGTATAACTTTACAGATTCACCCATTGAGCTGGTTGTGGGATGGACTGCCGGATTGAGCGTTCAGACCGGAAGGACATTCCTTGATTTTGAATATGAAGCAACGATAAACACGATATCCGGCCCTATGCACGACTTGAACGATATTGACCCTGCCCCCAACTACAGGCTGAACAGACGCATAGGAATAATATCGTTCTCATACGGTATAATGTTTTAATGAGCAAACCAACAACAACAATAAAAAATGAAAAGAGATCAAGAGATTTTTGACATCATCGAGCGCGAGCATCAGCGCCAGGCAAAAGGCATTGAGCTCATTGCCTCCGAGAACTTCGTAAGCGACCAGGTTATGCAGGCCATGGGATCATGCCTGACCAACAAGTACGCCGAGGGTTATCCCGGCAAGCGTTACTACGGCGGCTGCGAGGTAGTTGACGAGGCTGAAAGCCTTGCAATAGCACGCATCAAGAAACTGTTCGGCGCCGAGTACGCAAACGTACAGCCCCACTCCGGCGCTCAGGCCAATGCAGCTGTTCTCCAGGCTGTCCTCATGCCGGGCGAGACTTTCATGGGTCTGAATCTGGCACACGGCGGTCACCTTTCACACGGATCGGCAGTCAATTCATCAGGTATCCTTTATCATGCAGTAGGTTATGACCTGAATCCCGAGACCGGCCGCGTTGACTATGACAAGATGGAGCAGCTGGCACTTGAGGTTAAACCCAAGCTCATCATCGGTGGTGGCTCAGCATATTCACGCGAGTGGGATTACGCCCGCATGCGCAAGATTGCCGATATGGTAGGCGCTCTCCTGATGATCGATATGGCACACCCCGCAGGACTCATTGCAGCCGGTCTGCTTGAGAACCCCGTCAAGTACGCTCACATCGTTACATCTACCACCCACAAGACACTGCGCGGTCCCCGCGGCGGTATCATCCTGTTGGGTAAGGACTTTGAGGATCCCCGTGGCCGCAAGACTCCCAAGGGTGAGACCAAGATGATGTCACAGCTCATTGACTCCGCCGTATTCCCCGGCACACAGGGAGGTCCTCTGGAGCATGTGATCGCAGCCAAGGCCGTTGCATTCGGCGAGGCTCTGCAGCCCGAGTTCAAGGAGTATCAGATCCAGGTTCAGAAGAATGCCAAGAAGCTGGCCGAAGAGCTGAGCAAACGCGGATTCACCATCGTATCAGGCGGAACAGACAACCACAGCATGCTGGTTGACCTGCGCGCCAAGTATCCCGATCTGACCGGTAAGGTTGCAGAGAAGGCTCTTGTTGCCGCCGATATCACCGCTAACAAGAACATGGTTCCGTTTGATTCACGCAGCGCCTTCCAGACTTCAGGTCTGAGGTTCGGAACTCCCGCCATCACAACCCGTGGTGCCAAGGAAGATCTGATGGTTACCATAGCCGAGATGATTGAGGAAGTTCTCAACGCACCTGAGGATGAGGCTGTAATTGCAAAGGTTCGCGCCCGCGTAAACAGCATCATGAAGGACTATCCCATGTTTGCTTATTGATCAGCACACAGAATCAATCAACAATAAATAAAGCCCGGCCGCATGGTCGGGCTTTATTTTTATATCGTAAAAAGAAATAATTTACAATTTCGCAATAATTTTTGCAAATTCGTAAAATTGTATTATATTTGCATCGAATACGTATCCAATCAATATGAAAAGAACAATTACAAAAAGGACTATTTTAGGAGCAATTGTCGTTTTCACATTTATTTCATGCAGCACAGACGATGATTTCCAGTCATTCGACGGGTTTGAAAAGCGCACTGACGTAAGCTTCGACATCACCATCACCAGAGACGGCCAGTTAAACACAAGAGCGGACGGCGGCTATGGAAACTTCAGCACCCAAGAGGATCTTGAGGCCAAGCTTGACCCTAGCAAACCGTTCGGACTAATGGGCGTAGACGCCAGGACCAACGCCATCCTCATAAATAACGAGCGCGTGTTTGAGAGTGCCGGCATCAGATCAGCCACATTTGACTCACGCAATTGGTACAACACTGACGACATTCTCCTGAGTGCTTACTACCCTTACGTGATGGAGGCCGAGTTCATGTCCGGCAACAAGGCTTATATAATCCCCTACCGCTCAGAAGAGACAGAGGCCGGCCCTCTGGTATCACAGTCCGTAAGACGCAGCACCTCATATCTGGATGTAATACCTCTGGTATTCCGCCATATAACCAATGATATAGGATTCCGCGTATGCGACATAACCTATGATCCCGGACTTCAGGGCCACATCCGCCTAAAGAAACTGACAGCACACAATTTTGCAACCGAAGGTTATTACGTTGATTCAATAGGCAACAACGGAGGCAAATGGGTACAGAAAACCACCCGTCCGGAGATAAGCATATTCAACGGTGATGCAAAAGTCGGCGTCGGCTCAGAGAACGAGCGGTTTGTAGGCATGAACAATCTGGTTACTGACCGCAGACACAGCAGCAGGTTCTACGCAGTACCTGAAGACATCAAGATGGGCAAGCAATATATAGAGGTGATATTTGACGTTGACGAGTTCGATTACAACGACCAGCATTACAAAGGACTTAAGAACCAGGTACAGAAATTTCCTATTTACGGAGTTCTGCCCGGCAACAGCTGCATATGCGGAAAGCAATACACCTTCCATCTGGGTCTTGACCTGGGCACCCTGTATCAGCCAATCGAGTTTACCGCTTCAGTGGGTGATTGGGAAAACAGTTACAACGTTGACATAAACAGCGTTTGGGGAGAGAACAAGATATATGAAGACAACGATTTCTTCTGATCAAAGGATATGATAAAGACGGTACTGTTATTCCTACCTTGCATGACATGCCTGTTCTGGCTTGCCTTGAACCCGTTAGTCCACAAAACGGACAAACAGTTCAAGGCTCTTGAGCTTTTATCGGCAGTAACCGGAATCGCATTGTTTGCTGAGGCAGGACTGACATGTACGACAGGTAATGCAATGCTCTCGCTGTTCCTTATAAAACAGTTTACGTCACTCCTTATCATACCGCTTGCTTTCGTATTCATACGTTCTTTGTCTACGGCAAAAGAGAAACAGTTATCCATACAGGCATTCATTGCAGTTCCTGTATCATTGCTGGCGGCACAAATCATTCTGCTCATTCTTACAGGACCCGACAGTTTCATGCAAAACGCCACGATGCCGGATAAGACAGATAAAGCGGGCCTGCTTATCCATATATGCTCATTCGTGCTATTCTATGCCATCCTGGTCATTGAGGCAGCCATGTTCTGGGCATTCTCAGTTATAAGGGCAATCAAAAGAAACTACAGTGCCCAGCTCCTGTATTCCACAGTCGTGACTGTCATATACGCAATTCTGCAGGTATCAGTCATATATGAGTTCCCGTTATGGATCAAGGCTGTCATATCAGTCATTCTTGCAGCTGTCCTGTTCATGCTCTCCTACTCCGGAATGAATCATGCAGGTAAGGTTGTTGAACAGACAGTTGTTACTGAACATGTTCCCAACCACTCTCAGGACAAACCGGCTGAATTCCATCAAAGCCAGGCCGATTTCCATCAAAGCCAGGCCGATGAAGAATCCTTGAGAATTAGATTTGAGGACCTGATAGTATCTGAGCAGCTGTTCCTTAAGCAAGGCGTTCGTCTGGCCGATATAGCCACAATGCTTGACACCAACCGCACTTATGTGTCAAGACTGGTCAACAACACCTACAACATGAGTTTCTCGGATTATATCAACACTTTGCGGATAGACTATGCCGAGCAGTACCTGCTTCATCATCGCGACGCCAAGCAGACAGATATAGCCACAGCATGCGGATTCCCCAATGCCTCGGCATTCAATAACGTTTTCAAGAAAATAACCGGTGTGACCCCAAAGATATGGCTGGCCACCAGATCATAAAAACAGTAGAATATGGACAATAAGAAAGACTATTCCAAGTACACTGTATTAATCGTTGATGATATTCCGGTCAACATCATTCTGCTCAAGACGATGTTGGCCAGAACCAATGTCAAGATACTCACTGCAGTCAACGGCCAGCAAGCACTTGACCTGGTACGTGAGCTCAAGCCCAACGTAGTACTTCTTGACATTCAGATGCCTGCAATGAACGGTTTGGAGGTCCTTAAAGAGATAAAGTCCGATCCAAACCTCAAGGCTACAGCCGTAATAATGGTTTCAGCCTACACATCACCTGAAGACATTGAACAATCCATGAAGCTGGGCGCATCCGGATTTATCAAAAAGCCGGTAATAATGGACATTTTGCTGTCAACTGTCACTGCAGAACTTGATAAAATTTGATTATTTGTCAAATCTGCTTATATTTGCACAACATCAAAGGACTATTTAATATGACACCGACCGACATCAAGAACATCGATCTGTCCAAGCATACGGTTTTGGCAGTTGACGACATACCTATGAACCTGCTTCTGATAAGCAAAATCCTGTCACGCCTCAACATAACCATCAGCACCGCCACAAACGGCAGGGAAGCATTGGAATTCATCGACAAGAACAAGCCCAGCCTGGTTCTGCTGGACCTTATGATGCCCGAGATAGACGGTTATGAAGTTCTGAGACGACTCAGAGAAAATCCTGATACAAAAGATCTGAGAGTGGTCATCCTGTCCGCGCTCAATTCAAACGAAGATATTGTCAAAGGCTTCAACATGGGTGCCAATGACTTCATCACAAAACCTATAATCCTGGAGAAACTGACAAGTTGTGTGCTAACACAGCTCCAGCTGGTAGAACTGGCGGGAAAATAATCAGATGTGAATACCCTTCTCTTTCATCTCTGAATCCGCTTTCTTTTTCTCTTCCATCAACAGCATAAGGAGCCATTCGCTCTGCTCTTTACTTATGCCCAGATCGCGGCAGGCTGACTCGTACCTGTTAAGTACAGCCTCCTGATAACGGTGGTACGTAACGGATTTCTTTATCTCCTCCTCTATAGTCTCATGCTCTATCCTGTAACTGTCCTCATAATACTCACGGTATGACTTCTCCGTTACCAGTTTGAGGCAATAATAGAACATTGCTCCCGTAATGACAAAAACCCCTGCCACTCCACATATCAGGGGTATCTTCTGAATCAGACACAGCATAGCCAAAACTCCGCCAACCAGAAAACACAATACAGCAAAAGCCAGGTACTTGTTCTTGACTATAAAACTCTTGATTCCTGTTTTCATATCAGTTCCTTATTTTGTCTGTTCTGTAAAATTCTTGTCTTCATCTCATTCTCCAGTTCCTTGGAATCAATTGCCTTGCGATAGGCGTTACGAGCCTCCAGCTCACGCCGGTTCCTGTCACGCAGATTGTCAAGGTTCTTCTCCAGACTCCACTGAGAGAACAGGATAGCCACGGTTACCAGCATGAACAGAAGTATGAACCCGAACATCATTGACATCTCCTGCTGCGATTTGAGGCGTTGTGCCTCAAGTCTCAGACGGGCATTATTGAGTTCAGCATCAAGTATAGCCATATCTTCATTCTGGACCGCTATGTATATGGAATCCTTGGTTCCCATAAGACCGTTCAACTGGCGGTAGGCATTAAGGTAATCGTTTCCTACGGCATAGATAAGATGTTTCTGCCCGAAACGCTCCTTATCCGTAGCCAGTGAATCGGATTTGGCCAGAGCCTCACTCAAACGGCCGCATGAACGGAGCCAGCATATCTCTATAAGTAGCCTGGTGTCACGGTCAGTCTGTGAACGGTAAAGAGGATTGTCTATCAACTCCCTGTACGCCTTATTAAAATCATCAGTCCTGCCTTGGGCATCATAGAGATATACCTTGGTCAGGAGAGTCTTGACCCGGAGCGAAGGGTAGAAATCCTGGAACTCCTCAGCCAACGAGCAGTAATGCTCCACCTCGTCATACCGGCCCAGTTTTATATACTCCCGCGCTATAAGATTATATATAACCGGCAGTTCCTGCTCTTCCTTGGCCCGTTTGCTGAATTCTGCGGCCTGTTTGAAATTGATTATGGCAAGTTCGGCATTGGAGCGGTACGACTGGATAAGTCCTATAACCCTGTGCGCATACATCTGCCCCAGGCTGCTGCCGGCTCCGGCCGCCATTGACGACATTCCTCTGGCCTCAAGCATGGCCTCCGTAATATCCCCCGACATTATCAGCATATTGCAATAGTCATGCATGGTCAGGAAATAGAATTCACGCATAATGGAACTGTACCCGGACATGGATTTGAGTTCGGCAACTATCTCTTTTACTCGGGCAGTATCATTACGTATGTATCTGGGCGGCAGTTCAAGCGACAGGGCCAGCATCCTGATCCTTGAATCACTCTTATGCATGCCATAGCGGTAAATGGAATCGGCCAACAGGATATTGGACCCGTCAAACTGCCTTATCCTGCCGTTGGCATATTTGAGATACACTTCATTGCCCACACCCAGACGGTTCCTTATCTGGGCCGATGCACACACGCAGGATGCTATCAGGAGCAACAACACCGATAACCGTCTCATATAATCAGGATTTGATATAAGCCTTGAAAGACGAATGGAAACGGCTTCCCACGCCAGGCTTGCTCTCCACGCCTACCTCTCCTTCCATCTTCTCGGTAAACATCTTGGCAATAGTAAGACCCAGACCAACACCGGTCTTGAACATATCATCCTTCCAGAATATGTTGAACACCTTATTCAGCCTGCGGCTCTCAATGCCGCATCCGGTATCCTCGACAAAGAGTTCTACCTTCTCCTCAGCAAGGTTATAGTGCCAGCCAAGCCAGACAGTTCCTTTATCCGTAAACTTGAAGGCATTCTTGAGATACTGTCCCATAATAGCCCTGACCCTGGCTTCATCGACTATGGCATAGACATTATTACGACCCTCCTCAAACTTGAATTCAATGGACTGAGGAACATTGGACGACCATTCCGAGAAAATCTGATTCATTAGAGGAGCAATCTCAGTCTCTACAGGATTGACATCGACACGACCGCTCTCAAAGCGCGAGAACTGCAGGATATCCTCAATCATCTCACCCAGAAGAGTGGAATTCTCACGTATCAGTCTTACAATCTCATCACGCTCATCACCTTGAATCATGCCGTCATCCGTACTGAGCAGCTGGGCAAATCCCAATATGGCATTAAGAGGAGTACGTATCTCATGACTAATATTCATCAGGAAAGTCTCCTTATTTGTTATCTCCTCAGCCACCAGAGCCGCCTCTGTCATGTACTCATTGTACAATACCGTATCGTTGATGTCAATCACGATTCCTGACAACGATTCCAACACATCGACACGGTGCTCCTCGGAATCCATATTTGCATTTGGCCTAAACTGCCACCACCGGTATGTCCCGCTTCCATCCCTTGTAAGGCGGAAATCCTTGGTTGTAACAGGTTTTCCCGATGCCAGTGAGGCAAGAAGCTCGGCAAACGCATCCGAGTCATCAGGGTGAAGCATCGGCTCCAATTCCATTAGGTCATCGGCCGAACTTATGACAATACAATCCGCGTTCTGAAGTGCCATATCCATCATAATACGCTCATTTTCAATCTCCGATAGCGCATTTTGCAGCTGAACGTCCTTTTTGCGGAAAAGAAGATTCAACAAAAGATACAGAAGGCTTATGAATGCCAGAATGTCAAATATGATGAACAGAATGAATTTTATGGGATTCTGGACACGCCACGGAGCCCTTACTATTACAAAATCGTTACAGAAATCGTCATAATCCATATTCAGAAGCTCCATAGCCCTCCATGACATGTAATAGTTGGCCTCGTGTTCCTTGATAGGCAGACTGCCCGCCGACTCTCCGTGAAGTATCCGCGCCACATATTCGGCCTGATCCCTGGCTACAGTCTCATATGATGCGAAATAACCGCACAGAGTGCGTCTGGAACCGTCAGCGAATCCGTCACGTACCGCCGAAAACTGAGGTTTGAGGGTCTTGCTGAGCACCTGCTCGTTCTCGATATCACGCTTAACCGTCAGGAAAGGTGTCTTTGTGAGACTGTTCAGGATCCTGACTCTGTGAACATGATAGTCTCCGTCACTGCGATAGTCATTCAGCTCCGGACAGGCGTTAGAGAAAACATTTATGAATATGGAGTCCTTGAATCTCTGCGACAGCAGGTCAAGGGGCAGATCCTTTATATGATAATCCATATTGTT
>Ga0265298_10010139_pt1 | contig 11165 bp, 13 predicted proteins | sample AusTroGonzalo_MG_3_FD_193486 | JGI IMG/M metagenome (GOLD analysis project Ga0265298, IMG submission 193486) | Bovine rumen microbial communities from tropical cattle in Woodstock, Queensland, Australia - Gonzalo_01 | ecosystem: Host-associated > Mammals > Digestive system > Stomach > Rumen ...
GCTTTTAGTAAAGAATGAAACACCCTTTTCATCTGCAGAAAAGAAATCGCGTGGATATTTTTTCTTTAAAACTTCAATCCCATAAATACCACCATCTTTATCAAAAGCATCTTTCTTTGGGATATTAATATGGATAAAGTCTTGTTTGTACTTTTCATAATCTGGTTTGACGCCACTCTTAAGATCTAAACCAATATGTTCTAGAATATAGTGACAAAGTGTACCAAAATCAGCAGCAAGACTGTCTACATAAATGTAATGCTTTTTAATATATTGTAAGAAATATTTAAAAGGACATTGCTCATAACAGTTGAGGCCAGAATAAGAATATTTTTGTAAAGGTTTATTAATATGATAAACAACTCCCATTATTTCTTCCTCCTCTTTTTAAGTTGTGCTTGTATAGGTGTAACATGTATTTTGTTTTTCATTAATTGTTCTAATACATCTTTACCACAATCCGTTGGACTATCTTTATATCCAGTCAAATGATCGTAGTCCATAATAATATAAGTATTAAAATAAGGAATTAAAGGCTTAACGATTTTTAAAAGTTTTTGTTCATATTCCATTGTGTCAGGATCGCCAAACCCACCTTGGAATTCTCTATCATAACCTAGAATACATTCTGTTACCCCAAGCTTCATAATTAAATTAATTTGATCTTGGCTTAGAGAAGATCCACAAGTAGCGACGCAGAAACAGTTATCTACACCATAATAGCTGGCGCATTGCATGACAGCTTTTTCTGACTCGACAATTAAAACCTTTTTAATTTTCTTAATTGTTTCTTGGTTTTCATAGAGGCCAAACAAATTCTTTCCAAGCATATGGTTATACATATCGCCTTGAATAAAGACAGGCATATACTTTTTACCTTCTTCTAATTCAAATGGATCATAAGTTCTGCCTCTGATACCAATTAATTCTCCATCAATATTACGATGAGGAATAATAATTTTGTGTAATGCAGAGTCTACACGGATGCCGTAATAACGCATGACTTCTGGAGTAATATGATCTTTTTGCCATTCTACAGGAGCGGCTAATGGAAAGAAATATTCCAGTAAATTTTCCTGTATAGGTGGATTACCTTTAGTGTCAGCACTCTCACGTGTAAAATCTTTAATAGTTTGGAAAATGTTCCAGTCATCAGTCAAAGGCTTCTTTTCTGCTACTGCTCCGTTGTCTTTTAGTTTAAAATAATTAACAACAAAGCGGTAAGCGTCAATAAACTCTTCAAAACCTTTTGCTCTACGAACTAATTCAAAGAGATCATAAGATTCTCCTCTAGTATACACATAGAATAATTTGGTTTCCGGATAGTAATATAGTTTGAAACTATCACCATCAGGATGATCTAAACAAGTATTGAAGATTGGATTACCATAACAGTCAAAGAAATAAGTATCATCCTCTTGTAAATCACAACAGATTTGGATGATTTGCTCTGTTGTTAACATTTCTCGTACTTTATTTGAATCTAACATATAATCACCTAGAATTCAAAGCCCACGAGAGAACTGTCTTCAATCTTCTCAGCTTTTGTTTTATCTAAATAAGTTTCAATATTTGTATCTGCGATAGGTAACATTTCACCTTTATTATTTGTGACAAAGCAGTCATAAACACGACAAGTACCACGATCAAAGTAAATATATACTTTAATATTTTGATAACTACCTCTTCTGATCTTGTAAACATGAATAACAAAATTAGGGACAGTTTCAAATCCTTTAGCACAATAAGCATCTATAACAGGTTGGTCCATCTCTCTAACAGGGACGATAATAGCGCCAACGTCAACCTTATCACTTAAACTTTTTGCAGATCTTAAATAACCCGCATCAAGTTCTTTAGCGTTTTTATAATCTCCAGACAACTGTGTAGCTGTCCAAATGAAGATATTTAATTGTTTTGCACAGTCTTTTAATTGAGTGATCATGGATAATAAAACTTGATCAGTTCTGAGAGACATCTTAGTCTTACGAGAACCTTCTGCCATGATCTTTAATGTTTCAGAAAGATAATCGTAGTAAACATAATTGCAACCATAGATTTGGTTATACTTTTTAATAACATTGATGATGTCATCCATGTCATAATTAGTAATAGCAACCATCCACAAATGACTTGATAATACTAAGTGGCCTGCTTTACGTACGCGTTCTTCTTCATCATCTTCATATTTACCATCAAGAATATGTGTTTCAGGAACACCAGACACGAAAGCTAGAACCATAGTTTGAATTTCTCTAAGCTCTAATTCAGTTTCGATTAAAAGTGCTGGTTCAGAATAACCTGTTTTAACCCATTTCTTCTTTTCAGTATCATATCTTTCTGGAATAGCAACATTACAAGCTTCGCCGATACCTCTTCTAGTTTTACCAGAACCAGAGGCACCAGATTCCATATAAACACACCCTCTACGAGCTCCACGATAAATCGTAGTTAATTTGGCAGATAAAAGTGCCATACCCATTTCAGGAGTTTGTTTAAGTTCATCAATTAATTCCATGATACCATCACCTATATGATTTTGAACGAGGTCATCAGAATTACCAAAATTTTCTTTTGCTTGAATGATTTTTGTTTCAAAATATAAGATGATATCATTAGCGGTCATTTGATCAAAATTATCTTGCATCTCAGCTAATTTCTTAGGATCAACAATATTTAGATCTAAAATACCTGTAACGTCAAACCCTTGAGATTGGAATAATCTTAAAAGACTATACTTCTTCAAGGTTTTGTAATAATAATCAAATTTCTTTTCATCGAAAAGTTTTAAACAGTTTTGAATGTATTCTACACCTTTGTTTTCAGTAAAGATTTGGAACTGTGCAGGATATTGTTTTAAAAATTCACTGATATCAATGTAGTCAATCTTTTGCATGCCTTGATGGGCAAGGTGATCCACAGCACCAAATAAGATTTGATGGAATTGATCTGGGAAATCATTAATATCAAAATGATAATTATTATCTGCAAATAAAAGAGGATTAGAAATTAATGCCGCTAAAACATTAATAATAGCAAGATTATTAGAATAAACATTTTGTTCATTATTTGCCATTATAAATCCTCCATTCTATATTTTCTTTTTTGTTGTCTAGCCCCAGTGGTTTTAATTTTAACTGTTACCGCAGGGACGTTTAAATCAACTAATTCATTAGCAGCCCTAATTCTTTTAGTTTCTTCAAAGTGTTGACATGCATTATTATACTCACGTTGAATAACTGTACCAATATAAGATACATTATCAGGCGCGTTTCCTTTTATATTATAATAATAATGTAGAGTACCCTTAATGCCAGACAACTTTTTACCTTCTTTCAAAGAGCGCTCTATGGCGTATAGAACGACCTCAGGGCACTCTTGAATCGAAAATAAGTCTTTGATAAATAAGATTAGCTTTTGCTTTTCTTCTTCAAACTGTTGCGCTTCAGCCATAGCTAATTCGTAACAGTGCTCACAAAAGTATTTACCTTGGTATTTACGAACCCCTGTAATAATTTTTTTTCCACATTTACTACAAGTGTTAACAGCTGCCATAATAAATTACTTATCGTATCCTCTAGCGACTAATGTTTGATAGATCTTTAAAAGAATATCGTATTGAGCTTCAGTCGCTTTATTACATTTGAAACTACTGTCTCCAGTGACTTCTTTGACAACTTCGGCATACTTTGCCAAACCGTTATCTTGAGCGGATAATTTCTTTGCAATTGATCCAATGCTGTTAACTAGGCTCTTTAAAGGCATTTTTGGCGCTTCTGAGCCATTTTCTGCGTTAGGTTGACTGTTTGCTTGAGCATCAGCTTTTGGAGCTTCTGCGGAGCTCTTTACAGTTTTAGTCATTTTCTTTGCTTTCGCACCAGTTACTGGCATAGTCCAGTCAAAAACAACTGTATTAGTTTTCTCATTAGCAATGGTTAAAGCAGTAATAACTCTAGTTTCTTTATTGTATTCAATTTTGGTTACTACATATTTAGCATAAGGATCTTTAAGTTTGAATTTACCTTTGCCATCATCTTCGGTAGCAACATCCATAAAAATGAATGGGGCAGAATAGAGTTCAGAGCCAATTCCTACAACGAATCCGGCCCTCTTCGCCGCATCCGAAGCTTCACCCTTTTTCTCATTACCTTCGCCGTCTTCACGACTTTCAATACCACAGTTTTGTTTTTCAACCCATTGATGATTTTCTTTATCCCATAAGGAAATTGTGCAATATAAGTTGCCTTTAATTTCAGTATAGTTAATTTTCCATCCTAATGGGCCAAAGACTTCGTCTAAAATACGATAGTCAACACGAGCGGTCTTGTAAAGTAAAGCAACCGCCCCGCTCTTAGTGCATTGCTTAATTTTAACTTCAATATCTTCTGATGTTAATAATGGAATATCTTTCATGTTTATTTCTCCTATTCGTATAATAGTTTAAGAGTTAAATTACAAAAGTCAAGTAGAAATCTTTATCAAATTTCATTAAAGGTGTATAAGTGCTCTTCATACCAGAGAGATGCACAACACCAATATCAATATCATCAATACTCTCTACATAGCCAGATTGTAATAGTCCAGTTAAGTAAAGATTTAATTGAGCTGAAACTGATTGCCTGTTGATCGTTGAAGTGGTTTTGAAATCAATTAAAGTTGTTTTTCCTTTAACTGTACCCAACATATCAAACCTACCAGCTGCGGCGACTTTATTGTCAGGACCGTATAACACGACCACTTTTTCAGTCATTAATGGTTCGATTTCATAAACAGGTTCAACAATATTGAAATAATTTTTGACTTCATCATGTTCAGTAACTAACACAGCTTTAGGATCTTTCTTTCTTAAATTAATGTAAGACTCGATCTCTGAGTGTACTGCGGTACCGTAATCAGCAGCGGCTTTTAAGATTTCTGGACGCACCATAGCGTATTTGTTACCATAATGTTCTTGTAACAATGTAGTAATGCTAGGGACTTCTTTACCGTTAACAAAATATTTATGTTCTGTTGGTTCAAAAGAAACCTTTACACCGTTGGGTAAGACAAAGCGTTCTCTTTTCTTACGCATTGTCTTCACCATCTTTACGTTCTGTAACTCTTAAGGAACCAGCCCTATTACTTACCTTAACACATTTGTTATAGACATCAGGGTATTCCTTTTTAAGTTTTGTGGAGTCAACATTTAAGCTTGTTGTTGGTGCACAATAAGTAAAGTTATACTTATTACTTACAAGTGTGGTTGTGCCATCTTTAGCATACATTGGTTGAATAACTTCACTAATCTTTTTATTAATAGCATCTTTTGCTGCTGAAAGTTGTTTAATAGCTGCGTTTAAAGCTTCGTAGTTTGCACTAAAATCTTCAGATTCAATAACTTCTTTTGTGACCTCAACATTGCTTAAAGCAGCGAGAGTATCAATAGTAACTAATTTATTTTCCATGGTGTGTACCTCCTAGAAATCAAATTCTTCTTCTCTACCCTTAGCTGGAGCTGCTGGAGTAGTAGCTGGGGTAGTAGCTGGAGCTTCACTTGCTGGAGCAGCAGAACCATCATCACCACTCTTTGGCTTACGTTTACCGTTTTCAACCATTAAATTTTCACGTTTAGCTAAACCTTTTTTAACAGCCTCATTACTTAATGATCCTTGTTCACCTTGATGAATTGGATTTTTAACACCGCCACGAATCACATATTCTCTAACAAAATGAGTTGTATATTGACGATCATTTTGTCTACCGATATAACCTGTGTCTTCTTCAGTATTATCATCTTCGACTCTCATTGCTACGAGATCACCGTTAACACGGACAGTATCGCTTGGTTGATAAACCTTTTTCATATACGCTGCGACATTTTCTTCTACAGGTGCGACTAAAGGAAGAACATAGACGAGCTCATTATAAGCTGGAATTACACCTGTAATTAACAAACGACCAGTTGGGTTATCATCTAAAACTTCATCTTCAACTTCCTTAATATACATATCAATTTCAAAAGTTGCAGATGGTTCAAATGTCTTATTAGGATCTGAGAAACCAATACTGTAACCTCTAAGGAGAACAGAAGATTTTTCATTTTCACCTTTTCTGACCGCATATTCTTCAAAACCTGCCATCAACCAAATTTTAGCAACTAAGCCAGAAGCTGTTGCAAAGTTTGCAGTAGGAGTAGATTTCAAATAACTAGCGATAGAGACAGTATTTGAAGGCAAGAATTTTGCTAAAGTATTATACTTTTCTTCATTGTCTTCTTTGAATACTTGGAATCTAACACGGTGAGTATTAAACTCATTAACTGCAACCGTGATATTACCACTAATAAAATGTTTACCATTTTGGCTGACTCTTTCTTGAAGTGTTGTTTCTTTTAAATAGCCAACAATCTTAACACTATTTCTAAATTTTACTTCTTTAGATTCTTTTTCTTGAGACATTTTTTTATACCTCCATATATTTAGATTAAGATAAATCTTAATATCTACCTAATTAGTTGTTGGTTTTTTTTCGATCAGCTTTTTTCTTAGTCGCTGAATCAATAGTAACCCTATGTATGTCATCAAGAGTCTTTAATATGCCAGACTCTATAATGCTCTTTAATGAAACCACTGTATAGTTAATTAATTCTACACAAAGATTGATGTGTGGTTTGTCACTAACATACCAGCTAGAATGATCATGTCCATGAATATTTAATACATAATCCCATCCTAATGGTTCATGTGACAGAACAATCTTATCACTAATCATAAGTGGACCTTCATAAACCTCATCAAATAAATGATTATCATTTTTAACTGCTTTGATTTCAATATAATCACACCCTGGATAGTCTTCCATAACCTTATTACGAATATCCTCATTTTGATCATATTGTTCAGGAGTATAAGGAAGTTCTTTATTATGAGGCATAACAAATAACTTACGTTCGCTTTTAATCACTCTTTGATAATTAGAAGCACCTTTATCATGATTTCCCATGATCAGAACCTTATATCCTTTTAATCTCTTTATAAAGTTTAAATCGCCCACATCGCCAAGACAAATGACAGTGTCATGTTTTCCAATTTTAGAATTTAATCTTTTAAGTTGCTCTTCATCTCCTATGTAATCTTTACGAAGGAAATTAGCTTCAGGGTCATTGAAATGAGGATCAGAAAATAACCAGATGGCATTCTCATGCACTCCATCTGTCTTGTACCAGTTTTTAAATTTGTCATACAAACTTTTATACATTCTGAACCTCCAGATCAAATAACATTATAAATGCTAAAATTGAAAAGTCAAGATTAATCTCTACGTTCTTTTCTAGCATGGAATAAGATTTTAGCTCTTTCATCATCCTCAGCTGTAAATTCAACAACTGGTGGACGCAATGGATCATAAGTTAAAGGGGAGACATAATGATATTTTCTTTTGTGATTTAAAAACTTTTTAGCCTCACTATCATTAGTCTTCCATTTCTTTATACAATAATAATCATCGGCAAGCTCATATTTAATTGTCGCTGATTTTTTACTAAAATAAGGATCTTTATCAACAAGTCTAGTATTAAGATATATAATTGTATGTGTATATCCTAATTGGTCTTGCTCTGTGTCTGTATAAGTAATTAAAACCCTGCGGATAATAGGCTCTTGTTTTCTTCCCCATTTTGAGCAAATAGGAATCATTGCATATTTAGGCATGTTTTTTCTCCTTTTTTGGTTTTTCCAACAAAACATTTAAGCTTTTAGGACAACCAAAGATGAAAAAGTCTTTAAAATTATCCATGTTTCTCTTAATGACCGTAGTAGCTCTTAAGCGAGGACCTACCTTAGGATCATCTCTGAGCTTTCTTAATTTTTCAAGAGCTTCTTCTTGCGTATCACAAGGGAGAAGACTCATAGCAAGTTTATATTCTTCTTTCTGATAAAGAACCGCAAAATATTTTTCCATATTATAGTTCCTCCTCAAAGAAGTTGTCACAGTAGTATTCTGCAGCATCATATTCATCTTCTGAAAAAACTTTAGATTTGCTTTCATATTCTCGCCCCATCCAACCGTAATAGATGGTGGTTAAAGTTACAACAAAATAAGTACCTCCTGGTTCACCGTAGATCGGCACAATATGGGCCTCTAAAATTTTAACTGCATCATTAATTGGCTTTGTTTCTGTTCTTTGGTAACGCATATTTTCTTCCTTTCTATAATATTGTACAGTATTAATTATAAGGAATAAAAACAAAAAGTCAAGAGCTTTTTACTCTTAACTATTTTTTAGGTGTGTTGTCTAGTCCTGCGTTGAATAAATAAACTTCATCATTCAAATTAATGTTTTCGATCACAGCTCTGACTTCTAGAACATGAACAAGTTTTTCTAAAGCCATAACTTGATCTTTCAAAAGAGAATAAGAACAACTTGGAGTAAAGCCAATGAAATCTTCGATCCTCTTAACAGGAAAGATTGGATCAATTACATGTGTGGTACAGAAATCATTCCAAGCTTCCCATTTATTTAAGATAGCTTGAAGTTTTGTTAATCTAATTTTGTTTTGGTAATATTCTCCAATAAATCTTTCTTTGTAATCTTTTGACAACATAGCGTTGACAGTATCTTTTAATTCAATCATTGTTTTATAACCTCCGGACGAGCGATTCTAAGGAAACGATAATCTTTTACATTTAACTTCTTTTCCTTTAAAAATTGTTTTGCTTGATATATAGAATCAAAATGTTTTGCTTTGGATTTTATAGTAAGAATTACCCAATTACCCTCTGCATTACTAGCTATATAGCATTTATAAACATCATTTTTAAACATTAATTTATCAGCGACGATGTAGTAGGCTTCTTCTTCAATATCTAATTCGCTTTGAAGATTTTTTCTGCCGATCCGAAAACCGATAATTACCCCGTAACCCAAACCCAGGAATAAAAATGCACCTGCCAGGAAAATATTTAGAAATACCATTTTACTATTCCTCCTTGTCTTTTGGTTTTGCTTCTGGAATCCAGTGACTTTCAAAACCTTTTCTTAATGAAATAATATCTGTTTTAAATGGGTATTCTTTATTATCCTTATCATAATATTTATTATAAAGATCACGACAATATCCATAGAACATATTTTCAACTTCAGAGGTAAGCATTCCTGTTCTGGTAATATAACCACATCTTAAAGTAGGCTCAGATACAGCACGCATCTTTTTCCATAAGTTGTAATAACCTGTCTTTAGCTTTGTCATAAAGCCTTCTGCGTCTTCAAGAACAAAACCTTCGATGTATCTGCCACGATATTGATAATCTTCTTCTTGAGCTTGATTATAAAGTGACCTGAAAGCATCCCAATCTTTCAACACAAAAGCTCTCTCTTTACATAGACATTTGATTTCGGATGCGATCTCTTGTAATTTTTCATAATGTAGTTTCTTAAAAGATAATTCATTTTTAACTGCATCTAATAAGAATAGATTATATGTATTTGGATACTCAATAATATGTGGATCATGATACATATCTACACATTCAAAAACAAGAGTTACATTTTCTTGTTTATTTTTTCTATACCAATCTAAAATATTGTTATACAAAGCACTCTTATTAAAATTAAGTTGATTATGAATATATTTAGCAGCGTCACCAGCAGTTGTTGATTTAGAGGCAATAAATAGATCATCTTGTTCAGAATTATAGCCAATAATCGCAAGAAAGCCATTTTCTTTAACGTAAGCTGTTACTGGAAAAACCAATCTTCTTTTTAAGTTGGATAACTCAGTCTCATGAGTTTCATTGATCTTAAAGAACTTTTCATAAGATCTAGCTACAATAGTTTTATTTTCTGTATTAATAAATAACCCTCTAGCTAAAACAGTTTGTTTATTCCAGTTTGCATTATAGAAAGCCTCTCTTGTAAAGTTAAATGAAGAGATATTGTGTCCTAATTGCTTTTCATTGATAAACCTATTGTTGCGTAAATATTGAATTGCTTGTTCTACAGTTTCTGCGCTTCTGTTTTCTGTAGGAAGATTTTCAGTAATTGGCTGAGCGTCGTCTAATTCGACCACGTTCCAAGTTAAATCTTCATTAAGTTCGACAATTCTTAATTGACCACCAAACTCAACACCGCCTTCAAGATTAAATACACGATCGCACATAGCAGTTTCTGAACCATCAGTGTTTCTATGACCATGTACTAAATATTGATTGTCATTGGTTTGTGTCATCCAGCTTTCTGCATTAATCTTATATTGCTCATATGTGCCCACACCATGAATAAAACAATCTGTAGGAACATACAAAAGGTTTGTTTTTAAATTAGGAATACCTGCGTGACAAGCTAAAACTTCTGCACCATTATACAAGAAGTGTGAGAATTGTCTCAACTTACGATATAGTTCACGCGCTTCCTTTTTATCATAACATTTATTTTCAAGTTCAACTTTAGTAACTTTTTCAAATTCTGATGATTTAGCAGGGACACCATTACCATAATCAAAGATCCATCTTTCATGATTACCTTCTAGAAGACAGACATTTGGTAAGTCTTTAATTGATCCGAGGAATTTTAATACCTCGTAGTTTTGATTACCTCTGTCAATATAATCACCTAAGAATATATAACAATATTCTGGATTTAGTCCATTTTTAAAATCTGGGTATTGCATTAAAGTATCATAGCATCCATGAATATCACCGATAAAAACGATCTTCTTATAGTCAGAAAGATTAATAGGACTTTCCTCAATAGTTGGTAATTCATCTCTACCAATCACTTTAACGGCACTAGGAACCTTTTGAGTAGCAAATCTTGCATAGATATTTTTAATTCCATTTGATGGGACTTGTTTGATTTCGTCTCTCATTTTGTTTTGTGCAAGACATGTTTCAAGAGGAATATCTGTAAAATCAACAATGTAAACTCTATAACGATATGATTGAGCTAATTCTTTATATTTTTGAATGTCTTTGGTTTTAGAGCAAGTCGCGTCAATAACTGTAAATTCACCACGTGACATACGATGTTCTAAAATCTTTAATAAAACATCCCATACCATATTTTCATTCTCTCTAGCTTGAGAGATCTTATATTCTCCAGTTGCTTGTAATTCTGTAGAACTACATAAAACACGGATATTATCCGGAGATAAAGTATATTGTTCTAAACCATGTTGTTTGATCCAGGT
>Ga0265298_10010140_pt1 | contig 11164 bp, 7 predicted proteins | sample AusTroGonzalo_MG_3_FD_193486 | JGI IMG/M metagenome (GOLD analysis project Ga0265298, IMG submission 193486) | Bovine rumen microbial communities from tropical cattle in Woodstock, Queensland, Australia - Gonzalo_01 | ecosystem: Host-associated > Mammals > Digestive system > Stomach > Rumen ...
GGCCAATGCCATGCTGGCGGTGGTGCTGTTTGCCTTTCTGCTCAGCTGTGTGCGCCTTTACAAAGATTCCTGCTGGATCAAACAATCCCCGGCCAACCGTATCTCCGTGACCATTTTTATTTTATTGTTCAGCTTCGTCTTAGTATGGGACGCGGTCCACACCTCGCACATAGCGTATCTGGTCAAAGCCTCAGAAGCGGAGGGGATTAGCAATAAAGAAGCTCAGAAACTGCTGGATCAGGCGGTGAAACTGGATGAACGGAACTGGAATACAGCAATGGAAGCCGGCCGCCGGATGCTGACCGTGGGAATGTATTCAGAAGACCCCGAAGAAAGAGACTGGGCACTGATCCACGCGATCGGATATTACAGTATGGCCATTCGCTATAACCCTTATCATTACCGGCTTTACGGCGGAATGGCAGGTGCGTTGACGCTGCAGGGCAGAGCGGATGAAGCGGTCCCTTACGCGGATAAAATGCTGACTTTGCGTCCTGACGGCCACGACAGCAACGCGGTTTACGGGTTCTGTGCCCTCTACAGAGGGGATTATGACTTGGCCGTGAAGCACTTGGAGCGTTCGATCCATTTGAGAAATGAAGGTAATGATTTCGCCAAAGAGTGGTATGAAATCGCTGCCCAAAGACAAAGTGAACAAAAAAAGTTTGAATAAATAAAAAAAAATGCTTTCGGCTATTGACAAGATCCCCAAAAAAGAGCTATTCTACGGGTGGTTTTGGTAACGAGAGTTACATCGAATTTAATAGAGAATTAGATTATGAAGAAAATCGTTAAGAATTTTGTGGTGAGCGCAACCTTGTTGGCTGCTCTCCTCGTTGCGGTGGCAGTCCAGGCCAAGGACGCGACCCTGACCGGTACAACTGGTGTCGTTGAGAGTTTAGGTAAAGGTGGCGCGTGGCAGAAGATCTCTGCTAACAAACCTGTTAAAGTGGGTACGACCCTTCGCACAGGCAGCACCGTTGGTTCTCTGGCTTCCTTCAGACTCTCGAACATTGACAGTCTGGTTGTCCTGAATGAGAACACGACATTGACCCTGGATTCCGCTGACAGCAAGAAAGTAAGCGGTCAGGATGTGACAGATACCGCTCTCAGACTCGCAACGGGTCGCGTGACTGGTAATGTCAATGGTCTGAATGGTGCCTCCAAGTATGTCATCAAGACTCCCTCCAGAGACGTGATCGTCAAGGGCAGCAACGCGGAATTCTCCGTGGGTGCCGATGGTTCCGTCATCGTGACCAAGGGTTCTGTGGATGTGCAGACTGCCAAAGGTTTGGTTCCCGTAGCCGCGGGTCAAACTCTGCCGGTGGGTTCCGATGCGGTCGCTCCGACTGATCCGAATCTCCAGGCTGGTATTACTACCCAGGTGGCCAGCGCCAATCGTCCTAACACTGGCAAGGCCAAGAAAGAAACCACTGTTGATGGTGACGGTGAGATCGAACGCGGTTTGATCGATCCTAATTTCGATGATGTCTATGACAAATTTGTGGACAAAGTTGACAAGGATCACCGTGGTAAAACACATCCTCTGACGGGTCAAAACAATCCTGTCACTCCCTGGTAATCAGGTGTAGTAAATAAAACGAAAAACTCCGGTTTTCCCGGAGTTTTTTTGTTTTTAATGCAAAGCATGATTGAATAATTTTTTCTGATTTGATATATTCTCCCCGTATTTGCTTCATGTTAGCTTGAAATATGAAAAAGAAACTTTTTTTTGGATTTGCTGTTCTGTGCGCCGCACAGTTGACGTTTTCTGTTTGTGCTGATAATCCGCGTTTGATTATCCGCGCTGACGACATGGGGTCTTCCCATGCCAGTAATGAGGCTTGCCTCAAGTCTGTACAGGATGGAGTCGTTACCTCCATCGAAGTGATGGCTGTGGCTCCGTGGTTTCCTGAGACTGTGCGTTTGCTCAACGCGAACCCTCAGATTGATGTGGGACTTCACCTGGTGACCAACAGCGAATGGGATAACATCAAATGGCGTCCGCTGACGCACTGTCCCAGTTTGACAGACAAAAACGGCTATTTCCTGCCTATGGTGGGGAAAAACCCGAACTATCCCGGACTCAGTACCATGGAAAGCAGCTGGAGCATCGCGGAGCTGGAACAGGAGTTCCGTGCTCAGATCGAGTTTGCTCTCAAAAATATCCCGCAGATCACCCATATCTCCTCCCACATGGGGAATATGTACTTTGATAAGGATGTAGCCGCTATGGTTTCTCGTCTGGCTAAAGAATATCATTTAGGAATGGAATTTGACCAAAAGCTGAACCATGTCAGCTATGACGGCGCGCATGGAACATTCGCGGAGAAAGAAGCCTCTTTCCTCAAGATGCTCGAAAAACTGGAACCCGGCAAAGATTATCTCTTCCTGGATCATCCGGCCTATGACACACCGGAAATGCAGGGTGTCTATCACATTGGCTACGAGAACGTAGCGCAGGATCGTCAGGGTGTGACCGATCTCTTTACCAGCGAAAAGGTCAAGAACGCTCTCCAGGAGAAGGGGATCGAGACCGTCAGCTACAATAAAGTGTGGAAATCCCTGCCTCGCAGCACTCCGGAAGCCGAAAACGTGGATCCGGCCATGCTGGAGAACTATCTGGCCGATGTGAAAGCAAAGAACCAGAACGTCCAAAGCATCATGGTCGTGCGCAACGGCAAGGTCGTGGCGGAACACTGGATGAACGGCGGTGCGCCTGATGAGCTGCACATCCTGCACTCTGTCAGCAAGACTTACACCTCCACGGCGATCGGTTTCGCTGTGCAGGAAGGTCTGATCAAAGTCACCGACAAAGTCATTTCCTTCTTCCCTGAATATCTTCCGGAGGAAGTTTCTCCGAATCTGGCCAAGATGGAGATCCGCCACCTGCTGATGATGTCCACCGGTCAGGCCAAGGAACCGGGTCAGCTCCATACTCGCGAATTTGAGTGCGGTGTGACCATCAGCGATGAGAACTGGATCAAGCTTTTCCTGGCGGAACCGGTCATCAATGAACCGGGAACAGTTTTCCGCTATAACAGCTTTGCTACGTTCATGCTGAGCGCGATCATCCAGAAGGTCTCCGGCCAGAAGACGCTCGATTTCCTCTATCCGCGCCTGTTCCGTCCGCTGGGCATCTCCGGTGTCAAGTGGGATGAAAGCCCGATGGGCATCAACTGCGGTGGCTGGGGTCTGTGGGTCAAGACCGAAGACATGGCCAAACTGGGTCAGTTCATGCTTCAAAAGGGCAAATGGAACGGTGAGCAGCTCCTTTCCGAGGAATGGATCGCCGAAGCTACCAGCACCAAGATCATGCAGCAGCCCAACGCCAGTGCCGAGACAATGGCCAAAAGCGACTGGACACAAGGCTATTGCTACCAGATGTGGCGCTGCCGTCACAATGCCTTCCGCGCGGACGGCGCGAACGGTCAGTTCATCGTAGTGATCCCCGAAAAGAATGCCGTGGTGGCCATTACTGCCTATTTAGGGGATATGCAGAGCGAATTGAATGTGGTTTGGGAAAAAATTCTTCCTGCTTTGAAAGACTAGGATTGACTCTGACGGATTGTCGGATATACGATAAAGCCGTCTTTAAGTTAGAGACTTGAAATAGAGATATGAGTACCATTTATGACATTGTTGCTCGCGAGATTCTGGATTCTCGCGGAAATCCCACTGTTGAAGTTGATGTGATCCTGGATGACGGGACGATCGGCCGCGCTGCGGTTCCTTCCGGAGCCAGCACCGGCGAGAATGAAGCCCTCGAACTTCGCGATGGTGATAAATCACGTTTCCTCGGCAAAGGTGTGACCAAAGCCGTTGCCAATGTGGAAGAAAAGATCCTCCCTGAACTGGAAGGTCTGGATGCCCTGGATCAGGTGACCGTGGACAAGACCATGCTCGAACTGGACGGCACGGATACCAAATCCGTACTGGGTGCCAACGCGATCCTGGCTGTCTCTCTGGCTAACGCCAAAGCCGCCGCTTCCTATCTGGATCTGCCCCTGTATCGTTACCTGGGCGGAACCAACGCCAAAGTCCTGCCGGTGCCGATGGCCAATGTCATCAACGGTGGTGCGCACTCTGACGCTCCGATCGATTTCCAGGAATTCATGATCGTTCCTCGCGGATTCAGCTGCTTCTCCGAAGGTCTTCGCGCTATTACCGAGACTTTCCATGCTCTCAAGGGCGTGCTCAAGAAGAGAGGTCTTTCCACAGCTGTCGGTGATGAAGGCGGTTTCGCTCCGAATCTGGACAGTGCCGATGATGCCATCGAATCCATCCTGGCCGCCATCAAGAACGCGGGCTACAAACCGGGTGAGCAGATGTTCCTGGCCTTGGACGTTGCTTCTTCTGAATTTTATGATCCTGAGACTGGTCTTTATACCTTCAAGAAGAGCACCGGCAAACAGGTCACCGGCGAAGAACTGGTTGCCTACTATGAGCAGCTGACCAGCAAGTATCCCGTGATCAGCATCGAAGATGGATGCGCCGAGAACGACTGGAAATCCTGGAAGATCCTCACCGACAAGATCGGCAAGAGAGTCCAGCTCGTGGGGGATGACCTCTTTGTGACGAACGTCAAGTTCCTCTCCAAGGGCATCAAAGAAGGTGTCGCGAACTCCATCCTCGTCAAAGTCAACCAGATCGGTTCCCTGACCGAAACTCTGGACGCCGTCAGCATGGCTCAGGAAAGCAGCTACACCGCTGTGATCAGCCACCGCTCCGGTGAGACCGAGGACAGCACGATCGCTGATATCGCTGTGGCCACCAACGCCGGCCAGATCAAGACCGGTTCCCTGAGCCGCACAGACCGTATGGCCAAGTACAACCAACTCCTTCGCATTGAAGAAGAACTGTGTGAAAACGCCATCTACGGCGGCAAATTCAAGATCTAGTTTTTGAGCTAGTATTTGACAAATAAAAAACCCCGGCAGAGTTGCCGGGGCTTTTTTTTGCCTGATTCGCCATTTTAAGCTTGTCTCCGGGGCCGTCTGGGGGTAGGGTTTTGGCATATCAGTTTTGGCTGAATTACGTGCGATGAAGCTCCCTGAGGGTGCAACAAGCAGCCAGTGAGAAGAATACGGTGCCATCGCCGGCAAAAGCTGAAACCCAAACGGATTTAGTTGAACTCGTAACACAAACAAAACGAGAATATTATGCTTAAAGATTATAGAAGCATACGAGTGGTTGGCGCAGCGCTGTACCTGTTGCCGGTAGAAACTCGTATCCCACTCAAACTAGGCAGGGAAACCCTGACCTCCGTCACCTGCGCCCGTGTAAAATTGTGCGTGGTAGATACTAACGGAACCAAGGCGGAAGGTTGGGGAGAAGTGCCTTTGAACGTATCGTGGTGCTGGCCAAGTACCTTATCGGTACAGGAACGTGTTGATACACTGATAGATCTGAGCCGAAGCATCGCGAAAGAGTGGTCCCAGTTCATCGGAGTGGGACATCCTCTGGAGATCGGCTGGGAATTCCAGGAGAAAGAACTTCCCGGCATCGTCGAAATTTTCAACGAAACAAAGCGCGCCGGCAAAGAAAGGGTTCCTTGGGAAGCGGCTTTACTTTGCAACGCGGCTTTTGATATCGCTCTGCATGACGCTTACGGTATCCTGCTGCAGCGTCCTATTTATGAATTGTACAGCGGAGATAACCTGAGACACGACCTTTCCTTCTTTATGGAACCGGCGGAAAATTCCGGCGTTTCCTTCAAGGGCGTTTATCCGTCTCAGTTTATGCGGCCTAACCGCAAGGAGCAGCTCAGAGCGTGGCATCAGGTCGGCGGTGCTGATCTGCTGGATTTTGGCGACATCAATGAAACGACCATCCGCGACCGCTATCCCACCGTGCTGGGAGACTGGATCCGGAATGACGGTCTGAAGTGCCTGAAGATCAAACTGCGCGGCGATGACAGTGCCTGGGATTATGACCGCATCGTCCAGGTGGGACGTGTCGGCATCGAGCAGGGAGCCAACTGGCTCTGTACCGATTTCATCGGCAAAGCCCGCGGCCCGGAATATGTGAACGCGATTTTGGATCGTCTGCGTGATTACCATCCGCGTATTTTCGGAATGCTGCTCCACATTGAACAGCCTTTCAGTCCTGATTTAGAGAATAATCCTGTGGATGTCCACAGTGTTTCCTGGAGAAAACCGCTCTTCCTGGATGAGGGCGCACATGACTGGCGCGCCATCCGCAGAGCCCGTCAGCTGGGCTGGACCGGTGTGACCGTCAAGACCGTTCGTTCCCAGACGACAGCCATCCTCAGTGTCTGCTGGACACTGGCTCATGGGATGCCGATCATGGTCGGCGATCTGAGCAATCCGATGATCGCGATGATCCCGCATCTGCTGCTGGCCGCGAATTTCAAGACGCTGATGGGTGTGGAAGCCACTTCCATGCAGTTCTATCCGGATGCTTCCGGCACAGAGGCCAGGATCCATGCCGGTATTTACGGCCGCCGTTTCGGCATGATGGATATTTCCAGCATTCGCGGTCCCGGCTTCGGCTACAGAATGAACGAAATGAATCCGCAGCTTCCGGATCCGGAGATCCGCTGCGGCGAGGTATAGACCATGAAAAAATATACATTGATATTAGCTTGTTCTTTGCTTTGCGGAATGATCGCCGGCGCGGCGGATCAGCCCGACGCGGCAGCACTGCGCGGACAGGCGTTGAAAGTGATAGGGACTCTTCCGAGCAAGATCCCCGGTTCTGAGAAGGATACCGCGCTTCAGGTCGATCTGGGCAAGAAACTTTATTTTGATACCCAGTTATCGCTGGATAACACGGTTTCTTGCAATACCTGTCATCTGGTGGATAAGGGACAGGGAGGTTCTGATGGCAAGCCCGTTTCGGACGGTGTCGGCGGCAAAAAGGGCAATCGTAACTCGCCCACTGTTTGGAATTCCTGTTTCAATGATGTTCAGTTTTGGGACGGCAGAGCGCCTGACCTGACGGAACAAGCCAAGGGTCCTATTTTGAACCCGGTCGAGATGGCTATGCCGAATGAAAAAGCGGTCGTCGAAAAACTGTCCAAGGATCCAAAATATCCGGCAGAGTTCAAAGCCGCTTTTCCGAATGAGACGGATGCTTTGACCTTTGACAACATCGCCAAGGCGATCGCTGCTTATGAACGCACACTGGTGACTCAAGACCGTTTTGATGATTTCCTGAAAGGGGACGACAAGGCTTTGAACGCTCAGGAACTGGCAGGTTTGAACGCCTTTTTGAAAAAGGGCTGCACCAGCTGTCACAAAGGTCCGGGATTGGGCGGCAAAGGATTCTACAAGATGGGACTTCACAGACCCTATCCTAACAAAGAGGATCTGGGACGTTTTGATGTTACGGGCAAGAACGCGGATAAACTCAAATTCAGAGTTCCGAATCTGCGCAATGTCGAAGTCACAGCCCCGTATTTCCATGACGGCAAAGTGGCCACTCTGGAAGACGCTGTGGATATGATGGGCGATATCCAGATCAAAAAGAATCTTACCGAACAAGAGAAGGCGGATATCGTTTCCTTCCTGAAGACTTTGACCGGCAAAGAGCTGTCCAAGTAATTTTCTTTGGCAAAAATGTGAAACGGTGCTGTGGATACTCATTGCACCGTTTATTTGTAGAGTTATGAGATCATTTTGGATTTGTCTTTTGATGATTTGCGGGCTTTGTCCGCTGCTGGCGGTTGAGGATCAGACACCGCCGCCGGGTGAAAACACGGACTCTGATCAGAAAGTGATCGTTCTCCAGCCGCCGACGGATGAAGAGGAAGCGGCACGCACTGCGGTCGTGTATAACAAACTTCATCCGGCATCCCTGGAGATCGCCCGGCACTACATGCAGTCGCGGAATATCCCGGAGGATCACCTGATTGAGCTGTCTCTGCCTTTCACAGCCGGGATCGAGCGCGCGGATTATGAACAGCGGATAGAGGAACCGATCCGCAATGCGCTTTCAGAGAAAAATCTTCTGATGACAAGTTCCAATACCGTCAGCACGAACGCTATCCGTTACCTGGTTCTTTGCCGGGGGATCCCGTTTGTCATATTGAATCAAAAAGGGGAAGAGCAAAACAGCCGGGATAAAACCGGCGCGGCGGTGGACAGTGAGCTGGCCAGTCTGCCTTTGCGGCTTCTGAATTCGCCCCGTGGTTTTGAGGGACAGCTGCGGTGTTTTGCCGCCGGATTGACCAATCCCTACATCATCGGTCCCCGAACCGGTGTCCTGATGACCGCGCGTCTGGACGGTCCCAGCGACAGGATCGCGAATGGTCTGGTGGATAAAGCCTTGCAGGCGGAAAAAGAAGGCTTGTGGGGCAAATGTCTGTTCGATGTCCGGGGACTGACGAACAGCGGTTATTTGCAGGGGGATCTCTGGCTGAGAGGCGCGGCGGAAGTCTGCCGTCTGTACGGATTTGAAACCAAAGTGGATACCCGTTCCGAAACCGTCTCCGGGGATGTGCCTTTGGATGCTTTGGCCTTTTACGCGGGCTGGTATGATTACAATGTCAGCGGGCCTTTCAAGAATGGTCTGGTGGAATTCATGCCGGGCGCGTTCGCGTATCATCTTCATTCTTTCAGCGCGCAGAATATTTTCACGACTTCCAATCACTGGGTCGGACCTCTGCTGGATAGAGGCGCAACCTGCACGGTTGGTTATGTGGATGAGCCGTTTCTGGGCTGTACGCTCAATGTGGAAGCCTTTGCGGACTGGCTCCTGAGAGGAGCATCCTTTGGCGAGGCGGTCTATCACGCGCTGCCTAGTCTTTCCTGGCAGACGACCGTGATAGGGGATCCTCTCTATCGTCCGTTTGATCCGTCTTTTCTGGATCGCTATATGGAGATCGTCAGCCGCGATTCCGCTCAAGCGGGCTGGGCTGAAGTCATGGCCGCCAATCGTGCTTTGAACAAGAAAGAACCGCTGGAGATAGCGGTCTCCACCATGGAAGATGAATTCAAAGCGCGTCAGGGAGATTACGCGGAAGGCGGCTGGCTCCTGTCCTATTACGAAAAAGAGAAAAAATGGGAGGATGCTCTGAAAGTCTGCCAGCAGATGTTGAAGAAACTGGGTACGGATTTTGCCGTCAGACGCTGTTTTCTCCTGATGAAAGAGGCGGAACTGTGCGCCCAGATGAAAAAATACGATCTGGCCAACAGCCGTTTTTCCACGTTATATGAGGAATATCCCGCTCTGAGAATGGAAAAAGGTTTCCTGGAACGCTGGAAGAAGATAGCCAAAAGCGCGAAAGCCCGCCCCGATCTGCGCAAGATACAAGAGGCTTTGCGAGAGATTGAATCCTACTCGGAGTGATGATGGTGATGATGCCGGTGTGAGTGTTCAGCCGACGGTATCGCCGGTCGGGGCAGACTTTGGTAGGCCGCCAGCAGCACAACAAACAGCCACGACACAGACAGTACATAGAAAGGCAGATCCACAATGGCATGGATCAGCGCTGTCATAAACGCGAAGATAAAACTCGTCCTCAAAAAGAAATTCCCGCGCCGTGTGATCCAGGGCAGCAGCAGTCCCCACAGCAGCAGCGATACCACCAAGGTCGTGCCCACATTGCCGAACTCGACCAATAGCTGAAGCCAGTCGCTGTGAGCCGATGGAAAGTGGTTCTTGGTGGGGATGGATTCTCCCACATACATTTCATACATGGAGTAGTAGGCTCCCGCGCCGATGCCGTAGGTGGGATAATCATGGTAGATGGGCCAGGTGGCTTCATACTGCCTCAGACGCGCTTCGCTTTCGGTATCTTTCAGGCGCAAAGCATCTTTGCCGGTAACTTCCAGACTCATGAAGATGGCTCCGGCGATCAGTACGATGCCAATGACAACAAAGATGATCGAGGATTTTTTCCCGCGCAGGGCATCAAAAGCGATCAGCAGGATCATCAGTATCGCTATGGCCGAACCGATCCAGACACCGCCGCGGCTGATGGCGATCCAGACACCGCCGAAAACGAACAGTCCCATGATAGCGAGTATCAGATATTTATTGGCACAGGTGCGGATGAGGGGCAGCCCCCGTCTTTCATAGCGGGAACGCATCGTCCACCAGAAGGCGATCCCCAGCGGCCAGAGCAGATTCATATACTGTGCCGCGGTGGAGCGGTAACCGTAAGGGCCAAATGAGTTATTGACCCCGGCCCAGGTGGTTCGTTCCGCGATCCAGAGGAGTGTGGTCGTCTTGTCCAGGCGCATGAGCGAGCCCACGATCACCATGATGAATGCACTGGTAAGTGCCACCCAGAGAAAGCGTACCATTCGTGCCGGCAGAACGGCGTCCTGTTCAGCGGTGCGTCCGGTCATAAAGAGGAACCGGGCTCCAAAACAGGCGCAGAATAAGCATACGTACTGTGTCAAGTTGAAGAGTGTGTACCACTTATCCATGCTGCTGGGCAGATGCTCATTATGGGGATAATCTGTGAAAAGATATTCTCCGGGGATGTAATCGGATTGAGCGTTGACCCACTGGATGAAAACATAGAGCAAACAGATCAGTCCCAGTGCCAGAAAGATCCAATCGGCCCAGCCCCAGAGTTTTGGCCGATGGTAGTGGCCTCGGTCGAAATAGCGTGCCGTAAAAACCTTATCCATCAAAGCCAGCAGGGCGGCCGAGAGAAAGAAAACGCCGGAGCCGATGCTGAGGGTATAGATCGACCATGGCTCTGTAGTTCCCAGCGCCCAGGGGCCAAAGAGAACCAGCAGAAGGAATAATCCTTCCACAAAGTAGCCGAACTTTTTGACGAGAGGATGGACGGGGATGCCGTAGTCGCTGCTCATAAAGACTATAACTGCTGGATCGCGCGGATGATTTTTTCCTGATCTTCACAGGACAGATAGGGCGACATCGGCAGACACAGGACTTGCCGGGATGCTTTCAGGGCTTCCGGGAAATCTTCGGGCGCGTATCCCAGGTTCGCGAAGATGGGCTGTTCATGGATACAGCGGGAATAGTGTGTCACGGAGGGGATGCCCTGCGCCGCCAGCGCGGTTTGTACCTTGCCGCGGTCTTCAAAGCGAAGGGTGTACTGCGCGTACACGTGCAGATTGCCGGGGGAGACATAGGGTGTGACGCAGGCGTTCATCAGCTCATTGCTGTAGCGGTCGGCCACCTCGTTGCGTTTTTGTATTTCGTAAAAAAAAGCTCCATC
>Ga0265298_10010143_pt1 | contig 11164 bp, 1 predicted proteins | sample AusTroGonzalo_MG_3_FD_193486 | JGI IMG/M metagenome (GOLD analysis project Ga0265298, IMG submission 193486) | Bovine rumen microbial communities from tropical cattle in Woodstock, Queensland, Australia - Gonzalo_01 | ecosystem: Host-associated > Mammals > Digestive system > Stomach > Rumen ...
ATGGACGGTTTCGCCCGAATGCGCCGAATGCACCATAATTAAAAGGAGAAGGGGTTTGGCTTGCAGGGGGTAGGGGGGAGGAGTAGGGTAGGCAAATGCCGGAATAGACGGCGAAAGCGAGGCAACATGAAACGAACGGCGAAACAATTCTGGGCGGGCGTGGCGGCGTGCGGCGCGGCGGCGTTTTGGTTTGGCGTCGCGGAATCGCGCGGGGAAGCCATTTTGCAGGTGTTCAACCAGAGCCACAACGAAATCGCGGCCCGGTTGCCGGAAATCGCCGAAGCCGGGTACACGGCGCTGTGGGTTCCGCCCCCGACGAAGGCCAACGGCGGCATGAGCGTGGGGTACGACCTGAACGACCCGTTCGACATCGGCAATTCCGACCTGCGCGGCACGTGGAGCACGCGCTACGGCGTCGAGGCCGACCTGCACAACCTCATCGAGAAGTGCCACCGCTTCGGGATGCGCGTCTACTTCGACAACGTGATGAACCACCGCAGCTACGACATTCCCGGCTACAACGAATCCACGCCGATCGACGTCTATCCCGGCATGTGCCCCGAGGATTTCCACGTCCGCACCACCTCCGACGGGTTCTACCGCAAGTGGGACAACGTCCGCAGCTGGGACGACGAGTGGCAGGTGATGTTCCTCGGCCTCTCCGACCTGCTCGACATCGCCCACGAAAACTACTACGACGGCTACGGCAACGGTCCCTACAACGCCAATTTCGGCTCCTCCGAGGGCGGCTGGCACCTCAAGCCCTTCATCGTCCGCTACGCCTACCACAAGGAAGACACCTGGAAGCTCTTCGACCGCATGCCCTGGCCCGGCACGAGCAACGAAGACTACGACGGCCGCGGGACCGCCCTCCGGGAAGTCGACAACACCGAGGGCGTCAACCTCTACACCGGTTTCGGCAACAAAGCCTGGAATCCCGCGGACCCGGACACCGCCGCGCTCATCTCCGCCAACGCCGCCTGGTTCGACGCACACGACGCCAGCAACGGCGTCTCCATGAAGCTCATCGAGGACTTCCCGAATTTCTACAAGGAGCAGGTCGACGACTACCTCTACCGCGCCGTCCGCTGGCTCATCGACACCACCCACGTCGACGGCCTCCGCCTCGACGCCGTCAAGCACGTCCCCTACGACTTCTTCGGCGCCAGCTACGGCGACGACAAGAACGGCTCCAAGTACGGCTACCTCGGCCAGGCCCAGTGGCAGTTCAACATGACCCGCGGCTTCACCGACTGGGGCGACCAGCGCAACAGCGTGTTCAACATCGACGCCCCCCGCGACGACCTCATGGCCTTCGGCGAGCACCTCGGCTCCCCGCCGGCGCAGGGCCCCTACGTCGACACCGGCATGCGCCTCGTCGACGACCGCCTCCGCAACGAACTCAACTGGCGCTTCTCCGCCAACCAGCTTGACGGCTTCGACAACGAATACGCGGGCTCCGAACTCGGCCCCGACTGCGGCGTCATGCACGCGCAGTCCCACGACAACGACTACGTGGACCGCAAGCCGCTGCACCACGCGATGTACTTCATGCGGCGCGGCCTCGGCCTCGTCTATTCCGACGGCAACAACCACGCCGCCACCCTCTCCGGCTCCGGCGGCGCCTTCCCGCGCTGGGCGCAGACCGACTTCCTCGGCCAGTGGGGGCAGCGGCAGATTCCGACGTTGCTCCACGCGCACGAAAACTTCGCCCGCGGCGGGCAGTGGGGCCGCTGGAGCCAGGGCAACTTCATCGCCTTCCAGCGCGGCGACGGGGGGGACGCCTCCGGCATGACCATGCTCTTCCAGCTGAATTCCGCCTGGGACTGGTGGGAGACGACGAAAGTCGGCGGCGAGGAATTCCCCCGCGACACCTACCTTTACGACTACGCCAGCGACATGTACCCGCCGTACTACGTGAACGAGGGTCCTTCGGCCGCCTACGCCATGGGGTATGACATCCAGGACGGCAATGTCAATCTCCCCCCCAACTCCTACGCCATCTGGTCCTGGAAGAACCCCGACCCCTCCGACCTCTATCCGACGCCCTATCCCGACTGCTTCGCCGATTCCGACGCCCGTCTCTACGCCCCCGATTCCCGCGTGATCACGCTCATGGAGAACGGCCATGTCGCCAAGCCCGTCTACGTGACCCGCAAGGACGGCGTGGACGGCGACCCGAACTTCAATCCCTACAACGTCGCCGACACCAACGCCACCGACTATTCCTACACCATCGCGCTCCCCTGCATCACCAACGGGACGGACGTGACGCTGGAGGTCAAGGCCGACGGTTCCGCCGAATGGCTCCACCTCCGGTTGGACGGCGGCATGGATTTCGGCAACTGGAACCACCAGGAAGAAGGCGACTGGCGCGACAATCCCCCCGGGGTTTCCAGCGATTTCCTGCTCGGGTTCGAGAACTGCTCGCCCTATTTCAACAAGCGCATGTGGGCCGAACTGTTCGCGTCCGCCCACACCGAGCACTGCAAGGTCGGCACCCAGGGCGCCACTTCCTACGAAGTCGCTTCCGGCGCGGTGCCCGTTGCCTATGAATACGAAGGCGAAGACGCCCGCGACCTGCCGAACATGGTCGGGTTCCTCTACCACGACCCCAATGCCAACTCTCCCGCGACCATCGTCGTCGGCGGCACGACCAACACGACCGTCACGACGGTCACCCGCAAGCTGAACGCCAGCGCCAATCCCGCCTCCGGCGGCGCGGTCTCGGGCGTCGCGGGCTTCGGCACGGTTGGGGCCGTCGGCAATAACTACCAGGACGGAACCTCCTGCTGGGCGGGCTTCTTCTCCAACGATTCTTGCGCAAACGGAGGGATCACCGGGTTTGTTAACAACGTTTCCTATGGCCTCTACGCCAATCCCGCCGGTTCCGGCGCGAACGCGGAGTTCGGCGGCGCGTTCACGGACGCCGCCGGCCTTTCCGCCGTTTCCGTCACGCTCGGCATCAACGAGAAGAACGTCGACAGCGGCACCTCCTACAAGGGGTTCGCGTTCCTCGACGCCGATGGCGGCGACATCTTCGGCGTCCAGAACGGCAACGGCACCGACGCGGTCACCTACTACGGCGAGGCGTCCGGCACGTGGTCGTCCGCCAAGGGAGGCAATGCCTTCACCGTCACCCTCACCGAGAACGCCAACGGCTACCATGTCACCGGCACCACGCGCACCGGCGGCGCGATCGCGGCTTTCGACATCCCCACCGCGAAGAAAATCGCAGGATGGAAGGCCTACATGAACGCCGCGGGCGACAACTCGGCCCAACGCCAGCTTTACTTCAACGATTTGACGTACACCGCCACGCTCACCAACACCGAGGTCATTTCCGGGACCACGGTCGCCGCCAAGCAGTTCGAGCCCAACGGCGGCGCGCCCGTCATCTACGCCAAAACGCCCAAGACCGCCGGCGTGGCCACGTGGCTCTACTACACGACCGACGGCAACTCCTGGCCCGAGGGGGCAGGCGGCGTCCCCGCCAATCCGCAGACGATGGCCACGGGCGGCAACTGGTTCGATTCCGGCGACTCCGAGGCCGACTGGTGGTGCTTCACGCTGCCCTCCCAGCCCGCCGGGACGACCCTGCGCTACAAGATCGGGACGGCGCGGGTCAAGAACGACGGCGGCGACAGCTGGGGCAGCCTCTGGCCCAGCGGGGGGACCGAGGTCTACCAAAAGACCAAGATGATGTCCCACTGGACCATCCCGCACCTCAACTTCCTCACGCAGCAGTACCACAAGCACAACGACTACAAGTCCTGGACCACCGGGTTCAAGGACGGCTACCACCTGGTGACGGCGCGCATGTTGCTGGGCCGCAACGACGGCGCGGCGATTCCCAACACCTTCCGCCAGACGTTCTACCTCGACACCCACGTGCCCGACGGGCAGCTCCTCTATCCCGCGAACGACGGCGAAACCATCGGCGGCTACAGCTACGGCCTGGTCCTCCAGACCGACGACACCGTCGAAAAGGTGTACTACCACATCACCGACGGCACCACCCAGAACGACGGCGTCGGCAACGGCAAGACCACCAACGGCGTCGTGGAATGGGCCGAGGCGAACCTCTCCGGCGCCTGGAACCGCGAAATGGCGACCAACACCGCCCTGCCCAAGGTCTGGGCCTTCAACTACAACGGCATCGCGCCCGCCGGCACCGGCGACGCCGTCATCCGCATCCGCCTCTGCGAAGTCTCCTCCACCCCCACCAACCTCTGGAGCGCGACCGCCCCCGACGGCGACCGTCCCGAAGACCTCCACGTCAAGGAAATCGTCCGCACCGTCCACACCGACGGCGACACGAAGTACGTGTACTTCTCCTGGCCCTCCGCGAGCAACGAAATGGTCCAGGCCGGCTGGAAGGTCTGGGTCCGCTTCACGGGCAACCTCATCCAGGGCGACAACGTTTCCGCGGAAGACGTCTACAACGCCTCCAAGGTCTACATCAACACCACCAACAACGCGGCCACCAACCGCGGCGAGCGCGTCGAGGTCGAATGGAGCGACTTCTCCTGGCCCGACAACTGGGACGGAGGCAAGGGCGAATGCCAGATGGCCTTCACCATGCCCAACGTCTACAACGGCAAGGACGACTTCAGCTACCTCGTGACCGTCGAAATCGACAAGACCGACAGGGCCGAAGGCTCCACCATGATCCGGCACAAGGGGCCCCTCGTCCCCGCCTGCATCATCACCACGCCGCCCGAGACCGACTCCGACGGCGTCAAGTGGGTCATCGAGATGGAAGACTCCGTCACGGCCATGATCCCGAGCAACCGCTACCTCCGGGAGACCCCCATCGTGGTGCTCACCGACGCCGAAGCGCAGAAGCTCGACCTCACCTTCCTCTCCCCGCAGGGCTACGAGGCCTCCATTTCCGCCCTCTACAGCACCAACTCCGCCGACTTCCCCGCCAACGACGTCCTGCGCCTCGACAGCGTCATCAGCAACGGCACCGTCATGACGTGGAGCTTCGCCTGGCAGGTGACGAACGCCGGGTCCTACAGCTTCAAGGCCGACGTGCTTGCCGCCAACCCCACCAACAAGTTCACGTATCCCACCAACACGGCCTTCCGGTCCGCCACCGTCCGCTTCACCCAGCTTTCCCACGTCACCGACACCAACGACCCTGACTGGGACGACGACGGCATCCTCAACGCCCGCGAAAACAATCAGATTCCGCTCCCCGAGGGGCAGTCCGAGTACTGGACCCAGGACGAAGTTTTCGACTGGCGCGCCACGGGCAAGACCTCGCCTTCCAGCCCCGACACGGACGGCGACGGGCTTCCCGACGGCCTCGAACTCGGCTACCGCGTGGCTCCCGAGACCGGCACCGACTTCGGCGAGGACACCAACGGCGACGGCTGGCCGAACTACATCTGGGACCGCGACCCGCCCTTCTACAACTCCTGCGAAAGCTGGGCGGGGAAGGGGGTTCCCAACGTGACCACGTCCACCCAGGGCGGCGACCGCACGGCCCTCGCCGCCGGGTCCGTCACCGACCCGCGCAACCCCGACAGCGACTACGACGGCCTGCCCGACGGCCTCGAAGACGCCAACCGCAACGGCTGGACCGACGGCGACGGCGCCATCCTCGAAAACTACGACAACCTCGGTTCCCGCAACTGGCCCAACAACAAGCTCGACTTCGGGGAAGGGTGGACCGAGCTCTGGGAGGAAACCTCCCCGAACAACGCCGACTCCGACGCGGACAGCCTGAGCGACGGCTACGGCGAGGACACCAACGCCAACGGCTACGTCGACATCTTCCTCAAGGACCAAAACGGGAACCTCGAGCCCGTGACCCCCGCGGATTACGCGCGCCTCGACATCGGCATCGACAACGTCTCCACCGCCAATTCCGCATCTTCCCTCAATCCGAAGCCCTACACCTCCCGCGCCATCGATTACGGCAAGCTGTTCGCCGCGTTCTGCGTGACGAACGCCGAGGGCAGCGGCTCGAAGCAGACGGGCGGCTGGCCCCGCCTCGTCATCCTCGAAACCGACCCGCTCTGCTCGGACACGGACCACGACGGCCTTCCCGACGGTTGGGAAACCCGCTACTCGCTCGACCCGCTGATCACGGACGTCTACAACTTCCGCACGGGCGAGTTCGTCCCCGACAGCGAGCACGGGGCGAACGGGAACCCCGACCGCGACTCCTACATCCAGAACGGCGAAACCGTTCCCTACAGCAACCTCGCGGAATTCAAGGGCGGCACCAACCCGCGCGCCGCGGATTCCTCCGCCACGTCCGGCGAGTCCGGCTCCATCGGCATCGGCGACGGCGCCCTCATCGGCACGGTCAACGACAAGCAGTATTTCAACGAGTTCCTCGACTGGACGCTCGACGACCTGGTCGCCCTCGACGACTACAACCAGGGCGGCAATTCCTCCGACATCTACCGCTGCGGCGACGGCTACGACTCCTCCCGCGACATGGTGGCCTTCTACTTCCGCGACGGCGGCGACCCCAGCCAGGGCGGCGACGGCAAGCTCTACTTCCGCGTCGACTTCGATGACCTCCTGCCCTACGCCGAGGAAAGCTCCCTCAACATCTATGTCGCCATCAACTTCGGCAACCCCGGCAACGGCAATCCCGATTTGCCCGACGGCGTGAACTGCAAGACGGAAATGGGCTGGAACGCCGTCTCCGGCGTCTACGATTCCCAGAACGGCATCCTGCACGTCCAGGGCTCCGATTCCACCGAAGGCTTTTACGGCGCCTACTTCAACTCCCAGCTGGACGCCGTCGCCTGGTCCATTGACCGCTCCCGGCTCGTCAACGCCGGCTGGAACGGCATCGGCGACAACCTGCTCTTCCAGGTCTACACCACCCGCGACTTCACGAACGACGACGGCGGGAGCGGGGACAAGGGCGGGCTGAACGACTTCACCGACACCATCGGCGACGACTGGCTCTGCTCCGACTACTGGAACGACTACAACTACATCGCCCAGAACGGCAAGTACAGCACCTACGTCACCAAAGGCAACCCGCAGTACGGCTGGAACAACCGGAACGCCCACGCCAAGCTCGCCCTCGTCGCCCACGGCAACCAGGCCGTCGAGCCCGGCTCCACCATCCAGTCCATCGTGGACAACGGCTCCGGCGCCGGCTACCAGCGGCCGGTCAAGATCCACAACATCTACACGAACTGCCCGCTGAACCTCCACATCACCCCGACGCTCGCGATGGGCCTGCAGTGGGCCGAAGTCGGCAACGACAAGACCTGGTTCTCCGGTCCCGCCCTCAACGCGCAGATCCGTTCGGGCGTCTCCAACGGCAACTTCGCCCTCCTCGGTTCCACCTTCTCCGACCACATCCCGCGGTTCTTCCCGGCGGAGTTCAACCGCCGCAACGCCGAACTCGCCACCGAAGTCCTCGAGTCCATCTACGGCGAAGGGGCCGTCTCCACCAACGTCTTCTGGCTCCCCGAGCGCGTCGCCGACCGCTCGTCCCTCCACATGGTCGCCGACCTCGGCTATCCCGCCACCGTCATCGACCAGACGCCGCACCTCCTCGGCTGGCTCGGCCGCAACTCGGCCCTCGGCTCCGACGCCTACAAGATCCAGCGCTTCTGGCTCAAGGGCGGTTCCGACGACTGCGAGATGAAGGCGTTCGTCCTTTCCAGCGCCGCCGAAGAGTTCCGCTACGTCAACACGGACAACGGCCTGCCGGCCGACCTCCGCCACCTGTTCCTCCGCCGCGCGCGCTCCGGCGAGGTCGCGCTTTCCTCCATCTTCTACATGTGGGAGGAGCTCGCCCAGAACGCCAACGCCGACGCCTACGACACGAGCCTGCGCTGGATCGCCAACCACCCCTGGCTCCAGGTCGTCACCCTCGACCAGGCCCTCGTCGACGGGCGCCTTTCCGCGGACGACAACCTCGTCAAGTCCGACCTCTGGGCCACGAACGCGCCCATGGCGCACGACTGGGTCCACCACGCCTGCAACGAAGACTACGCGAACTGGTTCTACGGTTCCGACCGCCACGAGGGCCTCGCGCCCAAGGTCTTCGAAGACCACGAGGGCCATGAGTTGGCCAACGGCCTCCCGTGGGGCTCCGCCACCAACGGCATCTTCGCCGAGGTCTGGGGCAAGGTCTCCGGCATCACGAACGCCTCCGTCCGCAAGCTCGCCCTCGAAGCGCTCTTCGCCTCCGTGTACGAGTCCGCCTTCCACCAGGAAAGCAACAACAACCTCTCCCGCTGGTCCTACGGCGAATACATCGACACCGCCAAGGATTGGCAGGGCCTCCAGTCCTTCTCCTGGCGCGCCCAGTCCCTCACCCGGCAGGCCGCGCTCTACGCCGAAGTCGACGCGTGGGCCAATTCCAACGACTCCTCCGTCAAGGTTCTGAGCAAGGATGTGGACCTTGATGACGAAAACGAATACATCCTCCGCAACGGCTCCGTCATGGCGCTCTTCGAAAAGGAGGGCGGTCTGATGGTCGGGGCCTGGTTCAAGTCCGGGACGAACGTCTTCCAGATGGTCGGCAATCCGCTCGCCATCCCCGAAAACGGCTACGAAGACCAGGCCCCGTACGACATCCACTACAGCCAGGACGATGCGGGCAAAACCCATGCCTCCGTCGCCGCCCAGCGCGCGGTCGCCCTCAAGGACGTCTCCGTCGGCGGCGACAGCCTCGTCCAGACGATGTTCGACGTTGCCGCGGGCGATTCCTCTATTTCCTTCACCGGCGGCGGCGTGACGAAGACCGTCTCCCTCGCCTCTTCCGCGGCGACCGCCTTAGACGTTTCCTACAACGCCTCCGGCAAGGCGATGTACGTCCGCTGCTCCCTCTCCCCGGACATGGATTCCCTCCTGCGGTCCGGCCAGGACGCCCTCACGGAAACCGCGGAAGGTTCCTCCCTCACGGTCTCCACGGCCTCTTCCGCCGGTCCGTACCGGGTTTCCGCGACGCTGGACGTGGCCACGGGTTCCATCAACGACCTCGCCTCCGACCAGCCGTCCCCGGACGCGGTCGAGCAATTCTCCACCGTCAACATGCGCAACATGGCGCACGCGCGGCAGGTCGAACTCTCCGGCACCGGCTCGCTCGGCTTCACCCTGGAGTTCTCCGTCGATGACGTCGGCGAGCCCCCCGAAATCACCAATCCCACCGTGGACGCCATGACCTTCCCCGTGGGCACGACCAACACCTTCTCCGTTTTGTCCACGGACGGCCGCCTTTTCGTGGATTCCCTGCCCTCGCTCAACGGGATTTCCGCCACCTTCGTCAACGGCGACTCCGCGGGTTCCGGCTCCAGTCCCTCTCCCAGCGACCGGACGCCCGACATCACCACGAACGGCCTCTTTTCGTGGGCCGTGCCCGTCGTCACCCTCGGCGGCCGCACGTACGACATCGTCACGAACGTCACCTTCGTCGCCCAGAATGCCGCCGGCGCCGACAGCCGCACGGTCGCCATCCGCATTCCGTGGGACCACGACGGCAACGGAATCGGCGACGACTGGGAGTACCTCCAGTGCCGGGCGGCCGGCAAAGAGCCTTCCCCGCTCGATCCCGACGGCGACGACGACGACGACCATTTTTCCAACTATGCCGAGTGGATGGCGGGGACGGACCCGAACTCGCCGGGGTCGTACATCGGCTGGGAGCGGCAGGACCTCGAGGCGGACGGGCTGGTGTTGACGTTCAGCAGCGTGCCGGGGGCGACGTACCACATCGAGGGGACGGACACGGCGGGGCTGGTGTCGGGCGGCTGGGAGTCGCTGGAGCTGGGGGTGGTGGCGACCAACGTCATGACGTCGTGGAAGGACACCCGTTATTCGGAGTACACGAACCGGATGTACCGGATCAAGATTCCGTTTTACACCCAGCGGTGAGGGGGAGATGGCGCGGAGGGCGAAGGGGGGATACGACGGGACGGGGTCGCTGTTCGGCGGGGAGGGGGCGGGGGACAGGGAGGCCGCGCGGGCGGAATGGCTGAGGGGGGAGTTGCGGCGGCATAGGGAGCTGTATTACCAGAAGGCGGCGCCGGTGATTTCCGACGAGGAATACGACCGCCTGGAATGGGAGCTGCGCGAGCTGGAGGAGCGTCGGCCGGATTTGCGCCGGGCGGATTCGCCGACGGTCACGGTCGGCGGCGCGCCGCAGGAGGGGTGCAAGCCGGTGCGGCACGCGATTCCGATGATGTCGCTGGACAACACGTACAACGCCGGGGAGCTGCGGGCGTTCGACGAGCGGGTCAAAAAGGGGCTCGGGCTCGAGGCGGAGGCGGCGGTGGGGTATGTGGTGGAGCCGAAAATCGACGGGGTGTCGATCAGTTTGCGCTACGAGCGGGGGGAATTGGTCCGGGCGGCGACGCGCGGCGACGGCAAGACGGGCGACGACATCACGGCGAACGCGCGGACGATCCGGAACCTGCCGAGGAGGATTTCGTGCGAGGCGGCGGTGCTGGAGGTGCGGGGGGAGGCGTACATGGGGAAGTCCGACTTCTCGGAGCTGAACGGGGAGCGCCGGGAGGCCGGGGAGGCGGAGTTCGCCAACGCGCGGAACGCGACGGCCGGGTCGCTCAAGCAGCTCGACCCGGCGGTGACGGCGGGACGGAAGCTGTCGGTGGTGTGCTATTCGGTCGGGGAGACGGACGGGGTCGAGTTCGGGTCGGAGGGGGAGACGCTGGAGCGGTTGGCGGGGATGGGGCTGCCGGTCCCGGGGCTGTGGTGGCGGTGCGCCGGGATGGGGGAGGTGGAGGAGCGGGTGGCGGAGCTGAAACGGCGGACGGACGAGTTGCCGTACGAAATCGATGGGGCTGTGGTGAAGGTCGACGGGGCGACGCACCAGCGGCGGCTGGGGGCGACGGCGAAGGCGCCGCGGTGGGCCATGGCGTACAAGTACGAGCACGAGAAGGCGAGGACGCGGCTGAAGGGAATTACGCTGCAGGTCGGGCGGACGGGGGTGTTGACGCCCGTGGCGGAGCTGGAGCCGGTGGCGCTCGCCGGGTCGGTCATCGCCCGGGCGACGCTCCACAACGAGGACGAAATCCGGCGGAAGGACATCCGGGTGGGCGACACGGTGCTCGTCGAGAAGGCCGGCGAGGTCATTCCGGCGGTGGTGGCGGTGGTGAGGGAGGCGCGGCCGGAGGGGGCGCGGCCGTTCGACCTGTTCGAGCACGCGCGGGGG
>Ga0265298_10010145_pt1 | contig 11163 bp, 7 predicted proteins | sample AusTroGonzalo_MG_3_FD_193486 | JGI IMG/M metagenome (GOLD analysis project Ga0265298, IMG submission 193486) | Bovine rumen microbial communities from tropical cattle in Woodstock, Queensland, Australia - Gonzalo_01 | ecosystem: Host-associated > Mammals > Digestive system > Stomach > Rumen ...
CTGGTTGATGGTTCTCGGATTGGAATTGGAATTTGCGAACAGATTAACACATTATAGGACAACGTTTTACAACCAACCATTAAAAGTTGTGCCCGACACGGACAAGGGTTTAAGCCATGGAAGAAATGACTACACAAATTGAACAGAAAAACAAGAGAACCAAGGCTTTTCAAGTGGGCTTTATGGTGGGGCATTGGCATCGTTGTGGTCTGCCTGACTATTTTGATAATTAAAGGTGAGAGCATGGGAGATTTTGGCTCTCCAATGGGGAGGTTACTGGCGTAATGTGAAGGACTACCAGCATTTCGAGAAACGAAAATAACAGCAATCTGTCCCTTATCCAAAAGTATTATCCTAGGCGAAATCGACCTGTTTTTGAGGTAGATTTCGCCCATTTTTCATCATTATCAGCCAAAACCAAAAAACGCATGAGTTTTGGCTGGAAACAAACACTATTTCATCCAAAACTAGAAATTGGATTTCACCTTCCTACTTTGAAACCACCTTATTCATCGCATACAACGGAACGATGTCCACATGACGGATTTCTCCATCAGTTTGAGGATCGGCGTAGTCGAAGGCACCAAAGTTTTCCAGCGAACAACGGACAGCATGATACAATTGCTTCTCCCTCATGAATGTCCAAAGACTTTTCATCCCGCCTTGCGTGCTTGCCTTCACTTCAATAGGCAACACCGCCATATCCTTGATTTGCAGATAATCCACTTCTGCCGTACTGTTCCCTGTCTTTTCCCAATAAAACAGTTTTTGTTTTTGGATAGGGTTTTTGTGACGTACCATCTCCAGTCCTGCCACCATCTCTGTAATCGCGCCTTTGTTGACAAGGTCGTGTGGCGTACCTACCATGATAAGTTCCATGAGTTGGCGTGATTCAGCCTGATCGAGTTGCAGAACGGAGAGCAGCAAGCCCGGATCAAGGAAGAGATATTTGGCCCTATTCAATTTGGCTTCAGCATCCAAAGGAATGCCGTTGCCGGCTGTTGAAACCACTGGTGTCACAATTCCCGCTTGAGTCAATTGACGCAAAGCCGCCCTGATGTTCATGCTCCTCACATCCCGAGCAATTTCCGTGAATGAGATGGGCTTGCCAATTTGATGGCAAACACCGCGCATGACGACACGCAGCAGGTCGGGATTCGCATTCTTCTTGTATTTGTTGAAGTCGTCCTCGTATGTGAGGATAATATCGTTATGCACTTTCTGGCAACGAAGGAAATCCTTAGTATCAACCCATGCAGCTACGGCTTCGGGCATACCACCCACCATAAGATAGATGCGGAACATTTCGACCAGTTTGTTGTGGAAAGGAAGGTCAAGAGGATGCTGACTGTCAGCCATGTCGCGCATTGTGGCAAGGCCGTGATTGCCCGTGGCATCAAGGAACTCATCGAAAGTCATGGGGTACATGAACAGGGAATGAATCCTGCCGACACCAAAAGTGGGCAGGTTTTCGAGGGCAAACTCAAGCAACGAACCTGCTGCGATGACATGCAAATCGGGATAGTCTTCCTTGAAAAACCGCAAGGCCATGATAGCCTCCGGACATTCCTGAATCTCATCCAAAAACAACAGGGTCTTGCCTGGTTCAATGGGCACATTGATATAATTGGCAATTTTGCTGGCAATCAATTTCACATCAAGGTCGCCCATAAAGAAAGTCTTGGCCTCTTTTTGACGTTCAAAGTTGATTTCAGCAAAGTACTTGAATTGTTTCCCTAATTGTCTGGCAGCCGATGATTTTCCCACCTGACGCGCCCCGCGCAAAAGGAGGGGCTTGTGTGTGGAATCTTCCTTCCATTCAAGGAGGTAATTATCGATAATTCTGGTAATATATTCTTTCATAGTATAAAATATTGATTTTGTGCTGCAAAAATACGTTTTTTATCGAAATCCAAGAAATAATTTACTGAATTTTCGTCAAAACACAAGAAATAATATACTAAATTTTTGTCGAAATACGAGAAAAAACATTATGTTTCCGCCAAAACCATATCCAAATCGGATAAAATTCCTACCTTTGATCCCGAATTTCAAAATCAAGAATCGGAAAAAGATAGGATTGTAACCACATAGTGAAACAAATTGAACTTTTGCTCTTGTTCCTTCATCGTAAATCTGGAAAATTTGTCGTATGGAAATAAGGTGGTAAAGGTTCATACTTTTTAGCGTGAATCTTCCATTACTTATGATACGACTGGCATTCCAGAGCCTACGATGACATACAGCGAGATGGGATTCACGCTATTTCGTTGCCAAAAACGGACAAGGCCAAAGCCTTTTCAAAAGCCAAGGCAATCCCCCCCACACCGGGCAGCTCATCCGAGAGCAACTTCGCAAGGACAAGCGCAGCGTAGGATGGTTGTCACGCGAGATTGGCTGCACCCGCAACCATGTTTACAAGATTTTCAACAAGCCTTCATTGGACGGCGATTTGTTACTTCGCATTTCAATAGCCATGAATTTCAACTTCTTCCAATACTACACGGCTGAATTTCTGGAAAATATGAAAACAAGGATGGGGGAAGAATAAACATAGAGAAAGCGTATGTGCCGTCTCTACTGGCGAACCAACCGCTCACAAAACGCCTCCAATTCCTCCTTCGTCGTTGCAACGTTCATCATGTTAGACAACAAAGGTAGGGATTTATTACAAAGGGAGTGCGATAATTTGATACATTTTTGTAATAAAAACACTATTTTTTTGACCCGCATGCCAAATGTGGCAACGAAAAAGAAAAAAATGTATTTTTGCGGGTCTGGTTGATGGTTCTCGGATTGGAATTGGAATTTGCGAACAGATTAACACATTATAGGACAACGTTTTACAACCAACCATTAAAAGTTGTGCCCGACACGGACAAGGGTTTAAGCCATGGAAGAAATAACTACACAAATTGAACAGAAAACAAGAGAACCAAAGCTTTTCAAGTGGGCTTTATGGTGGGGCATTGGCATCGTTGTGGTCTGCCTGACTGTTTTGATAATTAAAGGTGAGAGCATGGGAGATTTTGGCTCTCCAATGATAAATGCTTTCTATAGTTTGATCTATCAGTTTGGCATCCTACCTGTTATTTTGTATGTTGGATTAGTGGGTCCCATTATGGAGGAAATTGTTTTCAGGCTATGGGGAAACGGGAAATTATGGACTGGCATAACATCCATAATACTGATGGCTTTATTTACTCTCTCTATTGGTTGGTGGTTGTCTTTGATAACCTTAGTTTGCGGTGCCTCTATACTCATTTATTTCCATGACGACAGAAAAAAGAAGTTGTTCTCTTTGATGCTGCTTTCATCAATACTCTTCGCAGTAGCACATGCCGGCAATTACAATGGTGAGGGGCACTGGTTTATGTTGTTCGTTTCTGTCTTGGAAAAATTCGGTTTTGGCTTAGTGGCTTCATACCTTGTTATCAACTATAGCCTTTTTTGGTCAATAGTGTTCCATGTGCTGAACAATTCACTAATCACAATACCCTTCTTCCTTGGTATGAATGCCTTAAACAAAGAGGTGAAGGTAGTCGAAAACGAGGATTTCCGCCTTGAAATGCGCACGGTGTTGGTTGAAGACAAGCAGCTGGACATGTCGAACAAGTTTTATACGAATGCTGTCGAGAACACTTATTTTGGGAATGCGGCTGGCTTTGCCAACCAGGCTATGTATTATGATGTCTGGAGTCAAGGCATGGATCCCAATTATGATACGGTGATACTTGCTAACATAAGCTATGGCGAATACCCGAAATGTCATTTCAACTTGTCGTTTAAACAAGAACCCATAAACTATCATAGGCTTCTCAACACTCTTGTAGAAGAGGGGTTGATAGAAATCGATACCACGGTGACGCAAGCGTATAGGATACACATCACCGACACGTCGAAGCTTGTCTATGGTCAACCAGAAGGTTTGATAAATTATAAGATGTTGATTGGTCTGGTTCGACAGGATATCGGATTACCTATTTATGCAGAGATCCCAAATAAGGCAAAAGGAAGCGGTAGTAACGCTTATACGGGAAACAGCTTGTATGATAGCTTATATGTGAAAGATATAAGTTACATGAACTACAAGAGTGATTACACCATTGATGATTTGAGGACGATTCTCGAGCCGCAAGGCATCGCCCTTGAGCCGACGGATAGGAAAATGACTGTTATTTCCGTCAAGAACAAGTACAATCCGTTGGAGGAATTGGAATAAAACTTTTTCTTACCTTTGCAGCCATAAACTGATTTAACCATGAAATCATTCGCAGAATACAAGCAAGATGCACCCAATTGGATTACCATGGCCAACGGTGAATTTTATCCCGATATTTTGACCGATGCTTGTGAATTGTACAAGCCGGTACTTGTGTTGTTCGGCCAATTAATGAAAACGTCTGAGTCATCCGAGCGGCTTTTACAAGAAATCACAGAAGTAAAACAGCCTTGGATGCGAATCCAACTTTGCAGGGTATTTCGCAAATATGTCTCGCCGCAAACCCCTGTAGAAATGCTTAAGAAAAAGTCGATGATTCCCATGGTTTGCGAACAATATGGCAAGTATTTCAGGCCTATTGACCAAGTGCAAGCTGCTTTTTCGGGCCGCCCCTTGCCTGATGAGGCACTTTGCGCAGTGTTATGGGAATACAAGGATAGAGGGAAAAAAGGCTACGATTTAACAGAACGATTCTTTGAAATGTTTGCATCGGCATTTCCAAAATTGTCTCTTGAAGGTCCAAAACGAGCAGGTTCCGACATTCAACTTCAAACTATTTTCCCTGACTATCCCAATCCCAACCGTCCTGTCGATTTCGTTGCTCGTGATGCCTCTGGAGAACCAATCGCCGTTGGATTTGTACGCTATGACAGTGACCGTGGCGGAGCACAGGAAGACGATAGAACAGGTGGTTACGTGAATTGCGCCAAAGAAATCCTCGAGTACGACACATTACGCCGCCGTGGATTGAAGGTAATTTATGTGAATGATGGCCCGGGGCTGCTTCTCGGATCAATGTGGGATGATTACGCCAAGTTGGAAGCAATGAATCCTAATAGGCTTTTGGTCATTACACTTCGGATGTTTAACGAGCGATTGAAAGAAAAATGGTTACTGAAAAAATAACAGAAAGAGAGCATTATGGCTGTTAGTGTTGCATATAACAATAGAAATTACTCACCCATAAGATTGGTTCCAAAACCGGAAGTGCATTTCACTCAAACTTTATGGAATCAAGGAGAAGGCATCAAACGATTGTATCATGCAGACAATCTTGATGTGTTGAGCGCATTGACGAACGACAAGGAAGTATGTGGAAAAGTCTCTCTTATCTATATTGACCCACCCTACAATACAGGCGGAGCGTTCGAAACACGCGATTTCAAGCACGCTTACGACGATTGTTTTTCCATTGATGATTATCTCGATTTTATGCGAAAAAGACTTGATTTGATGTACCGTTTATTGTCTGACGAAGGTTCCATATATGTTCATCTCGATAGTAATATGGTATTTCATGTGAAGGTTATGATGGATGAAATTTTCGGGATGCATAACTTCAAGGGCATGATTACCCGGAAGAAATGTAAGTCAAAGAATTTCACACGGAAAACATACGGCAACATTTCCGATTACATCCTTTTTTATTCCAAAACTGAAAATCCCGTTTGGAACCGTCCATATGAGGAATGGAACGATGAAAAGATTCTAAAGGAATATCCATATATTGAAGAAGATACAGGAAGAAGATACAAAAAAGTTCCTATCCATGCACCAGGCACCCGAAATGGAGCGACAGGAATGCCGTGGCGAGGACTGAATCCTCCCGAAGGCAAACATTGGCAATTTGTTCCCGAGAAACTGGACGAAATGGATGCTAATGGTGAAATATATTGGTCTTCAAACGGCAATCCCCGACGAAAAGTTTATCTTGACCAAAGCAATGGTATCCCTGTACAAGACATTTGGCTTGATTATCTTGATGCTAACAACCAAAACACGCTTGTCACAGGCTATCCTACTGAGAAAAACATTGACATGTTGAAACGCATCATTGAAACTTCCTCTCGAAAAGGCGACCTCGTTCTTGACGGATTTGCAGGCTCGGGCACCACACTTGTTGCAGCAGAAGAACTTGGAAGACAATGGATTGGAATCGATATAGGCAATGAAGCTATTGCTACCATCATTAATCGATTCAAAAATGGCAGCAGACCCATGGGCGATTATGTGAAAAAGAGAGCCAAGCCACAAGTCTTGACCATCTCCCTTTTTGGCGATGATAGAATAGAACAAGAGGAACAAATTAGATACAAAGAGCACTCATCTCCAATATCGTTTGATTTATTTGAGGAGGCATGAGTGAAATTTCACTATTTTTGCATCCCGAAAATCAAACACCTATTATCAATATGATCACTGCTGACCAACTTAAAGACTTATGTAAGAGGATTGATGCCTTGAGGAGGTATCTTTGACGTGGACCGTCGCACCATCGAAGCCCAGGAATTAGACGAAAAGACACAGGACCCAGCTTTCTGGAACGACCCGAAGGCGGCCGAGGCCACCATGAAGAAAGTGCGCGAGGTGAAAGGCTGGCTCAACGGCTACAAGGAAGCAGAGGACGCCTACAACGACCTCGCCGTGCTCTTCGATTTCGCCAAGGAAGGCGAGGCCACCGAGGAGGAAGTGGACGCACAATACAACACTGCCATTGAAATCGTGGAGAACCTGGAGTTCAAGAACATGCTGCGCGAGGAAGCCGACCCGATGAGTGCCGTGCTGAAAATCAACGCGGGCGCGGGCGGCACCGAGGCCCAAGACTGGGCACAGATGCTCATGCGAATGTATATGCGTTATGCCGAAAACCACAAATACAAACTCACCATCTCCAACCTGCTTGAGGCCGATGATGCCGGCATCAAGTCGGTGACGATGAAGCTCGAAGGTGAATATGCCTACGGCTACCTGAAAGGCGAGAACGGGGTGCACCGCTTGGTGCGCGTCAGTCCCTACAATGCCCAAGGCAAGCGCATGACCTCGTTCGCCTCGGTGTTCGTCACGCCCCTGATTGACGATACAGTGGAGATTGTGGTCGAACAGTCGCGTCTCTCGTGGGACACCTTCCGCAGTGGCGGTGCTGGCGGACAGAACGTGAACAAGGTGGAGTCGGGCGTGCGTCTGCGCTACCAATATAAAGACCCTTACACGGGCGAAGAAGAGGAAATCCTCATCGAAAACACCGAAACCCGCGACCAGCCCAAGAACAAGGAGAATGCTTTGCGCCTCTTGAAGTCTCAACTCTACGACCGCGAGATGCGTCACCGCATGGAAGAGCAAAACAAAATCGAGGCGGGCAAGATGAAGATTGAATGGGGCAGCCAGATTCGTTCCTATGTCTTCGACGACCGTCGCGTGAAAGACCACCGCACCAACTACCAAACTTCTGACGTTCAAGGCGTTATGGACGGCAATATTGACGAGTTTTTGAAGGCTTGGCTGATGGAGTTTGGAGGGGGAAAGAAGGAATAACTATGGCCAATGGCCTATAGCCTATGGTCTGCCTCAACATAAGGCAAAGACTTTGCCGCTTTGGGTGAAGCGAGCCATAGGCCAGGAGCTAAAGGCCATAGTCAAACAATAAAAACAACAAAAAACATGATTACCTTTTTCATTGCTTTGGCCGTCCTCATCCTCGGCTACTTGATTTACGGAAAGTTCGTTGAGAAGGTCTTTGGCATCGACCCGCAACGCGCCACACCCGCCACCACCATGGCCGACGGCGTGGACTACGTGCCGATGAAGCCCTGGCGCATCTTCCTGATTCAGTTCCTCAACATCGCGGGGGTCGGTCCCATCATCGGAGCCATCATGGGGGCACAGTTCGGCACGGCCTCGTTCCTTTGGATTGTGTTCGGCAGCATCTTCGCCGGTGCCGTCCACGACTTCATGGCGGGCATGATTTCACTCCGCGACAAAGGCTGCAGCCTTCCCGAAATCCACGGCACCTATCTCGGCAACGGCGCGAAACAGTTCATGCGCGGCTTCACCGTGTTGTTGATGATTTTGGTCGGCGTGGTGTTCGTCAATACGCCAGCGACCCTGCTCCTGAACAACTTCACACCAGGCTGGAACCCTTACATTTGGGTCGTCATTATCTTGGCTTACTACCTGATTGCCACACTATTGCCCATCGACAAGCTCATTGGCAAGATCTACCCTATTTTCGGCATCCTGCTCCTCGGCATGGCCGTGGCCATCTTCGTTGCTTTCCTCATTTACAAGCCTGAAATTCCTGAACTTTGGAGCGGCTTGCAAAACCGCCATCCCGCCGCAGCACACAACCCCATCTTCCCGATGATGTTCATCTCGATTGCCTGTGGTGCCATTTCAGGCTTCCACGCCACGCAGTCGCCGCTGATGGCGCGTTGCATGGTGAATGAGAAACAAGGTCGCCCGATTTTCTACGGTGCCATGATTACCGAAGGCATCGTCGCCCTGATTTGGGCCGCTGCCGCCGCCTATTTCTTCGGCCCCAATAGCGTTGTCGATGTGACAGGCAAGAGCGGTGCCGCCATTGTGGGTGTCATCGCCAACACGTGGTTCACCCCAATTATCGCCACCATCACCATCTTAGGCGTCATCTCAGCGGCCATCACCTCGGGTGACACAGCTTTGCGCTCGGCGCGACTAATCATCGCCGACTTCATGCACTATGACCAAAAGCCCATCAAGAACCGCCTGATGATTGCTGTCCCGATGTTTGCCGTCACCGCGCTCATCCTCGTCTATAGCCTCGCCGACGCGAAAGGCTTCGACATGATTTGGCGTTACTTCGCTTGGGCCAACCAAGTTTTGGCTACCGTAACCCTATGGGCCATAACGGTTTATCTCGCCAAAAACAAAGGCAAGCTTTGGTATCTCATCACCCTGATTCCTGGCCTATTCATGACCCTGGTGACGGGCAGTTTCCTCTTCGTGGCCGAAAAGGAAGGCCTTGGCACCATCCTACCCCGCTCGGTCGGCTACGGTATCGGGGCTGCCATCACCGTGCTGGCTTTGGTGTTGTTTGCAATATGGCTGAAGAAGCAAGGTAAGGTTTCACATCAAAAATAGCGTCCCCCCCTCTGCTATTGACCGTGACCAGCATCCTCTTGGGGTAATTGTTGGCCTCTGTAATCTTTTTTTTGCCTAAATTCATCCCAATTGGGCAAAAATCATAGGGACAAAATTTTGTCCCTATAAAATTCAATCAATTGAAAACCAACGGTTTGAGTTGGGACAAACCGAAAATCATAGGGACAAGAATTTGGGAGCCCCAGAAAACCTCTTGACAAGCGTTTTTTCTGTATATTTTTGCGACAGAAAACGGACGCGCTTTGCGTCATTGCGAGCGAAGCGCGGCAATCCATAAAAAGCATAAGTCTGGATTGCTTCGTCGTTCCTCCTCGCAATGACACAAAGCGGCGAAGAAGTCCAAGTCAAAAAATACAGCCTATGAACGCAAAACTAAAATCCCTAATTCTCTTGGCCGTCGCCCTCGGCGCGATGTTGACCGCCTGCGACTCGCCAGAAAAACGCTACGAACGTGCGCGTACCTTATTTGAACAAGGTGCCCAGCTGCGCGAACAACGCCTCTCGGAAGAAGCCGCCGAACATTTCCTGCAAGCCTTGTCGCTGATGGAAGGCTGCGAACCGACTACCGAAAACCTCCGCTTGGAAGGTCAACTCAAGGACAACCTCGGTGCCATGTACAACAAGCACGGCCTCTTCGAGGATGCGCTCACCATGCACCGCGAGGCTATGGCTTGCTTCAAGCAGGTGAACGACTCTGCCGCAGTGATGGCCACCATGCGCAACTGTGGCCGCGTGGTGAAGTCGATGGAGCAGTTCGCCCAAGCCAAACGCTACTATGACACGGCCTTCAGCATCGCCACTTTGTTGAATGACAAGGCGATGCAAAGCGACCTCTACCTCGAAATGGGCCGCGACTATTACCTGCCTGTGGGCAATTTCCCCGAAGCCATGACCTGCGTCCGTCGCGCCATGGAAGGCGAGCTTGACGACAACAACACCGACATCGCCAACATGACCATGGGCGTGCTGTATTACTACACAAACAACTACGCTGAAGCGAAGCCTTACCTCGATGCCGCCCTCCGTAGCGAGCGGGCTGGGCTGAAGATGTCGGTGTACCAAACGCTTTACGCCATTGCCTACAACGAGGGCGACTACCAATTGGCCACTGACTATCAAGACCTCTTCACGCAAAACATGATGCAGAGCGACCAAGAGCATGCCTCCGAAAACCTGCAACGGCTCAAGGCCGAGTACGAACTGAAAGCCCAAAAGAGCGAGATGGAACTCCTGCTTCGCAACCGCAGCCTGAAACTCTGGCTCATCATCGCTTTAGCGGTGATTGCCTTGCTGGTCATTGCGCTGATTGTGAGGAAGAAAGTGAGCGACCACAAACTGGCCGTGGCGCAGTTCCAAAACCAGGTGGAGCGCGACCAAAACCGCATCCATGAGTTGGTGAGCGACATGGAGAACCTCATCCGCACCAACGACGACCTGCGCCGCGACCGTCAGACGCTCTCGCAAAAAGACCTGCTGATGACCAGCAAAATCATGGGGCGCAACAAAGTTTACACCACGGCGCAAGCCCTCGGCGAACAAGTGACCGCCGATTCGATGAATTTCACCTTCTCGGACGATGACTGGGCCGACTTCATCAGCCTCACCGACTTGGTCTACGACGGCTTCTCGCTGCGCCTCCTCAGCCTTTATCCCAAACTCGGCCCGTGGGACGTGCGCATCTGCTGCCTCTCCAAGAACGGTTTCTCCAACCAGGTGATTTCCATCCTCCTGGACACGCAAACCGACTCCTATTACAAGCGCAAGACCCGCATCAAGCAAATGAAGATGAACCTCGGCGAGGACACGCGGACTTTTGAGGAAATTGTGAATGCTGTATAGGCTATCAGCTATCAGCAGTCAGCCATCAGCTTGGTTGTACCTAGGCTGAAAGCTGAAAGCCAATCTTTAAATTTTGAATCTTGAATTTTAAATTCTGAATAAATAATTAACAATCAAACACTTAAAACAATGAAAAAGTTAGTATTTACCTTAGCAATTTTGGCTGGCTTTGCGGTGCAAGCCTT
>Ga0265298_10010146_pt1 | contig 11163 bp, 8 predicted proteins | sample AusTroGonzalo_MG_3_FD_193486 | JGI IMG/M metagenome (GOLD analysis project Ga0265298, IMG submission 193486) | Bovine rumen microbial communities from tropical cattle in Woodstock, Queensland, Australia - Gonzalo_01 | ecosystem: Host-associated > Mammals > Digestive system > Stomach > Rumen ...
CTTCTGCGGTCCACGGGAACGCTTTGATGAACGGCTTGAGGTTCTTGAGGTTCAAGTCGTGACCGGCGTTCATGCCCAGACCCAACTCATGCGCTTTCTCCGCCGCCGGACGGTATTTGTCGATAGCGCGCTTCGGGTCTATCTCGAATAACTCGGCATACGGACCCGTGTATAACTCCACGCGGTCAGCACCGGTACGCAACGCGTACTCCACCATCTCAGGGTCCGGGTCCACGAAGATACTCACGCGCATGCGGGAAGCGTGCAACTGGTTCACTACGCCCTTCAGGAAATCGAGGTTACGGCGCGTGTCCCAGCCGTGGTTGGAGGTCAACTGACTCGGGTCATCCGGCACCAGCGTCACCTGCGTAGGACGGATATCCGTCACCAGCGCCAGGAACTCATCCGTCGGGTTCCCCTCTACGTTCAGCTCCGTCGTCACCATCGACTTCAGTTGATAGACATCCTCCTTACGGATATGCCGCTCGTCGGGACGCGGATGCACCGTGATACCCTGCGCACCGAATAACTCACAATCTACTGCAAAACGCTGTACATCAGGCAGATTACCTCCACGCGCATTACGCAGCGTAGCTACCTTGTTGATATTTACACTCAGTTTCGTCATGTCATCTATACTAAAAACGCCACAAAAGTACTGCTTTTTTTTGACATACGCAAACTTTTTTGTGTTTTTACAAAAAAAAGTATCTAAACGTGCGTAAGCGCCGTTTATATGTACTCAATTGGCATAGGAATGCAGACCACCGAGGAGATACGAGACACCGAAATAGGTGAAGAGAACAAGGGCAAAATCTACCACACAGAAAACATGGTAGATGATTTTAGATTTTACAGTTGAGATTTTAAATTTTCTTTGGAACCACGGGAAGTGGAGGAGCAGGGCATAGACGAGCATGGTGATGAGTGCCCATGTTTCTTTCGGGTCCCAACCCCAGTACCGTCCCCACGACATGTTCGCCCATACCGCACCGATGAAGATGCCGGCGGTGAGGCAGAAGAGGGCGGGGTATAAAAGAAGTTGCGAAAGCGCCATCAGTTGTTCGCGTTTTTGCGGCAGACAAAGTCCCAGGATGCCGTTCACCATGATGACGGCAAAGAGGGTGTAGGCGAGCATGATTACGGACACATGAATACCCAAGAGCGGCGTCTGTAAGACAGGCTGCAACGGCGGTTTGGGGGTGACGACACGCGTCATAACGATAGCGAGAACGACCGCAGCAACTCCCAAGCCGACCATCCACCAGGTGTGTTGCTTTTGCAGCAGTGCCCGGAAACGGCTGCGGGGTTGGAAGAAAAAGGCAATCATCGAAAGAAGGAGTAGGGCATAACCGGCGTAGGTGATACCGATGCCCCACGGGTCGTAGTTATAGGCAAAGATGACCCCTTGGAGGTCGCTGTCGTAATCCGACTGACAGAACCGCCAACCGTGGTATTTGAGCGGTTTGTTCATCTGCACAATACCCTCATCGACCGCTACTTGCCGATTGGACGATTGACTTCGGTCGAGTAACCGCAGTTCCGAGATGAAGTCGGCAGGATTGCCTTGTTCGTCACTGACGATTTGGAAATCCCAAAGGAAAAGAGTGACGGATGGTGTATGGTGTACGGTGTATGGTGTAACGGTTAATGTCTGCGCTTTATCGGCACGCAGGTGTATCTCGCCTTGCACGCCGAAAAAATGGGTCACACATGCCCCCGCGACGATAGTCGCGAGGGCAATGTGCAACAGCCAAGTCGCCGCATGGCTAAGCGGGTGTCGAGCCGCTCGACTATATCGCATTGATGAAAGCCACGACGGCATCACGGTCTTCCTTATTGAGTTTATAGAACTGTTGTGTCGGCCAATAAGCGTCCGACTCAGAGCTGTAACCATGCCACATGATGGCTTCGATGACATTGCGGGCACGGGTGTCGTGCATACGCGCTTCGTAGGCGTCACCAGTGGCTTTGCGGTGCAGACCGCGACCCCAGAGCGGGGTGGTACGGCACCAGCCGGTACGGATGTCATTCTCCATGTGCAGCTTATGCTGAATCATGTCGGTGTAAGGCCAAATTTTCTGGTTCGGGTAACGCGGCATGGCTGCCGTGAAACCTTTGAAATCGTTGGGGTCACGCACCTCGTCCGGTCCGGTAGTCCAAGTAGGACGATGGCAGTAGTCGCAGCCTATCTGGGTGAACAGTTCTTTGCCTTTGAGCACTTTCTCGTCGGTCACGTTACGCGCTGCAGGTACCGCCAAGCCGCGGTGCCAAATCATCACTTCCGTGAATTCTTCGTCGCTCATCTCCACCGGCAACTCTTTGCTCAGCAGGTAGTCTTTGATTTGTTGCTCGGTCTTACCGGAAGCTTGCTGTACGGCAGGGTCTTTCGACGCATATTCGGCGTAGATAGAACCGTTGAGGTCGAGGTAATGATAGCGTCTGTCGGAACGCGTCACATTGGTGATGTTCCAAATCGCATTCGCACCGGCGCCGTCCATGAGCGGACCACGCGTAAGGGCGTAGGTGAAGCGTTTCGGACCCCATTTCGGGTCGTTCTTGTAGTAACCGGAAGTCTGGAAACCGCCGTTCCAGAAAGCAGGGTTGAGGCCGTTTTTCAACTTACCGTCTGCCGCTTCTTTCTCGTACTGCGCGATGATGTCGGCATCGGTGATGGCATCGAGCAGCCCCGAGCCATAGACACCAATCGTGTTCTCCAGTTTTACTTCATAGCTTTGGCTCTCGAGCAGTCCGTCCGGGTCGCGGTAGCCTTGGTTATAGACATACACGGCGGTGTTGGGCATGGTCACCACCGGATAGCGCAACTCGTAACTCTCTCCGTCGGCGAACTTATTGCCGTGTTCGTCGGTAGCGTTCTTCCATGTGACGGTAATCTGGTTCGGGTCCAGCGGCGCAGGGTAGGGAGCCGCACCGAACAGTTGCGGCATGCCTGCGAGCCAGGGCACATAAGCCTGCGTAGCAGGGTTGATGACGACAAGCAGCGTACCGTTACCTACATTCTCGGCATCGTAGGTGCCGGCAGGTACAGAAGTACCGTGCGAATAGTTCGGATGGCAGTGCTGGCAGGACGAACGCACATAGACGGGTCCCAAGCCGTGCTGACGGCCTGTCTCATTGGTCACGAAGGGTTTCTCGGCGATTTGGTCGCCCTGTGCGAACTTCGTTCCGAGACCTGCGTCTTCGGTCGCCGGTGTCGGCTGACGGAAAGTCATGGAGGTGAGGTTGGTAGTCGTACCTAACTTACCGCCGGTGTAGTACCAGTCGGGTTTGTCGGTAGGGTCGTCACCGCCGCCGTTTTTGCAACCGACCAAGGCAAAGGCGGCAAGCGCCATGAAAAGGAATGTTTTTTTCATAGGATTCGTATATTTAAATGTTTACTTATTTCGACAGAAGGGGTAACACTTCTTTGTCCAGCAGTTCGCCGAGTGCGCCCACTTGGTCGATAGCTGCTTTGACGGTAGGATTATTCTGCGCGGTGTTCTCGAAATCCTGTATGGCTCCGATAGCCGCTATCGATGCTTCGAGGGCTTTGCGCACGCTGGCATCCAGTTCGGCATTCTGGCTCTTGACATAATCCGAGACAGCCGCGTCTCCGGCTTTGGCACCGCAGTACGCATGTTGGATGGAGCGGATGTTGTCGGCGAAATCGATAGTAGAGGTGCAGCTGTACGGCGACTCGATATAATCGCGTTCTTCGGCGGTGCTGCTCACATACGGGTTGCCTAACTTGAGGTCAGCCACTTCGCCGGCGATATCCACGGCGCCGGCTACAATCTCTTCGGCTACATCCTGGAAGGACACATAGACCGAACCGGCTTTGCCGGCGTTTATCATCTGCTCGCCGTAATGGTCTTCGTAGGGTTCAATCTCCGCCTCTTCGAGGATGTCCATTTTCTCTTTGCTCACGCTGCCTGCCCAGCAGTATTCGAGCAGGATAGCCTGTTGGGTAAGGTCTTCGACAATGGCATTCAGATAGACGGCTTCGGCGTGGGTGAGGTTAGCGGCATGCGGATTACCGGTACCTACGGGGCGACCGTCTTTCATCACGGACTCAAAAAGGAGGTACTCGGCTGCGTGGAAACCTTTGAGGGCATAACCCAACTTGTCTCCCACATATGCACCGCCTTCTTCCTCAATCTGCGCCATCTGCGCCGCATTGTTCAACAGCGCATTCATCGCATTGAAATCGAGCGGCCACGAGTCGATGTGCGGGTCGATGTTATGCGCACCGGCAGGTCCGTAGAGGAATGCTTCACTCTGCTCCCAGTACTTGCGCATCAGCCGCCACGACGCGTCGGCGTCTTTCATCAGCTGGGTGTAGTCTTCGCCTTTCTCGACCTTGTCGAGGATAGCTTGCGTCTGCTGCGCGAGCACGATACCGGCATTCGACATCGCGCTGTAGGTAGCGATGACGGTGTTGTGTACATAGGGCGCCACCACTTTCTGCAGCGCCGCTTCTTTGTCGGAGGGGACATCGCCGCCTCCCTTTTCGCAGGCCGTCAATCCCATAACGGCCAAGGCGATGAACAAGATTTGCTTTTTCATACTTACTTGTTTATGTTGTTTTATAGTTTGTAAAATCCTGCATAGACGATGCCCACCGCTATCTGCGGTTCATCGTTGTAAATCTTCCCGCGTGTGCCGTCCGCACGCGTACCGTTTTTAAGAATACCGTACGAGAACTCGGCTTTCACGCCTATCTCCGGAATAGGGAAATAGTTGATGCCGCCGGCGATACGATGCCGTCCGCACCACGCGTACATGTCCGTCGGCTGGTTGTCGTAGCGGAACATGGAGTCGTAGTAGTCGTAACGGCCGAAGAGATAGAACTTCTGCTTCTTCTCCACTAACTTGCGGTTGAGCGAGAAGAAGTCATACCCTGCTTCGAAGCCTGCGGCGAGGGCGTCGGACGCCACCCACTGCTTGCTGGACACGGAGCCTTTGCGCATGGATATGTTATACTGCGTGATGAGCGCCGCATCGCTGAGGTGACCGTACATGAACGAACCACGGAGGATGACGCCGTAGTCCTTGTACGCGAAGTCGAACGCACCGATTGTCACCGTACCTTTGACATCCTTGTAGGCACTCGCATCCAGTTCGGCATTGGTCTTACTGAGGGTGTTGCGGAATGAGTTACCGCAGTAGCCGCTCAGGCTCAGTCGCAGACCCTGTACACCGGTGTAATCGACGCGTGCAGCACCGGCGAAGACATTCGCCAACTTGAACTCATACGGACTGCCGGCACCGGGTTTGACCCAGTTCTTGCGGTTGAAACGGTCGCTGTCCAGTCCGGGCAGGAACATCGCCTGATAATGCCAGCCGTTGGGCGTCGAACCCATGAAAGTGAGTGCCACCTCATGCCATGTAGAGGGGATGATGGTGAACTCGCCTTCGTTACGATAGACGCTGAAATACTCGGTGGGTTCGTGGTGCGCGTTGAGTGCGCCGACGGGTATGACCTGCATGCCGGCACGGAGGATGGCATAGTGATTAAACTCTTTCTGCAACCAGAACTGCTCCAGCGCCACTTCGCCGCCGCGTTCAATCTCCGATTCGTACTCACCGCCTTCTTCCTCTTCTATCTCGACGGCACTTTCCGTACCGCCGTGCTCGAACTCAATCTCCGTGGCTACCGACCAGCCGTGACCGAAGTCATAACCTAAATAGAGAACGACATGCGGCAGGTCAAACTCACCGTAATGGTCATGGGCATATTTCTCGGGGTTCTTGCCGTAACGCAGGTAACTGTTCGAGAAGAAACAATGCTTCGCCGTCACTTCTCCGTACCCGCCGATGGTAAAATGTCCGCGGCGTTCTTTTTTCGGAGCGGCTTGTTCGGCTTTGGTCGTGTCTTTAAGGAGTGTGTCCTTGGGCATTTGCTTGGAGGCACCCGACACGGCATCCGTGTATCCCAAATTTTTGGGATGGGCTGTTTGTTGCTCCAAGCGCTCCACGCGTTGTATGAGCGCCTGCAGGTCCGCTGCACTCACTTTGATGCTGTCCTCTGCGTATGCGCATAACGCACACAAAATCAACAAGATAGCAATGATTGTTTGTTTACACATGTGTTTTATATCGCTTTTTCAATTGACGGTACAAAATTACGGAATTTTTGCCATCTATCCAATCCCTATTTGTTGGGATTTTGGCTTCCGGACTTGCGTATATGGGATTTTTTGTGTAATTTTGCAGAAAAATTGAAAAATTAGGTATGTATAAAGGTTCGGATAAGATTTGCGACCTCATGTCGCATGAGGAAGATGCGATTCAGATTATCAGCCGTTTTGGCTTGGAGATGGGCGTAGGTGAGCAGACTATCGCGCAGGTATGCGAGGCGCACGGTGTCCATACGCCTACTTTCCTCGCGGTGGTCAATTACAAAGTGTTCAAGCAGCGTGTCCTGCCTGCCGATATCGATATCCCGACCTTGCAACGTTATCTGAAGAACGCACATACCTATTTCTTGGATTTCCGTCTGCCTCGCCTGCGCCGCGCACTGATAGAAGCCATCATCCCTGCCGACCCGACGACGAAGATTCCCGGGCTGATTCTACGCTGTTACGACGAGTTTGTGGAAGAGATTCGCACGCACATCGAGCATGAGAACGAGGGCCTGTTTGACGAGCACGTGCATGACGACCAGCGTATCACCGACAAGCTGACGGAGATAAAAAACCTCATCATCAAATATTATCCGACGAAGCCTACTTCGACGGAAGGCACCGTCACCTATACGCTTATCAGCGTCATGTCCGATTTATGGCATACGGAGCAGGATTTTGCGGACCATTGCGCCATCGAGGATGATATCCTGCGGCCGGCCCTTACCAACCACCGCAGTCGTAAGACCAAGGTAGAAAGTCCGGCACAAGAAACGGAAGAATTGTCCGACCGCGAACGCGATGTACTCATACAAGTAGTACGGGGTTTGAGTAACAAAGAAATAGCGGATGTGCTGTGTATCTCGCAGCATACGGTCATCTCCCATCGTAAGAACATCACCCGCAAACTCAATATCCATTCCACGGCGGGTCTGACCATCTACGCGATAGTCAATCGTCTGGTGGACCTCAACAGCTTGGAATAGGGTTACAGACCTAAATGAATGCGGAAACGCAGCGCCCATTGGACACTCGGCGAGAGCGACCAGATGGAATAGAGGTCGCACACTCGAAGAATGTTACCGATACCGACGCCTACTTCGGAATAGAGACCGCCTCCGCTGTTAGACAAGTAGCCATAGGCTATCTTGGCTTCGACGAGTTCGCGCAGGTGCAACCATCGTATTCCCGGAATGAGATTGAAAAGGATACCTTGCCCGTTCCATTCGGCATGGAGCGCGAGGTATTTGTCGGCCAACAGTTGGTAGCCATGCAGGAACGTGAAGCGGTACGGGTCATAAGCATAACCTTGGTTTCCGTCCGCTTGCCAGAGTAGGGTAGCAGGCACACGACCGAAGATAGCGCCTGCCTGAAACGCATAGTTGAGCGTACCACCCATACCGAGGTTCGCGTGCTGCGTGAGCATAAGGCGCAGATGAGCATAAAGCGCGCTGGCGTCGTTTTGACTCCAATGTCCGGTCTCAAAACCGAGGTACAGTACCGGATACTTGCCCGAATAGGCATACCGGCGCATGAAATAACCGTCGTATTTGCGTTCGCCCCACGAGAGACGGAAAATCGTCGAGAGCGACTGGTACGCGTAGCCTTCCTGCCACCCTGCGCGGAAATAAGCATGCGTCTCGAGGTGTTTGGTCCAGTCCGCGAACCAATGGAATTGCAACTGCCTTTGCCGGATAGCCGTACTTACACATAGCGAGTCGCGGTACAAGGCTTCGAAGGCATAGGCTGTGAAGTCGAAATTGCCCCAACCCATCGAGTTCTCACGCAGCAGGCGGTCGAAATCATCGACCTCCGACCATACATAATGGTCGTTATATTCCAGTTGCATGATATGCTTTCGCTTCGTCGGTAAGTTTACGGATATACGCCCCATTCCCTTGACACTGCGGTCTTTGAAACCGTAGCCTACGGAGGCTTCGAGAGACACTATTTTCGAGAATTTCTCGTTCGTACGGAACGGTAAACCGACATGCACACCTTCGTGCTTGTTGACCTGCAAAATCTCCTCTACATGCCCGATATCGACGGGGGTACCGGTAGGTATATAACCCGTCGTGGCAATCGTAGCGAACCACTTGGCGGTGCGAATAATCGGTAAACTATCCAATGCCGCGAAGGCCGAGTCGGTGGTCGCGGAAGGAGAATCTTCTCGGGTTTCCGGTATCCCGGTATCCCGATATCCCGATGCCGCTACATTCGGATTTCTCAGACTGGTCGTCAATAGGAGCGAAGGAAAGACCGTACCGGCTTGATCGGATGTGACGGCGAAGTCGAGTAAGGCAGAGATGGATTCGTCGGCAATACTGCCATCTGGCGTAAGGGTCTGCGAGACATGCAGGTCATTCACATAGTTGACGGCCACCTCCGGCGACACATACGCCTTGAACGCGCGCAGCGCAAAGGTCGTCGTGTCAATGACCATCTCGCCGTTGAACGTGGCGTAGAAGGGATTGCGTGTACGGAAAGTGATACGCGCAAGATTGGTGATGGTGTCGTCTTCCAGATAGTAGCGATAGTACAGGTTTCCGCCGGCAGCGAGGGGCGAGAGGAACGCGTGACCCATCACGGGTACAGTAGCAGCATAGAAATTGAGGTTTCCTTCCCCTCCCAGCAGGGACGAGTAGTCCGTCTGCGTGAGAATCAAGGCCTGCGTACGCTGGTCATTGGCAGGCGTCATCTCCTGTCCGGCGAGGCGGAACGACTGTGTCTCGCGGTAAAGCGGCAGGATATAAGTAGAGTCTTCCTGTGCAATCATGCCCGCTTGGAGACTTTTCCACAGCGCGCGCCGCAGATGACGACGGTTGATATGCGAGACATAAAGTGTCTGTTCGCGTTGTACCACAGCGCTGTTCTCGGGGTGTTTGGTGCGGTCGTTCTCTTCGCGGTGTGCCCGCACTTGGCGTAAGATTTCAAGGGCAGGGTTCTCGTTCGGCGCTACGACCACTTCCGTCAAAAGTGCCGTCTTCTCGCGCATGGCTACTTGCAGGCCCGCCATCGTCCCGGGTTCGATATCGAACCGCTGGGTGTAATAACCTACGGCGGAGAAGACCAGTTGCGCTTTCGCGCTCATGTCCACTCGCAAAGCATAATTGCCCTGCTCGTCCGAAGAGGTGCCTATCTTCGTGCCCCGAAAATGAATGTTCACGTTCGGGATAGCCTCGCCCGTCACTTCATTGACCACCTCGCCGACAATAATCGTCTCGGTAGCCTGTAATGGTAGTGTCAATACTATAAAAAATATGAAGAGTAGTTTATTCATATGTGGGGCCCCCGAAAATTTTAATTTTTGGGGAGAGCGGAGGCATCAGCCGCCCGTCCGTTTAGCGGAGTGGTACGGACCTTTGCGGTCTGATTGCCGAACGCGTTTGCGGGGTGGCATTGGAGGATAGCTTTGCGCAAGTCTTGTACATCGAGGTGGGTATAAATCTCCGTCGTCGCAAGGTCTTCATGCCCGAGCAGTTGCTGTATGACGCGCAGGTCGGCGCCGTTCTGCAACAGGTGGGTAGCGAACGAGTGACGCAGCGTGTGCGGACTGACGGTCTTGGTGATACCGGCTTCGGCACAGAGCCTCCGGACGATGGTAAAAATCATCGCGCGCGTCATGGGACGACCGTAACGGTTGACGAAAGCGATGTCGCGCGACTCGGGTTTCAATGGCCACGTGGCGCGTTCCTGCATCCAGTAACCGAACCACTCTTCGGCAACCGGAGAGATAGGCACCAGACGCTGCTTGGAACCTTTGCCTTCGATGAGCATATAGTGCTCATTCAAGTAGATTTTACTCAACTGCAAGTTGACGAGTTCGCTCACGCGCAGTCCGCTGCCGTAAAGCATCTCCATCATCGCGCGGTTTCGGTGCCCTTCGTTGGTGCTCAGGTCGATAGCCGCCATCATCCGGTTGACTTCATCAAGGGTCAGCACCGTCGGTAGATGCTGTGACTTACGCGGTCCTTCGAGCAGTTCGGACGGGTCTTGCTCAATATAATCTTTGTATAGCAGAAAGCGAAACCACGAATGGATACCGGCGAGCACACGCGCTTGCGTAGCCTCGGAAGAAATCTCTTTGAACTGCTCGAAGATAAACGCCTCGAGTTGCTCAAAGTCCATGTGCACATAGTCTATCTGATGCGCTGCAGAATAGGTGCGTAACTTCTCGAGGTCCATCTCGTAGCCCTCGATGGTGTTCGGCGAATAACCGCGTTCGAGTCGCAGCCATGTATGGTACTCGCGCCGTAACGCCTCGTCGGATGTTACTTTTTTTGCCATGGTACGAGCGGTCCTTGGAAATGCGTCGTATAGGTGACGCGCGAACTGTATGCGTTCTTGTAATAGAGCGTGAACTGCAGGTCGGTGAGGGTGGCAGTCGTGTCGGTGACGACGAAAAAGCCGGAGTCCAGCATTTGTATCGACTGCAACTTGTCGTCCTCTACATACAGCACATACATGCCCGTCGGCTGTCCGTCCCATTCTTTGCCCGGCAGGAAGGTATAAGGCTTCGGCCACAAAGAGTCGGGGCGCAGCGAATGGTAGGTGCCGGGTGCAAGCGTGTCGCCTTCCACGAAGATATCGGATATATAGAGGTTGTAACCCGTTCCTCTCATGCGATGATTCTCATCCAACTCCAAACCCTCGGAATAGAGGTCGAGCGCCACGACCGCATAAGGCACGGAGTCATAGCATTGGCCGTACCGCTCTTCCCATGCCGAAGTATATTCTTTGGGCAGACCGTGATAGATATACGGTGTGGACTTATGGCAAGCCGTGAGACCGAGCAGGCCAAGCAGGGCGAGGAGGACGATTTTTCTCATTGTATCTGTATTTTGCGGGATGGATAAAGGGCGGCGAAGAAACCGAGGGCAAGGACGATGACGGCCACCAATAGGATATCAAGCACCTGTACCTCCACGGGGTACGCAGAGATGATATATTCCGTGCCGGTACCTAATTTGAGCCAACCGAAATGCTGTTGTCCGAGGCATAACGCCACACCGGCAATCACTCCGAGGAAGGCACCCAA
>Ga0265298_10010150_pt1 | contig 11162 bp, 11 predicted proteins | sample AusTroGonzalo_MG_3_FD_193486 | JGI IMG/M metagenome (GOLD analysis project Ga0265298, IMG submission 193486) | Bovine rumen microbial communities from tropical cattle in Woodstock, Queensland, Australia - Gonzalo_01 | ecosystem: Host-associated > Mammals > Digestive system > Stomach > Rumen ...
AATTTAATAAAACATCGTTGCAGAGTCTGGAGAAGGACTTGAAGATGCGGCAACGAACCTTGCCCACATTGCAGAGCAAGGAAACGGCACTTCGTCTGGAGGTCAAGAAAGCCAAGAAAGAACTGGCGGACCTTGACGAGGAAGTGAACCGCCGCATCAAGGACTACGATCAGATGATTGCGCTTTGGGGAGAGTTCGACACGTCATTGATTCACGTGGACGACGTACGCATGTCTATTAAGAAAATAGCCGGCGTGCGTGTGCCTGTGCTCGATGAGGTGGTGTACTCTACCAAAGAGTTCTCGCTGTTCTCCAGCCCGAAATGGTTTGCAGATGGCTTTGAGCAACTCAAAGCCATCGCCGATGTAGGTATCCGCCAGGAGTTTGTACGCCGCAAAGTGGATCTGCTCGAGTATGCGCGTAAGAAAACGACGCAGAAAGTGAACCTCTTTGAGAAAGTGCAAATACCAGGCTATCAGGACGCTATCCGTAAGATCAAACGCTTTATGGAAGACGAGGAGAACCTGAATAAATCGAGTCAGAAGATTGTGAAATCCAAAAAGGAAAGGGAGGCTGCGGTATGATTACACAAATGAAAAAATATACCTTCTTGGTATTCCATCGTGACTACGAGCCTTTCCTCACGCAACTTCGTGAACTCGGAGTAGTACATATCACGCAAAAAGCCGCGGGTCTCATCGAAGATGATGCTGACTTGCAGGCTGCTTTGCAACACGAAGACGAACTCCGTCGTCTGCTCAAGCAAGGAGCTCCCGATCAACTGATTGCGGAACGCTCCAACATCCAACAACGCATCGAAGATGCGAAAACGGCTGCTCAGCAGGCTTCTGTATGGGGCGAGTTTGATGCAAAACGCATTGCTGAACTCAAAGAAGCAGGTTATACGCTGCATTTCTATGAGTGTTCAAGCAAGGCTTTCCAAGAAGAATGGGGCGTTAAGGTGAATGAAGCAGGCGGTAAGACCTATTTCGTGGCCCTTGAGAGTTTGGAAGATCTTATCGAGTTGCCCCTTCCTGAGAAATCGGAGGCGGCTTGGTTGCAAGAAGTAGAGCACCTCAAAGGCTTGCTCGCGGCGGCTGATGCCCGTATCGAGGCTTGGCAGAAAGCGAACTTAGAGGATATCAAGTCGCAACTCGAAGAAGCCCGTCAGAAGATTGATTGGCAAAAAGTGACCCTTTCTACCGACAAACTCGCAGAAGGAGCGTTGTGTCTGTTCGAAGGATTCTGTCCGATAGACAAAGAGGCAGAACTGAACGCCATGCTCGCTGAAGCACAGGTTTATTACGAGGAGACCGATCCGGAAGCAGAAGATGCTACGCCTATCAAGTTGCGCAATAACCGGTTCACGAAACTCTTTGAACCGCTGACCGGCATGTACGGCTGGCCGAACTACAATGAGTTTGACCCCACACCGATTCTCGCGCCCTTCTACCTGCTGTTCTTCGGCTTCTGTATGGGCGACGGCGGGTATGGTATTGCACTCATTATTTTTGGTTTGCTGACTAAGTATCGCAAGGTGAACATCGAGATGTTTGAGGGGCTGGGTGACATCATCACGGTTCTGGGCGTAGGTACGTTTGTCATCGGTATGCTGTTAGGTACATTCTTCGGTATCAACCTCTACGAGGCATCGTGGTATCCGGATGCGCTCAAGCAATTCATCATACAAGGTGAGATAGCCGGCTATAACATCCAGATGTTACTTGCCCTCGCTATCGGTGTGTTCCATATCTGCCTGGCGATGGTGGTGAAGGCGCTCTGTTACACGCGTCAGACCGGTTTCCGCAATAACCTCTCCTTGTGGGGTTGGGCATTGCTTATCATCGGTACAATCCTTACGCTTATCATCAGTATGGTAGCCGAGTTACCGGAGAGTGTAACGAAGATAACGCTCATCACGATTGCTGTTATCTCGGCGCTGGGCATCTATATCTTCAACACCCCGGGTCGCAATCCGCTCATCAATATCGGAGCCGGTTTATGGGATACCTACAACATGGCGACCGGTTTGATTGGCGATACGCTCAGTTATATCCGTTTGTTCGCTCTCGGTTTGGCTGGAGGCATGTTGGGTAGCGCCTTTAACAACCTCGGTATGATGATCTTCGGTGACGGAGAAGGTAGTATAGTAGGCATCGTTCTCAAAGGAATAGGTGCGGCTGTGATTCTTCTTCTCGGACACGTGCTCAATATCCTGCTTTCCGGTCTGGGAGCGTTCGTACACCCGCTGCGTCTGACGTTCGTGGAGTACTTCAAGAACGCCGGCTATGAAGGCAAAGGTGAGATGTATAATCCTTTTAAGAAATAATTTTTAATTTGTAATTTTTAATTTTTAATTTAATAATACATTATGAATGAAATTTTAGGTTATCTCGGTTTGGGTCTTATGTTAGGCCTTTCGGGAATTGGTTCTGCTTATGGTACCACCATCGCAGGCAATGCAGCAGAAGGCGCATTGAAGAAGAACAAAGAGAAATCGAGCGCATACATGGTGCTCTCCGCGCTTCCTTCTACGCAAGGTTTGTACGGCTTCGTAGGTTTCTTCTTATGGATGCTTCGCGGGTATGACTACGCTGTAGATGGCGCTAAACTGTTCGGTATCGGTTTGGCAGTAGGTATCGCTTGTCTTTTCTCTGCTATCCGTCAAGGTCAAGTCTGCGCGAACGGTATTGCCAATATCGCAGCAGGTCACGACGTACAGACCAACACCATGATCTATGCAGCTCTTCCGGAGTTGTATGCTATTTTGGCTTTCGTAGCCGCATTCTTGGCATAAATCATGGCAAAAGCATTTGTATTCCCGGGGCAGGGAAGCCAGTTCCTGGGTATGTGCAAGGACCTCTACGATGCCCATCAAGAGGCACGCGAGATGTGTCAGGCAGCCGATAGGCTGCTTGGCTTCTCGCTGACCGATGTCATGTTCAACGGCACGGCAGAGGATCTCAAGCAGACTAAAGTGACGCAACCCGCTGTGTTCCTGCACTCCGTGGTAGCTCAACGTCTTATGACGATTGAACGCCCCGACATGGTGGCCGGACATAGTCTTGGTGAGTTTAGCGCTCTCGTCGCTTGCGGTGCTCTTGGTTTTGAGGACGCCTTACTATTAGTGAGCGCGCGTGCGCAAGCGATGCAGGCTGCCTGCGAAGCCAATCCCGGTACGATGGCCGCAGTCCTTGGTTTGCCTGATGAGCAAGTAGATGAGATATGCAAAGCCCACAAGGATGGGGTAGTGGTGGCCGCTAACTTCAACTGCCCGGGTCAGATTGTGATCTCAGGTGAAGTAGAAGCTATTGATGCTGCTTGTGTTTCGCTCAAAGAAGCTGGCGCACGTCGTGCGTTACGCCTGCCCGTAGGTGGTGCTTTCCACTCGCCGCTGATGGCGCCTGCTGCAGAAGATCTCGCTCAGGCCATCAACAAGACGGAATTCCACAAGCCCTTCTGTCCAATCTATCAGAACGTGACTGCAAAGGCTTCGGTAGAACCCGAAATCATCCGCGAAAACCTTCTTAAACAACTCACAGCCCCCGTTCGCTGGACGCAAAGCGTGCAAAATATGATTGCCGATGGGGCAAACGAGTTCTATGAGTTTGGGCCCGGAGACGTGCTCAAAGGACTGATTCGTAAGATTAATCCGGAGGTAACTGTAGGATAAACGAATGAATTCCGGTATCATCATCTTTGATCTTGGAGGAGTACTCATCAACCTCAATGTCTCGCAGTGTATGCGGGCATTTGAGGGGTTGATGGGAGATGAGAACATGCGCCTTATCTTGGGCATGGATAAGCATGGCGAAGGCGTGAAAGCAGTCAGCGTAGCGTCGAAACAACTCATGGCCGATTTTGAACGAGGATTGATCACGCCGGAACAGTTTATCACCCAAGTGTTGCAGTACTGCAAACCCGGAACAACGCAACAAGATGTGATCGACGCTTGGCATGCCATGTTAGGCGATTTGCCGACAGAGCGTTTGGATGAAATAGACCGGTTGCGCGCAAAGGGATATAAGACTTTTCTTTTGTCCAACGGCAATGACCTGCATTTCGATTATATCAATCGAACCTATGGTCTGGACTCGCATTTCGACGGGCTTTTCTTGTCCCAGAAAATGCATATGGCCAAGCCTGAAGAACCCATTTTTCGCGCAGTACAAGAAGCTATACAGCCTTATCTGGCAGATGCTGCATCTTCCGAGATTGTGTTTATAGATGATATTGAAATCAACCGCCTCAGTGCCGAACGTTATGTGCATTGGCGCACGTTTGCTTCCATAGAGGAATTCAACGCTCAATAAGATGGATATCTTTTTATTAGTTATAGCCTTTATCCTGATGCTGATAGGTATTATCGGCTGTATCGTCCCCGGCCTTCCGGGTACTCCGATTGCTTATGCAGGTCTTTGGGTAGCTCAAGCCACCGACCGCGTGGATTTTAGTTGGCAGTTTCTGCTGATCTGGGGCATTGTGGTCATCGTTATCTCCGTGCTGGACTATGTCGTTCCGGCTTGGGGAACGAAACAGTTTGGAGGCACCAAATGGGGCGTGTGGGGTAGCACGATCGGTGTATTTGTCGGGCTTTTCTTTGGCGCAGTCGGTGTTATCTTGGGGCCGCTCGTAGGAGCTATCCTCGGCGAAATGATTGCCGGCAAACAGCTGGGCGAGGCACTCAAAGCAGGCTGGGGAAGTTTCATCGGTATTCTATTCGGTACAATCATCAAACTCATTGCCTGCGGTATGATGACCGTCTATTTGATTCAAGCTATTTGGTAACTATGAGTAAACTGATTGATATCACGGATTCGGAACAAGCCGAGTTGGCCTGGAGTTTGCCGAATCGATTCACGCAGGATTTCCTTCGCCTGCGGCCGACCATGCCGGGGAACGGATTAACCTTGCCCGCGAGATGACACCGCATCCCGAAACGACCTTCTACGCGCATGTGGAAGGCGATTCTATGCGCGACGCAGGAATCCTCGATGGCGATATCGTAGTCGTGGACCGCAGTCTGGAGCCTAAAAACGGCGATTTCATCGTGGCTTTTATAGATGGCGAATATACGCTCAAGGAGTTCAAATTGGATGAGGAAGGTCGCTGTGCATGGCTTATCCCGCACAATCCTGATTTTCAACCGATTCGTGTTACTTCGGAAAGCAATTTCCAAGTCTGGGGTGTCGTCACTTATGCTATTCATAAGACCCATTAATCGATAATCGATAATCCCTAATCGATGTTTGCCCTCGCTGACTGCAATAATTTCTTCGTCTCGTGCGAACGGGTTTTTCGTCCGGATTTGGAAGGAAAGCCCGTTGTCGTATTGTCCGGCAACGATGGTTGTGTAGTCTCGCGGTCCAACGAAGCCAAAGCGCTCGGCATTAAGATGGGTGTACCGCTTTATCAGATCAAGTCTCTCGTGGACAAAGAAGGGGTCGTGTGTTTCTCATCCAATTTCTCGCTCTATGGCGACCTCTCCGACCGCGTCATGTTTATCATTCGGCGGCATACATCGCGCTTTGAGCAGTACTCAATAGACGAGTGCTTCTTCAATATAGACCATATCCCTGCTGACCAACAGAAAGCGTACTGCGAGCAGCTGGTCAAAGATATCCGACGTGGAGTAGGTATTCCAATCTCTATCGGCATCGCATCTTCGAAGACACTCGCCAAAGTGGCATCCAAGTACGCCAAGAAATACCCGGGGTATCACGGCGTGTGTGAGATACGTACGGAAGAACAGCGCGTCAAAGCACTCTCAACCTTCGAGATCGGCGATGTATGGGGCATCGGCCGACGCGCCAAAGCCAAACTGCAACATGCCGGCATTAACACCGCGCTTGAGTTCGCAGAGAAATCGTCAACCTTTGCGCAAAACATGCTGCATAAACCGGGCTTGCTGACTTGGCAGGAACTGCGCGGGCAAGATGTGATAGACATCACGGAACTGCCTATGAAGCAGTCGATTACAACCTCGCGCACTTTCGCTTCTGCCATTACCGAACAAACACTTCTCGAAGAACAAATCGCCAATTTCTGTGCGCATTGTGCGCGTCAGTTACGGCTACAACAATCCGTGGCACAGCAACTCTACGTCTATGCGCACACCTCGGCTTTCCGTGCGGACATCGAGCAGCATTACCTCTCTGAACTCGTCACGTTGCCTGTCGCCACTTCGAACAGTCAGGAACTGATCTCCTATGCCTTAGCGGCCTTCCGTCGGGCGTACCGGCCCGGGACACTCTATAAGAAAGCAGGAGTCGTATTGCTCAAAATCATCCCTGAGACGGCCGTTGTGCCTGATCTGTTTGACACCAAAGATCGAACCAAAGACAAACGTCTCCAACGCGTCCTCGACCATATCGACGACCGGCACGGCAAACGTTCTATCCTGCTTGGCTCACAAATTACCTCGCAGCAACCCGTCTATAAAACCGACCATAAATCACCGCTTTATACCACCGACCTACGGGATATTATCACGCTTAAAGCAAAATAAATTGCAAAATATTTGCATAAATGCAAAAAAAGTTGTACCTTTGCAGCAAATTTGAAAAACACAACATTTAATACCATCAAACACCGTGGATTCTGTTAAGATTATTGAAATCAAGAAGAGTGTGTTCGAAGACAACGACCGTGCAGCAGATGCCTTGCGCGGGGAGTTGAAACGTAAGGGTGTCTATCTGCTAAACTTGATGTCCGCGCCGGGAAGCGGCAAGACCACAACTCTCATTCAAACCATCAATCTGCTTAAAGATAAGATTCGTATTGCGGTCATGGAAGCCGATATCGATTCAGATGTCGATGCTATCAAGATCAAGGAAGCAACCGGTGTGGAGTCTATCCAACTCCATACCGGTGGTATGTGCCATCTCGATGCCGAAATGACGCAACAAGGCCTCGATGGTCTCGAAGAAAAATACGATTTGATCATTTTGGAGAACGTCGGAAACCTCGTTTGTCCGGCGGAGTTTGATACGGGCGCAGTCAAGAACGCGATGATTCTGTCTGTACCGGAAGGTCATGATAAACCGCTCAAATACCCCTTGATGTTCTCGGTCTGCGATACGGTGGTCATCAATAAGATAGACGTCATGCCGTATTTCGATTTCGACCTCGAGAAATGCAAAGAATATATCCACATGCGCAACCCAAAAGCGCAGGTCATCCCTGTCTGCGCCAAGACCGGCGAAAACATCGAAGCGTTCGCCAATTGGCTTCTTGACGAAGTCCGTCAATGGCAAAATAACTAATTTTTAATTTTGAATTTTTAATTTTTAATTCATATCATGCCACAGATGTCCGACAAGTTCGTTCCCAAACATAGGGGCGACAAAAATCCGAATCCGAAATTGCTGAAGTTCGTTCGGCACGTGACTGACCGTGTTCCCGGAAAGATCAAGATGGACACCGATGCCCCTGAATACTGGGGCTTGGCATGTATCTTCGAGGACGAGATGGATCCCGTAACGCGGGAAGCGTCGCTGGACTTGCTGCTGGACATGCTGCCCGGTAATTTCTTTAAGGTGCGCAAGCATCACACGTACGCGCAATTGCACGCGATGAACGCCGAGAAGCACTACACGCCCGACGACAAGTCTTTCGACGACTTACTCGACAAACTGGCGTATTTCGGTATGCTCGAATATGACTACGGCGATAAATATCCTGTGAAGGCGAATGGCGAATGGACAAAAGGCGAGCGATCGAATTTTACCCGTGAGGAGCGGGTATATTGGGTTCCAATGTTCGTGCCGGGAAGTGCCGAATATACGAACATGAACGTCGAACTGATGGACAAACATCCGGAGTTGGCGATGTTCTTCGAGCGAATGACCTTCCTGCCGCTGGAGAAAATCACCCCGATGGTTCCGATGGGAGGTTCGGGTATCGGCATGCACGTTATCCCTGTGGAGAAAGCTATTTCCATGGAGAACCAATCGATTGACATTGAGCATATCTCGTACTGGCTCAAGAAATACGAAGGGCATATTGGTGTCGGTATCTGTTCATGCCGGTACGGGCGTAAGAAACTGGACGAAGGTTGTGCCGACGACTACCGCGATTGGTGTATCGGAGTAGGCGATATGGCGGATTACTTGCGCGAGACCGGCCGTGGACACGATATAACCTACGACGAAGCGATGGCCATCCTCAAGAAAGCCGAAGATCACGGATTTGTGCATCAGGTGACGAACATCGACGGAGAAGGCAAGATCTTTGCGATATGCAATTGTAACGTCAAGATTTGCAACGCCTTACGCACCTCGCAACTTTTCAATACGCCCAATATGAGCCGTAGTGCGTATGTGGCAGAAGTCGATCCGAAGAACTGCGTGGCTTGCGGCCGTTGTGTGGAATATTGCCCTGCGGGTGCAGTCAAACTCGGTCAGAAACTCTGCACCAAACATGGTCCGCTGACGTATCCGAAACAAGAGCTGCCTGATGCTGCCAAATGGGGCGAACATAAATGGAATGAGAACTACCGCGATGACAACCGTATCAATTGCTATCCGACCGGTACAGCGCCTTGCAAGACCGCTTGTCCGGCTCATATAGCCGTGCAAGGTTATCTCAAAAAAGCCGCTGAAGGCAAATACACCGAGGCGCTTGAACTAATCAAACGCGAGAACCCGTTCCCCGCTGTCTGTGGCCGTATCTGCAACCGGCGTTGTGAAGATGCTTGTACGCGCGGAACGATCGACCGTGCGGTCGCTATCGATGCCGTGAAGAAATTCCTGGCAGAACGCGACCTGCACGCAGAGACTCGCTTTGTTCCTGAAGTCAATATCTGCTCGAATGTCCAAGAACGCTGGGAAGAGAAGATCGCCATCATCGGAGGTGGCCCTTCCGGTCTCAGTTGTGCGTATTACCTCGCTACGATGGGCTACAAACCTACCGTCTTCGAACGCAACCCCGAACCCGGTGGAATGTTGCGGTACGGTATCCCCTCCTACAAACTTGACAAGAAAGTGATCGATGCCGAAATTGATATTATGCGCGAAATAGGCGTGGAGATCAAGTGCGGCGTCGAAGTAGGCAAGGACATCACGATCGCTCAACTCCGCGAACAAGGATACAAAGGCTTCTATATCGCGATCGGCTGTCAAGGAGGCCGTCTGCCCGGTATCGAAGGCCAAGACCTTGAAGGTTGTATCACCGCTATCGACTTCCTCCATGAAGCTAATTGCGGAATATCAACTGTCAACTCTCAACTGTCAACTAAACGAGTGGTCGTTATCGGTGGAGGTAACGTAGCCATCGATGCGGCACGCGTAGCCAAACGTAGTGGAGCCTCGGAAGTGACCATGCTCTCGCTGGAAACAGAAGATATCATGCCGGCATCACTCGAAGAACGCATGGAAGCCCGTGAGGATGGGGTAGTTCTCAACCCGGGTTGGGGACCGGTGGAAGTGAAAGGTGAAAAGGGAAAAGTGAAAGGGATTACTTTCAAGAAATGCGTATCAGTTTTTGACGACCAACATCGTTTTGCGCCGACGTTCGATGAGTCGCAAACGATCACTCTCGAAGCCGATATGGTCATCTTTGCCATCGGTCAGACGGTTGTACTAAAAGACCTGTTAAAAGATACGAAGGTAGAGTTTTTTCGCGGCGTATACCCCGTCGCAGATAAATTAACGCTTCAAACAGCAGAGCCCGATATCTTCGTCGGAGGCGATGTGTTCACCGGTCCTAAGTTCGCTATTGATGCGATTGCGACAGGAAAAGAAGCAGCAGAAAGTCTCCATCGGTACGTACAAGGAGGCCACATGACCATCGGTCGAAACCGTCGCGACTTCATTGAACTCAACAAACAGGATATCCTCGTTGAGCAGTACGATAACGGCAGTCGTCAAGATCCGGGTGTAGTGCCAACGAAGACGAAGTTCGAAGAGTACCATGGTACCTTGACCGAAGAGCAAGTCAAGAAAGAAACGGCTCGTTGCCTCAGTTGTGGAGCTTCTGTCGTAGACGAAAATCGCTGTATAGGTTGCGGTATCTGTACCACCAAGTGTGCCTTCGATGCCATCCACCTGCACCGCGAACACCCCGAAGCCAGCATTATGCGTACCTCGGAGAATAAGTTCGACGGCATCCTTCCGTACATGCTCAAGCGCGCAGGCAAAATATTATTAAAGAAGAAATAATATCAACTGTCAACTATCAATTATCAACTATCAAAGTGCACGAGTTAGGGATAGTGTTTTATATCATCCGCGACGTCAAGAAAGCGGCAGAAGAGAATAACGTCAAGCATGTCTCGACGGTCGTGATGTCTATCGGAGAAGTATCGACCATCGTGCCGGAATACCTGACCGACTGTTGGCGCTGGGCGGCAGACAAGGAAGAGATGCTCCGTGGCTGTGAACTGAAGATAGAACCCATACCAGCCGTGACGCATTGTGATGGTTGCGGCAAAGATTATCCGACGGTCGCACACGGCAAGATCTGTCCGCATTGCGGCAGCGAGAATACTTGGCTCCTCCGCGGCAACGAAGTAGAAATAAAAGAGATCATCGTACCTCAATAAATGAACAAATTGTAAATGAATAAATGAACAAATATCATGGCTTGTTTTATTGTACCATTAACGCAGGCGGTAGCAACCTCTATCTACCGCAAAACGACCCAAAACACTGATTCGTTTGTCGGTCGTAACCTCAAAACACTGGAGCAGATGCTCTGGGGCGGTTCATTGATGCTCATCCTGGACCATATCATCAACGGCGAAGTAACGTGGAAATATCCCTTCTTCACAGCCCTTGAAACGGAAGGCGGAGGACTTGTCATGTTACGCGAGATGCTGACTGTAGGAGTCCCGATGTCTGTACTTGTAACCCTCGTATGGGCTGTATATTGCTATCTCAAAGAACGCAAAACAGTAAAGGCATAATTGACTAAATATCTAAATAATAAAATAAATGCCAAAATGGTAAATGACCAAATGGTAAATTGTTTAATCTTAAATTAAATCCTTATGTTTTTTCAAGTCTATGGAGAGCATGCTCTTATCCAATGGATTATGCTCTTTGCAGTCCTCGCAGGACTGATTCTGTGGAATGAGTTTGCACGCCGTACCAAACTCGGTGGTGCCATCACATTCTTCGCTATTCCCTTAGCGCTGACCGTCTATTTCATCGCAATCGCTG
>Ga0265298_10010151_pt1 | contig 11160 bp, 11 predicted proteins | sample AusTroGonzalo_MG_3_FD_193486 | JGI IMG/M metagenome (GOLD analysis project Ga0265298, IMG submission 193486) | Bovine rumen microbial communities from tropical cattle in Woodstock, Queensland, Australia - Gonzalo_01 | ecosystem: Host-associated > Mammals > Digestive system > Stomach > Rumen ...
CGCGCGCCAGGTCGACCCTGCGACGCTGACGACATCGACCTGCCCGACGCCGGCTTTCTTTGCGCCTTCAACGAGCAGCCTTGGATAGCTGCCCGAACCAGATATCACGACAAGTTTGCGTATCATGCCAGTATTATACCAAATAGCCTCAGTCCAGGACACGGACCGTAGGTCCTGCTCCGGAATACGAATCAAGACCTCCCGAAACGGGAGAGTCTCCTGCCTGGGAACGCCTGACCGACGGCCTCTCCCCGAAAAGGACCGTTCCTAGGCGCACCCATGTGGCTCCCTCCTCCACGGCGACTTCGTAGTCTCCGCTCATGCCCATCGAAAGCCTGGGCAGCCCGATTCCGAGCCTGGACTGGATATCGTCCCTGATTTCGCGAAGCCGCCTGAAACATGGCCTCGCGTCCTCCGGGTTCTCGGAGAACGGCGCCATGGTCATCAATCCCTCGAGATTGATCCTGGGGCACTCCTCGACTATGTGTCTCGCCGCGGCCTCGACATCCTCGGGCTTCATTCCGCTCTTTGACTTCTCTCCGGATACGTTCACCTCCAGAAGGACCCGCGGCGATGCGCCGATCTCGTCGGCGATCGAATTGATCCTGTCTGCAAGCTTGACGGAATCTACGGAGTGTATGCAGTCGAAGAGCTCCAGGGCATGGCGGACCTTGTTGCCCTGGAGGTGCCCGATGAGGTGCCACTCCGGTCCGGACGCGCTTGCGGGCTTCTTCCACGCCGCTTCCTGGACCTTGTTTTCGCCGATGATGCGAAGTCCTGCATCGCGCGCCTCGTCAACGACTTCCGCACCATGGGTCTTGGTCACGGCGACGATCTCCACGTCTTCAGGATCCCGCCCGGCGCGCCTGCATGCCGCGGCGATCCTTCCGTTGACTTCCTCAAGTATCTCTCTAAGTTCCCTCATCATCACCTCGCTGGTTGCATTCCGTCGGGAAGCTGCGGAGTCGCAAGCTCGAGGATCCTGTCGAGCTTGGCCTCGATCCTGTCGAGCTTGGCCTCGACGGCATCGAGTTTCCTGTCCACCGCATCGCTTCTGAAGTCGATACGCCGCTCAATCGCCTCCGTCCTCGCCCGTACGACCTTGCGGGTGCGGTCGTGTTCGACGCCGCCGGAGAAGCCGAAGAACGCCGCTAGCGCCAGAACGGCCAGGAGGACCAGCCAGGCCAGGGATCTTTTAAGTCTCTTCACAGGAACCTCACGTATTCTTCCGCGTTTTCAAACCTGTCGAACGCGCAATCTATCGCATCTGCGGCGTGCGCGTCGGCGCTTAGGATGAACTTCGCTCCGCGTTCCCGCAACAGTTTCCTGAACTCCGCCGACGGATACGCGTCATCAAGCCATCCCCTGGAGATCGCACCTGTATTGACCTCGACGATCTTGCCGCTCCTTGCGACCGCATCGGCGGTCATGACGAGCTCCTCCCGGTACCATGCGGCACGTTCATCGAAGTAAGGATGCTTCAGATTGAACTTCCTTACAAGATCGAGGTGTCCGACCATGTCAAAGTCGAATTTCTCCACCATCTCGCGCACCTGCCTGAAATAGGCGCGAAGATAAGTCTCGACACTCCCTCCGAAATGGTCGCGGATGCCGTCCGCAAGGATATCCGGGGTATCGTCTACGCATACCTGCGCGCCATCCGGCGCGGCGACAAAGTGGACAGACCCGATGATGTAGTCCGGTCCCATGGCTGCGTAGACAGACCTGTCCGGATTAGAGAAACCGACGGCATAGTCGGCTTCGACGCCGCAAAAGACCCTGATCATGCCGGCATACTTCGCCTGAAGCGCACGAATCTCGGCAACATAGAGCGGAGCTTTGGCGTCCGTAAGAACCCAGTCGAGAAGAGCGTCCGGCATCATCGCGTGCGACGAAAAGCCGATCGCCTCAAAGCCTTTGTCGATCGCGGAAAGAACGAACGTCTCGGGCGCATCCTTCCCGTCGCACCATGTTGTGTGAGTGTGGTAGTTCGCCCTTGCCTTCATCGTTCGACAAGTCCGCTTGGAAGAACTCCGCCCAAACCGTTCGCCGCGGCGAGAAGCATGCCGTAGTTCACTATAGGGACTCCCGCTTCACGGCAGAAGGCGATCCGGCGCATAACCTCGCGCCTCGTGAGCATGCACCCTCCGCACTGCACGACAAGCGCAGGCCTGGCATCTTCGTCAAAGTCGAACGAGCTTCCGCTCGCGAAAGAGAAATCGAGCTTCCTGCCGGACATCCCGGACAGAGCCTTGGGTATCTTGACCGTCCCGATGTCGTTGCACTGGCGGTGGTGCGTACAACCTTCCGCGACAAGGACACGATCGCCGTCCTGAAGATTGCGGATCGCTTCCAGCCCTTTCAAGTACTCGGCTAGATCACCCTTCTGCCTTGCGAACAGGATCGAGAAAGAAGTCAACCGCACCGTCGGAGGCACAGTCTTCCGCACCTCGCCAAAGGCCTGGGAGTCTGTCACCACAAGCGTTTCGCGTCCCGGAACGGCGCGCTCTCCGAGCGCTGCGCAAAGCTCTCCCGGCTGACATGCGGTAACCGTCAGATGCCTGTCCAGACACTCCCTTATGAGCTGCACCTGCGGGAGTATCAACCTCCCCTTTGGCGCGCTCTCGTCAATCGGGCATACGCAAACGACTCTGTCGCCGTCATCTGCAAGACCATCCAGCAGCCTTGGCGGCACATCTGCGAGCTTTACGGCTGCGATCTTGGCCTTAAGGCCATCCACCGGATCTCCGCGCCTGAATTCGATGACCGTCACACCGCGCTTTCCGCACTCCGCATCAAAGCGTGCCCTCGCCCCGGAAGTCTCGTTCTCGCCGACCACCCAGACCGCTATATCGGTAGTCGAGAGGACCTTCAGCGTCTTCTCGACCCTCATCTCGCCCAGGGCTCCCACATCGTCGAGACCGGCCGTGTCAGTTATGAGGCAGGGCCCGAGGGGGAGGATCTCCATCGCCTTCGAGACAGGGTCTGTGGTGGTGCCGGCGACATCGCTTACGATCGCGATGTCCTGACCGGTGAATGCATTGACCAGGGTGGACTTCCCGGCGTTTCTGAGCCCGAAAAAGGCGACGTGAACGCGGTTCGCGCCTGGCGTCTCGTTAAGCTCCGCCACCTTTACCGGTCTCCGCTTATTTGAAGAAGTTGCCCATTGCGCGAAGCTTCGCGTAACGGCGATCCAGGAGATCGTCAATCGCAAGGCCCTTCAAGGACCTTATGGCCTTCAGCACGGCCTTCATGACGTTCGCGGCGGCGGCTTCATGATTCTTCTGGGCACCGCCGGCTGGCTCCTTGACGATTTCGTCGATCGCACCGAGCTTCAGGAGGTCGCTCGCCGTTATCTTCAGCGCCTCAGCCGCTTCAGGAGCTTTCGCACCGTCGCGCCAGAGGATTCCCGCGCAGCCTTCGGGGGAGATCACCGAGTAGACGGCGTTCTCGAGCATGAGAACGGTATCGCCGACCGCGATCGCAAGAGCACCGCCGGACCCGCCTTCGCCTGTCACGACAACAACTATCGGGGTCTTCAGCCCCGCAAAGAACTCGAGGCTCTTTGCGATCGCCTCGGCCTGGCCGCGCGCCTCCGCCGTATCGCCCGGATACGCACCGGGCGTGTCCACGAACGTCACTACCGGAACATGGAACTTCTCGGCGAGCTTCGCAAGGCGCATGGCCTTGCGATAGCCGTCGGGATTCACCATGCCGAAATTGGCGGCCATGTTCTCTTCGACCGTGGCGCCTTTGTTGTGCCCGAGGACAAGAACCTTCTCGTCATCTATCGTAGCGAAGCCGCCGACGAGGGCACGGTCGTCGTTGACCAGCCTGTCGCCATGCAGCTCCTCGAAGTCGGAGCACATGAGCCTTATGAAATCGCCGATGTGGGGCCTCTTCGGATCGCGCGCAAGCTTGACCCGGTCCATAGCGGTCTTTACGTTTGCTCTCTTAGCCATCAGAACCCCCAATAGTTGAGCATCTTTGCAATGAAAGGCTTCATGTCCTTCCGGGAAACGATCTTGTCGATGAAGCCGTGCTTCTCCAGGTACTCGGCGGACTGGAAGTCGTCCGGAAGCTTCTGGTGGATCGTATTCTCGATCACGCGGCGGCCCGCGAAACCGATCAGGGCGCGCGGTTCTGTGATGTTAATGTCGCCGAGCATCGCGTAGCTCGCAGAGACTCCGCCGGTCGTCGGATCGGTAAGGACAGATATGTAGGGAAGCCCCGCATCCTTCAGGCGTCCGATCGCCGCGGACGTCTTCGCCATCTGCATGAGAGAGAGGATCCCCTCGTGCATGCGCGCGCCGCCGGAAGCGCTGAAAAGGACCAGGGGGCGACGTTCCTCGATCGCCTTTTCGCACGCGCGTGCGATGCGCTCGCCGGTACCCGTGCCGAGGCTGCCGCCCATGAACGCAAAGTCCATGACGCCAAGCATGACCTTGTGGCCGCCGATCTCGCAACATCCCATGACAATGGACTCCGTCTCGCCGGTCTTTTCGATCGTCGCTTCGACCTTGTCCTTGTAAGGGCCCGTCGCGTCGTGGAATTTCAGGTGGTCGGAATAGCCGACCTCGCGGAACGTCTCGGCAAACGTTCCGTCATCAGCGATCTGCGCGATTCGCTCGCGCGCGGAGAGCCGCCCGTGGTAGCCGCACTTGGGGCATATGCGGGCGTTGTCTTTCCATACCTTCTTCTCGAAGTGGCTCATGCACTTCGGGCAGATCGCCCAGAGCGCCTTCGCCTGCGGGATTTTCGGCTTCTCTTTGCTTTCGAACCAGCTCATGCTGACATTGATCCTTTCAGATTGTCAGAACGGCATGAACACGATGCCGTAGATGCTTGCGGGCTTCCCGCCGACAGCCCTAAGGCAGTGGTTTACGACGGAATTGTAGTAGGCGGTGTCGCCAGGCTTTAGGATCGTGACGAACTCCTTGCCGTACGTAAGCTCGACCTCTCCGGCAAGACAGATGATGAGCTCCTCGCCTTCGTGGGAGGAAGACTCGTTGACGCCATCAGCCTCGAACTCGATGCGGAACGGATCCATATGGCGATCGGGCTTTCCTGTCGCAAGAGACTGCGAGGCATAGCCGTGGTCGTTCATTCCCACGCCGGCTACTTTCGCCGCTTCGAGATCGGATGAACGGGTTATGATCGGATCGGGCTTGAACTGGTCGTCCATGAACGTGCCAAGCCGCTGACCAAGCGCACGCGAAAGCTTCGTAAGTATTCCGAGGGCTGGAAGGACCTCGCCCTTCTCTATGGAATTGATGACTTTCTCGTCAATTCCGCTACTATGCGCGAGATCGTAGACGCTCATGTCGAGCTTCTCGCGGAACATGCGGATTCGCCGCCCTACTTTTGTTTCTGTGGCCATTTCAATGCCTTTCTTGCTTTGAAGTCATATTATATCATATTTCCCGAGGATCGGGAGAGCCCAACTCTGGATCAACGCGCCAGAAGGCCAGTGGTCCATTCGCCTATGGTGCGGCGCGAAACCTCACGAAAACCGCGTGCGGCAAAGGCGGCAAGCACATCGGGATACAGCGCAGAAAGGATGCCGGAAACGATCAACCTCCTGCCGACGGCCGGAACTATCTCATCGGCATAGCGTATGAGGAGCGGTCCAAGGATGTTGGCGGCGACGAGGTCATAGCCCGTGCCGAGCGGCCGCTGGGATGCGCCCTTCCCGACCGGATCGCCGTTTTCGTCGGTCTGGGCCCCGCCCAGGGCATGGCGGAAGTATTCGACCTCCACGCCATTGAGCTCCGCATTCTCCGTCGAGGCCTTGACCGCATCGGAATCGACATCAAAGCCGACGACAGGCGAAAAGCCGAGCTTTGCCGCGGCGATCGAAAGGATGCCGCTCCCGGAGCCCATGTCCAGGAAGCTCCCACCCTCCTTGGAAAGTTCGTCGATGTATTCCAGGCAGGCTCGCGTGGTTTCGTGCTTGCCCGTCCCGAACGAAAGGCCCGGATCGAGCGTTACGACAACACCGCCATCCGGCATAGGCTCCCATGGAGGGCGAACCACAAGCCGCGATCCTATGCGTTCGGTCTTGAAATGACGGCGATATGAAAGCTTCCAGTCCTCGTCAGGGATCGTACCGGCCTCGATTGCGGCCTTGGCGCCAACGATATCCAAGGCGTCGGCGAGTCGCCGCTCTGCCTCCGCCACATCGTCCGCAACCGTTCTTGGAGGCTCAGGATCCGGAAAGAATATCTGAACCTGGGCCAATCGCTCCTCGATATCGTGGTATGAGGACAAAATGAAATCCCCCCCGTCGAATACTTCGAAGAGGGGATTTACGAAACGCTCCTCGACGGAGCAGAATACCTTGTTCACTTTGCCGACTTCTTGGCGACAAGCTTCTTGACGAGCGTCGGGCGCTGCACCATTACGCGCACTGCCTCGTCGCCCATGAGCTTGACTTCCTCTTCGGACATGCCAAACTTGACGAGACGGCGACGCTGCGCCGCGTTCTTGCGCGCCTTGCCGGCGGGCGTCTTGCACGGACGAACGTGTGATTCCTTGCGAAGTGTACGACCTGTACCCATGTTCTGACCTCTTCTTTCTTCCTTTGGGAAAAATTTTGCCGCGTATTATACCGAATCCGGGCGCGAAATGCAAGCGATCAAATGCTTATGTTTGCCGGCCAGATTTCGCGGTGACGCTCGTACGCCTTTACGGTCAGCGCCGGCAGCGGACGCGCCGGGCAGACGTGCTCGCATGCGCCGCAACCTATGCACTTGTCGGCGTCCACCACAGGGATCCTGACGCCGTCCGGACCCTCGACAAGCGCTATCGCATTTACGGGGCAATGGCGGAAGCATGCCGTGCAGCTGACGCCTTCGGTAGAAGCGAGGCAGCGATCCTTGTGCCAGACCGCTTCGCCGATGTTGATGTTCTCTTTCATGAACGAAGGTATCGCCTCAATCGCGCCAGCAGGGCAGACCTCAGAGCACTTCGTGCAATCTATCGTGCAGTATCCCTTGTCGAACGCCATCTCAGGCTGTCCGAAGTCCTTGAGGCGCACCGACGGACGCAGCACCTTGTTGGGACACGCCTTGACGCAGAGCTGGCAGCCGACGCACTTTGTCTGAAAGTTCTTGATCGAGTGCGATCCTGCGGGCTTGAGCGAAGCGTTGCGAACATCGATTCCTGGATCCGAAACGTCGGCAAAACCTCCATCGAATATCTTCTCCTCTGCCGCCTCAGCCGCGAGAGCAGCACTTGCGGCGGCGGTTCCGACGAGGAGGCTGCGGCGCGTTACGCCTTCACCATCCCCCTTCCCCGACTCGACCGCCATAGCCTTGGCGACGGCGGTTCCCCGTTCCCCAATAGCACCCTTGGGACAGAGCACCGTGCAATCGCGGCACTGCACGCATAAGGTGGAGTCGATCTTGCCGCCCTCGCCCTTACCCTTGATGGTGATCGCCGATGCGCGGCATGTGCGTTCGCACTGCCTGCATCCGATGCATTTGGCTTCATTGATCTTCAGCTTGAACAAAGCGCGGCGCGAAAGCCCGCCGAGGAATGTTCCGACGGGACACACCCAGTTGCAACACACGCGTCCGCGCCACGCGGCAAGCGCAAATATCGCGAGACCGAACGTAAGCGCGATCCAAAGGCCCGTCACGATCCGCCCGAAGAGTCCGTAAGGCTCTATCCACGAAACGCCGAAGCCGCAAAGCCCGACCGCAATGAATGCGGCAAGGATGACGTACCTTGCGACAGTCCGCGCCTTGGTCTTTACGCCCTGCGACTTGTGCTTGAATAGCGCGAAAGCGATATCCTGGAGAATTCCAAGCGGACAGCACACGCCGCAATAGATGCGCCCGAAGAGGAGCGTCGCAACGACCGTCGCAACCACGATTACGGTGCTTCCGGCGAGAACGGCAGGCACGAACTGCCACTTCGCGAGGAATGCGAGATGTTTGAACGAGCAGCCAGCAAACAGCGCGACGAAGCCGGCGAACACCGATGCCGCGACGATGCGGCGAATCCAAAGAACGGCCTTACGCATGGCGCTCCTCCTTTCTGAGATTGGCGACGAACCTGTCGATGGCGTCCAGTCTGCGCGGAATGTCGATGCGCTGCGGACAGTGGCTCAGGCATTTGCCGCAGCCAATGCAGTGCTCCGCCTGTCTCAAGTGCGGAATCGCCTTGTCGCAGTCCTTGAGGAATTTGCGGCGATTCTCGGCATGGTGCACGTTCGCCGGGTCGTTCGGCAGGCGATCCTCGGTGCATGCGCGGTTCCAGCAGTCGAACACGCCCGGAATGTCCACGCCGTACGGACACGGCATGCAGTACTGGCAGAGGTTGCACGGGACCGTGTTGTTCTGGAGCATGAGCTGCGCCGCCTCTTCAAGCGTATCGAGCTCCTGCTGCGTCAGGGGCTTCAGCGGCGATAGCGTCGCGATGTTCTCCATCAGCTGCTCCTTGTAGGTCATGCCGCTAAGGATCGTCAGCACCTTCGGATACGTGCCGCAGAAGCGGAACGCCCAGGACGCCACAGACGCCTCGGGATCCATCCCCTTCAGCTTGGACGCGACTGCGTAGTTGAACTTCGCGAGCCTGCCGCCCAGGAGCGGCTCCATTATGATGGCCGGTATGTTCTTCGCCGCCAGCGTCTCGTACAGGTACTTCGCGTCAAGGTTGCGGTCGTTGACCGCCTTGGCGTGAAGCCAGTCAACGTAGTTCATCTGGATCTGGCAGAAGTCCCAATGGTACTGGTCGTGGTGCTCCATGCACCACTCGAACGCCTTGGGGTCTCCGTGGAACGAGAAGCCGAGGTTGCGGATGCGTCCGGCCGCGCGCTCCTCCAGAAGCCAATCTATCGCCCCGTTCTCAATGTAGCGCTTTGAGAAAGTCTCGAATCCGCCATTGCCGATAGAGTGGAGAAGGTAGAAGTCGATATAGTCGGTGCGAAGCGCCTTGAGAGACCTCTCGAACATCGCCTTGCATTCTTCTATAGGATACTGCTGCGGTGCGAAGTTGGAGAGCTTCGTCGCGATGAAGTAGCTGTTGCGGGGATGACGCGAGAGCGCCTCGCCCATCACGCGCTCCGACTCGCCGCGGCAATAGGCGGGCGACGTGTCGAAGTAGTTTACGCCATGCTCCAGCGCGAAATCAATGTGCTCGTTGACTGCCTCCTGGTCGATCGCGGCGGAGGAAACGCCATCGGCCCAGGTGTTCGCATGCTTGCCGTCCTTTGTCGGCAGACGCATCGCACCGTAGCCCAGGAGCGAAATCCTGTTGCCCTTGAGGTCTTCGCGAACCGTAATCTCTCCGCTACCCTCAAGCTTCTTCGCGATGTCGGCAAAGAATTCGCGTCGCGAAATCCCCTTTGATCCATTATTTGATTTCATATCCGTATCATACCGTCTGCAGCAGTCCGCTATTTCAATTCCAGCTCGACGTCGGTGACGACGTTCTGCCCGTCGAACGTCAGCGCAACCGGAACCGTTCCGCACCTGCCGGGGAAGCTGCCCTTCGGAGGCGCGTAAAGCGTGACGCTCCAGCCGTCCTCCGTCATAACGAGCTGCGACGTCCCGCTCACGGCGACTCCATCGACCTTGCCGGCGAACGAAACAGCGCCGTTCGCCCTGAAGGTAAGCTTGAGCGTGTTGCCCGCGTCGCCGGGCTCTCCAAGCTCCAGAGTCTTGGCGATGCTCTTCCTGAACACCGGCATCGACGCCTTGGCGTCGGTGCGCTTCCAGAGATTCTGATAGGCTACCCATACCGCAGGCTGCTCGGCGAGCATGTCCCCGGATGCGACCCCAACCTCGGTGCCGCCGACATCAACGGACGAGACCTCTACCACGTTGGTCACGGCGTACCTGCCGGACTTGCCGATCACGGTCGCCGAGAACACGCCGTCCGACTCGCTGTCGAACGAACCGGCGGCGAGCGTCAGGACGAGGCCGTCGGCGCTCACCTTCCCGCTGATCCTGCCGTTTGCGGCAACGGTCATCGCAACGGCCCCGAAATCCTCGACCTCGCCGTCGAAGCTGCCGGCGGCCCATTCGGGAAGCGGCAGGACCGTCCAGTCGAACGCATACACCTGCGTCGACCTGCCGGCCGTAGTCACGGTCAGCTTCACCTTCGAAGGCGTCACGACGCCCGCCTTGTCCGTCCTGGACGCGGCCGTCGGCGCGCCGGCGAGAGACCATGCGCCAGTGACCTTGTCCTGGACGAGCTTCACACCGGACGGAAGACCCGACGCCCTGACCGTCGGAGCGGAAAGCGCGCTTGCCTCAATCGGCCAGCCCACCGCCACGCCGCAGTAGTTGGTGTACACGGGAACGTCCTCCGGCTCGACGGACATCTCAACGCCATCCATGGCAAGCGAGATCGAGGCCTTGTCCTCTTCGACAGTCACGAAGCGGGCGTAGAGGTCGACGTCCTCCGCGGCCATGTCGAACGTGAGGCTCGCCGACTGCGATATCAGCCCGCCGCCGGACGCGTCGTACCACCCGGAGAACGCAAAGCCCTTGTTCGCGGTCGCCCTTAGCGAAACCTTTCTTCCGGGAGCGTAGTGTCCGGCCCCCGTCACCCTGCCGCCTTCACTAAGGACCACCCCATCCTCTCCGGTCAACGCGACTGGCGTCGCCGTCACGCGCGGGTCGCCGCTGAACACGGCGTAGAACGTCGCATCGTACGTGACATCCGTGAGCACGGTGGTGCTGTTGCTGCTCTTCGCAGGCTTCGCGGTGCGGTCGATCACGAGATACCTTGTCGAGGCGACAGCCTCGCCAGCCTCGTTCTCCCAGCGCAGGAACCGGAAATGGCTGTTCACCGGAAGCGCCCAGAGCGTGACCTTCCTGCCCTCAGGGCAGTAGCCGCTGCCGGTCACCTTTCCGCCGTCGGCGGGATCCGCAAGACCGCGGATGTACGCCTGATGGCTGAATTCGGCGCAGAAGCCGGCCTTGCCGGAGACCACAATCTGGTACCTCGGCTTGACGGAGACGATATCGCCGGAGTCGAGATCGCGCCATCCGGCGAACGTCCAGCCGGGACGCGCCTCGGCGACCATCGTAAGCTTGGTTCCGGCCGTGTACGTTCCGCTTCCGGCGGCAAACCCGCCTTCCTGCGGCGCGGCCGTCACGACCACCTCGTTCATCGCGACCGTCTCCTCCTTCCTGGGCCTGTACG
>Ga0265298_10010152_pt1 | contig 11160 bp, 6 predicted proteins | sample AusTroGonzalo_MG_3_FD_193486 | JGI IMG/M metagenome (GOLD analysis project Ga0265298, IMG submission 193486) | Bovine rumen microbial communities from tropical cattle in Woodstock, Queensland, Australia - Gonzalo_01 | ecosystem: Host-associated > Mammals > Digestive system > Stomach > Rumen ...
GGCATCAACGAGTCGCTGAGCGAACGAAATGAGACGAACATGTTCGTCACCCTCTTCGTCGGTGTGCTCGACCTGCAGACATTCACGCTCGACTACTGCAATGCCGGTCACGACAGCCCCGTGATGATTGCCGACGGCGAGGCTACCATGCTGCCCTGCGACTCGAACATCCCCGCAGGCGTCATGAGCGGATGGGAATTTACCCGCCAGCAGACGCAAATGACTGCGGGCAGCACGATATTCCTCTATACCGACGGACTGAACGAGGCAGAGGACAGCAGCCACCAGCAGTTCGGCATGACCCGCGTGGCGCAAACCGCCAAGACGACGGAGAATACCCCCCAGCAGCTCATCGCGTCGATGACCGAGGCCGTCAGACAGTTCGTCGGACAGGCCGAACAGAGCGACGACCTGACGATGCTGGCCATCAAAGTAACTAACAATAACGCATAAGATATGTTTTTTGGCTACAACAACAATTACCCGATATGGATAGCACTCTTCATGCTGCTCATCTTCGTGGCATCGATGGTAGTACCCATTTACGGACACAAGAGAAAGGGATGGAAGGGATTGGCACTAGGCTGCCTCCTGCAGCCTATCATTGGCTTCGTCGTCCTCATGGCCATCATTCTGGGTATCTACTCCTACGAATACTTCCGTCACAAAAAACAGAAGGAACATGCCATGATAACCGTCAAGACCCTCGAGAAGAAAGGCAACCGCGTCGACACACTCTTCTGGTATGTGAAGGCTGACGAAGAGTGCATCATGGAACGTAAGAGACAGGGACACGGTGATGAAGAGAACGAGGATCGCGACAGTACGGAAACAGACAGAAAAATCGAGTGGTTCGACGTCGTACCCATCGCGAACTTCGCCCACGGAGTTAATATCGAGGACAGAATCATGGTGCGCTTCGACCTGAAAAACAAAAGCGTCGTAGCCACTGACTACGACGACCGTGCAGAAGTAACAAAGGTAGACTGGGATCAAGTAAGGGACTACTTCAGTAAGAAATAGCCCCTGTAATCCGTTGTCTTGTAGTCGACCGTCGATGCCTGCATCCTTATTGGCCACTGCGAATGAACTGCAGGGCGCGGTCGAGTTGGGTGTCCTGACCCGTGGTCTTGAAGAGGTCGATGTCCAAATCCACTTCAATATCGGGGTGAATGCCCTCGGCTTCAATGAGTTTCTTCTCTAACGTGTAGGAAGCCATTGACGGCAGATGTGCATAGACGGGGGTGACACCATCTACGCCAATATAGCCGGCATAGTTGAACGAGTGATAGTCATTTCCTGTTAATGGACAGATGGCTCCGAAGGTGCGCTTGCCAATGAAAGTACCGTTAGGCAGCGTCTTGAGGCATAGCGTTGACGTCTCCGACATGCTGACAGACTGGCAGTTAGCCAGAATGACGATAGGCTCGGTGATGGCCTCGTGGGGGTCGGTCATCGCATCGACATAAGCAGGCATCATCGGTGAATAATCATAGCGCCCTGTACCTCGCTTGAAGCGCTGATAGCCGAAATGAATGTCATCGTCTGACACCAGCGAACCGACAACGTATTTGGAGTCGTTCACATTACCGCCGCCATTGGTGCGCACATCGATGATGACACCGCCCAGCGTGCCGTTCTTATGCAGCGTCTGCACGGCATCGAACCACGACTGCCATACCTGTCTCACCGCCTGCACATGTTGCTGCGTGTCGGAATTGCTCATATCGAACGTACTCTGGCTCCTCTTCTCATCTAAGTATCCCGTCAGGGCGAAACCGTCGAGGCGGAAATAGGCAATATTACCCTTCAGCAGCGCGTATTTCACATTGATGCCACTATTGGCAAAGCCCGGATCAATGTAGCTGAAGCCAGGAATATTGAGAAAGCTGTACCTCTCTACCAGGGTGTTGTAAGCGTTAACTAATGCCTTACCCCGAGGATTCTGGCTGACTATTAGCTTCAGCTCGTCTCGCAGGTCGTTTATCTGCTGCAACTGGAAGGCCTCCATTTCCGTAGGCGACGTCTTGGCTTCCAACTCCTGGATTTTGTCTTTAATCCACGCAGCGCCTTGTCCTGGTTGAGGCGTTCCCGCAAACATGTTGAACAACTCGACAGGATTAGTGGTGTGTTCCATCGCAATGGGATTTCCATCGCCATCGGTCTCGATCTCGCCATTGTCCACATCGGCATAGTACTTCAGATTGGGCGAATAAAGGGACTGCTCAAGATCAGGGCGCAACCGGACTCTGTCCATACCCGGTGAAACAACCACCGAATTGCCCGTCGTATGGTTTTTCACCTCAACTTCGTTATGACCGTCGTGTAGGGGGTCGAAGACTTTCTGCAGCAGTGCCTTCAGTTCGTCGTCGGGTACCGAGTCGCGCTTGTCGAGTGCCTCGAACTGCGGTAAGTACTCGTCGTAGACGGCATCCCAGTCAACACCGTTTTCAGCCTCGTAGTCCCAAAGGGCATAATACTGGTTAAAGCCGTTCCACAGCACCTCGAACTTAGCGGCAAAGGACTTCTCGGCGGCTCCGAATACCAGATTCTCGTTTTGATCATAAGCCATCAGCGCATCGCTCTCTTGGCGACACGACCAGGCAGTCATCAGCAGGAGCCCCGCCCCTATTATGGATAATATCTTGTGCTTCATAACTTTGAACATTGAACTTTGAACATTGAACTTTAAACTTTGTACATTGAACTTTGAACTTAAAAAATGTAGTACGCGGCGAGCTGCAGGGCCGTCGTACTGTTGTAACGATAGTCGTTCACCCGCATATACTGCTTGGTGGTGCTGACGGTGCTGTAGTAGTAGCGCACCTCGGCCTGGGCTGCCCAATGGGGGGAAAAACGGTATTCCACGCCGACACCGCCCAAGAAACCAAAGTCAAGACGCTGGTCGCGCTCGGAGTCGAACTCCTCATTCTTGGCAAACTCATAGATGTATTGACCGAAGTTGTTGTAGTCGCTGCCTTTCAGACGACTGTGGAACCAGTAGCCGCCATAGGCACCCAGGTTGCAGAAGCCACGCAGCTTCTCTCCACCCACGCTAAACGAAGCCATCACGGGCAACTGCAGGTAGTCGTTCTGATACTTGTAGTCCATCTCGGTGAGTACCATACGGTGCTTGCGGTAGTTCTTCTGCGTCCAGTTCAGGTCGGCACGCACAGCCAGCCAGCTGTTGACGTCGTACTGTCCGGAGATACCCACCGTGACTCCCCAACGGCCGTCAATGCGGTAGTCGTCCAAATACTGCTTGTCCATTGAGAACACATTATAGTCAACTCCTCCCGTGACGCCGACTCTCCATTGTGCCGAGGCCGTCATGACGCATATCACTGTCAGTGCTGTCAAAAAACATTTTCGTATCATCATCATAGTTACTTGCCCGCTAGGTGGGCAAACCTTCATGGTTGCAAAAGTAATGAAAAAAAAAGGAATTGATAGGTACGCACAGGATAAACTATGTTAAAAAATGGCGAAGTTACAGAAAAATGTAGTACCTTCGCGGTATGAATTACACAATAGAGAAAATAGCGACGCTCATTGGGGCGCGACGCATCGGTACCGCCGATGCACGTATAGGGTGGCTGCTGACGGACAGCCGCTCACTGTGTTTCCCCGAGGAAACACTGTTCTTTGCACTGAAGACACAGCGTAACGACGGACACCGATATATAGCCGACCTGTATAGACGCGGAGTGAGGAACTTTGTGGTGGAGCCTGTTCTTAATCCCATACGCTTAGGGGGTGAGGTAGATTATGCGGATGTCAACTTTCTGGTGGTGCCTTCACCGTTGGAAGCCCTGCAACGACTGGCCGAACGCCATCGCGATGAGTTCAGCTGCCCCGTGGTGGGTATCACGGGATCGAACGGCAAGACGATGGTGAAGGAGTGGCTCTATCAGGTGCTGTCGCCCGACCATCACGTGACGCGTTCGCCCAAGAGCTTTAATTCGCAGATTGGCGTGCCGCTGTCGGTATGGCTGTTGAACGAACAGACCGAAGTGGGACTCTTCGAGGCAGGCATCAGTCAGCCTGGCGAGATGCAGGCGCTGGCAGACATCATACAACCCACCATTGGTGTGCTGACATCCATTGGCGCCCCACATCAGGAGAATTTCCGATCGATGGAGGAGAAATGCATGGAGAAGTTGCAGCTGTTTCACGATGCGCAGGCCATCATCTACAGTGCCGACGACGATTTGGTGAGCCGCTGCGTGCGCCGTTCTGGTTTCAAGGGCAAGCGAATTGGCTGGCGACGCGAGGAACTGCTGAAAACCTACAAATTGCCGTTTATCGACGAGGCTTCGGTGGAGTGCTCGCTGGCAGTAGCCGCCACGGCCCTGTATCTGGGTGTAACCCCAGAGCAGCTGAGCGAACGGATGGCTCGCCTGGAACCCGTAGCCATGCGACTGGAAGTGAAGGAGGGACAGCACGGCTGCACGCTGATCAACGACTCGTATAATTCGGATATCAACTCGCTGGACATCGCGCTGGACTTTATGTCGCGACGTGTAAACGACGAGCGTCGCCGCACGCTGATACTAAGCGACATCTTCCAAAGCGGTATGACGCCCGAAGAGCTGTATCGGGAGGTGAACGAGCTGTGCATCAAGCGAGGAGTGAGCAAAATGATTGGCATAGGCCCGCAGATAGCGACACAGGCGAAGGTTTTCGCCTTGCCCGAGAAGCTGTTCTTTGCCACAACGGAGGCATTTCTGCACAGCAAGGCATTCTATTCGCTGCACGACGAGGTGGTGCTGGTCAAAGGAGCGCGCCCCTTTGGGTTCGACCGCATCACGGAACAATTGGAGCAGAAGGTGCACGAAACCATTCTGGAGGTGAACCTGAATGCCGTCGTCGACAACCTGAATTACTACCGTTCGTTCCTGAAACCAGAGACGAAACTGGTGTGCATGGTGAAAGCCGACGCCTACGGAGCAGGTGCTGTAGAGGTGGCCAAGACGCTGCAGGATCACCGGGTAGACTACCTGGCGGTGGCGGTGGCCGACGAGGGTGTGACACTGCGCAAAAACGGCATCACACAGAACATCATGATTATGAATCCGGAGATGACTGCGTTCAAGACGATGTTTGACTACGACTTGGAACCGGAGGTGTACTCGTTCCGACTGATGGACGCCCTGATTCGTGCCGCAGAGAAGCAGGGCATCACGGGATGGCCCGTACACATCAAACTGGATACGGGTATGCACCGCTTGGGATTCGACCCGGAGAAGGACATCGACGAGGTAATCAGCAGGCTGAAAGGTCAGAACGCCATCATTCCGCGTTCGGTGTTCTCGCATTTCGTAGGCAGCGACAGCGACGATTTCGACAACTTCTCGGCAGAGCAGTTCCACAAGTTCGACGTAGCCAGCAAGAAGCTGCAAAGTGCCTTTACACACAAAATACTGCGACACATGGACAATTCGGCAGCCATCGAGCACTTCCCTGAAAGGCAGATGGATATGTGCCGGCTGGGACTGGGACTCTATGGCGTTGACCCGCGCGACAACAGGATGCTGCACACCGTCAGCACGCTAAAGACCACCATCCTGCAGTTGCGTCAGGTGCCCAAAGAGGAAACGGTAGGATACAGCCGGAAGGGGATACTGACGCGCGACAGCGTCATTGCTGCCATTCCTATCGGTTATGCCGACGGACTGAACCGCCATCTGGGTCGCGGCGCCTGCTATTGTCTGGTGAATGGAAAGAAAGCACCCTACGTCGGCAACATCTGCATGGATGTGGCGATGATTGACGTAACAGACATCGACTGCCAAGAGGGCGACATGGTGGAGATATTTGGCGAACACCTGCCTGTCACCGTCCTCTCGGATGTGCTTCAGACCATTCCATACGAGGTGATGACCAGTATCAGCTCACGTGTAAAAAAGGTTTATTTCCAAGACTGACAGAGCTGCCCGCTATTGGTAGTGATAGTGACGCCTGTGCTTTAAATAGGACAGGTCGTTCTGGTGGCGGTATGCCTCACGCTCAAAGCGGATATTATAATACGCCTTAAGCTTGTCGCGATATTTGATGCAGAGCACCAACCACTCGATGCCATACCAAATGAAAAAAGGAATATAGAGCAACTCGCGCTGCTGGGCCACATGGATGAGCTCGTGATTGACGGATGTGGGACTCAAGGGCTCGCGGGCCAAGATGAACTCACCCAGCGTCAACGCAATGAAATCCTTCCCGAAAGGGAGTCGCTTGGTTCTCAAAATCTTGGGCATAATGCCGGTAGCTGTGGGCTAAGAGTTGCTCTTATTCTTATTCTTGTTCTCGTTCATGTACTCGCGTGGCGACATACCATAGAACTTCTTGAAAATCGTAGAGAAGGAGGCGGCATTGTTGAATCCGCAGGCATACATCACCTCAGTAATGTTCATGTTCTGCGACGCCAACAGATGGGCAGCCTGTTTCAGACGGATGTTGCGAATGAAGTCGTGAGGCGTCTGACCGGTCAGTTCCTTCATCTTGCGGTGCAGGTGGACTCGGCTGATGCCTACCTCGTCGGCAATGCTGTCGACACTGAGGTCGGAATTGCTGATATTCTTGTTGATTACCTTCATCACGCGATCAAGCAACTGTTCGTCGGGCGACTTCATCTTAACCTGATCCAACTGTTCCTCCAACTGGTCGTTTCGGCCATACTTCAGACGCAGCATCTGATGGGTATGAATCAGATTGATGATGGTACGACGGAGAATGTCCATATTAAAGGGTTTCAGAAGGTAGGCGTCGGCTCCCGTTTCAAGCCCCTCAAGGCGGTCCTCGTCACGGCTCTTGGCAGTAAGCAGAATGACTGGAATGTGACTGGTCGTGGGACTGCTCTTGATTTTCGAGCACATGGTATTGCCATCCATTTCGGGCATCATGACGTCGGAAATAACCAAGTCGGGAATCATCTTGAATACTTCGCTAAGACCCGCTTTACCGTTCTCGCATATAGTGACATTGTAATCGTGCGACAACTCACTTTCCAGGAACCCGCGAATCTCGGCATCGTCCTCGACAATGATGATGTGCTGACGGCGATTGACCTTGAGAACTTCAGCAGCAGCATCACTTTCTTCTTCCTCAACAGGTGTGACGTCAACCAAGTTGGCAACGGATTCTTTCTGCTGGGAGATGTCATCTTCAATCATCTCCTCAGGTTTCAGGTGGGCATAACCCAAAGGAATGGTCACAATGAACTCACAGCCCTTCTGGCCGACATTGTTATGGGCTTCAATGGTGCCGTGGTGCAGTTCGACCAATGAACGCGTCAGATCGAGGCCGATGCCAGTACCTGTCTTGCGGTCGTTAACGTGAGACGGCGACTGGTAGAAACGCTCGAAGATGCGGTCGAGTTTGTCTTCGGGAATACCTTCACCCGTATCTTTGATAGATAATTTGACATGTTGCTGGTCGTGGGTAATCGTAATACGAATCTCGCCGCCTGCCGGTGTGAACTTGAAAGCATTGGACAGCAGATTGACAATGACCTTATCGAAATTGTCGCGGTCAATCCATACAGGCAACTCCTGGGCATCGTGCTCGTAAGTAAAGACTACGTTCTTGGACTTGGCCTGCTGAGTGAACAGCGTGTGGATATCGCCCACGAAGGAAATCAGTTCCGTTTCGCACATGTGCATCTGCATCTGTCCTTTATCAATCTTACGAATGTCCATCATCTGGTTGATAAGTCCGAGAATGCGCTCTGCATTGCGGCGGATGATTTCGTAGGTGCTACGACGATGCGGGTCGAGATCCTGCTTGATGAGTGACAGCAGCGGTGTGACGATGAGCGTCATAGGCGTACGTATCTCATGCGAGATGTTCATAAAGAACTTCAGCTTGGCATCGGCCATCTCTTCTGCGTGGATATGCTCTTGAAGGCGCAGATTATCCTGTTCTTTGCGACGATGCTGCTTCCTGTAGAACCAGAACAAGGCAAGCAATCCAATAATATAGATGGCATAAGCCAGTGGCGTGCGGTACCAGGGAGCATGGATAACAACGGTGAAACAGCGCTCTGGTGTGTCGATACCGTTTTGCTCGGCCACAACGCAGAAGCGGTAGTCGCCTGGCGGAAGGTGTGAGAAGGTGATTTCATTTACACCCGGTTTCATACGCACCCACTCTTCCTGATTGATGCGATATTTATAGACGATGTGCTCGGGGTTGTCGTAGGTCAACGTGGACAGCTGCAGGGCGAAGCTGTTGTCGCCAGGACTGAGCACAAAGCGGTCGGCAGCAATGACGGTAGTGTCAACGACATGCCAGAAACCCGACATCGTAGCCGGGGTGACAGGCTCACCATTAACGGAAAAACCTGTCAGTTTGACTTCGGCCTTCCATTCACGTTCCTTGATGTCCTCTGGATGGAACCATGTGATACCACCCAGTCCGCCAAAGATCAGCAAACCGCTATAGGATTTCCACGAAGCTCCGTCACTGAATTCGTTCGACTGGAGACCATTGTCCACAAAATAATTGTTGGTTTTCTTAGTCTTGGGATCCAAGCGGCAGAGTCCATGATCAGTTGACAGCCACAGATAACCTTGATCGTCTTGCTCTATGCTCGAAATGCCATTATCGGCCAGTCCGCTCTCAATGGAGTAGTTGTATTTCTTGTGCGTCTTCAAGTTGTAACAGAGCAGGCCATCATTGGTTCCTACATAGAGTATGCCGTTGAATTCACGAGCCACACGGGTTGGAGTACCATAGTTGATACAATTTTGGCCGTTGAAAGTCGTCAGCCAGCTCTCTGTCTTCAGGTCCATCGCACAAACACCTAGTGTCGTGGAAACATAGATGCGCCGACCGTCAGGCGAAAGGGAAATCTGAGAGATATAGTCGTTGACAAGACTGTTGATCTTACGGTCTCTGTTGGCTGTTTCCAATTGCTTATACGATTTGATGTCGTTTGTCTTGGGGTCAAGGCGAAGCAAACCATCACCCATAGTGGCCAACCACACTTGTCCCTGTGAGTCGGTTTTCATGGAGAACACGCTGACAGAAGGGCCTTGAGGCAACTGGAAAGGATGGTAGGTCAAAGAACGGCTGTCAATCCATCCGCAACCTTCCTTATATGACCCTATCCAAATGCGACCATCATGGTCTTCTGTCATACTCTCAATGGTAGATGGAAAATGATCCTTGAAATGGCGAACGACCTGTCCATTGTCGTCCATACAATATAAGCCATCTTTGTCGGTACCTATCCATAAACTGCGGTTTTTACTGGTCAAAACACTAGTAACACAAGCACTACCAATCTTGTTGCGAGCTCCCAGCTTGTAACCCATATAGTTGAATCCAGTGGTCTTGGCAGGATGCATGTAGATGCCTTTCTGCAACAACCCCAACCACGTATTGCCATTGTGATCCTCGCAAATGGAATAGACCTTTGCCGTACTAAGGTCAACCTCGCGGCTATAGTAGGGGTTATCCTTCAGACTACCCGCCTTGGGGTCGTAAATGGCGAGACCCAAACCATCGTAGCCAATCAGGATGTGGTTATCGTTACTGGCATAGAGCGTTGAGATATGCTTGGAGCCGGTGGCATCGATATGTTTGGGAGTCCAATTCTCGTCAAGCATATACATTCCGGCATTAGTTGTAGCAATAAAGATATGTCCTTGTTTGTCTTCACATATGTCTGACACAGACGACATTTCCTTCTCGCCTTGGAAAAATCGCCGGATGGTCTTGCCATCATAGCACCACAAGCCCTGGCTCTCAGTCACCAGCCACAAATAGCCTTTACTGTCCTCCATCATACGATGAACAGATAGCAGGTCCGTTAAGACACCACCCATCTGACGCGCTTCGCGTTTGTTCTTATTCATCAACAACACACCGTGACCCGATGTACCAACCAGCACATCGCCATTTTCACGTTCTATCAGACAGGTAATATAATGAGGCTGAGAATGTCCGTCGATATCGTAGGTGGTAACATCTTGGAACTTCTGACCATCGTAGGTTTGCAAGGCACCATACATACCAATATAAAAAAGCCCATGGCGGTCTTGCATGATCGCATTTACATAATTGCTGGCCAAACCCGAATCCTGCGATGTTTCCTTCTTAATGATACGGAACTGGTAACCATCGTAGCGATTCAGTCCGTTACGTGTCGCAACCCAAATGAATCCGTCGTGATCCATGTAGATTTGTGTTGTGAAACTACTTGACATCTGTTTGTCTGCGTCAAATAATTGCCCCATCTGGGCGTGAACGCTCAAACAGCATGAGATTAGTCCGGAAATAAGCCATAAGCGTAATTTACAAAAAGCTTCAGGCTTTAGAACTTTACCATTCATAGAATAATGCATTCAGTTAGTCAGTTTGTTGTCAGTTTTATAACCGGCTGCAAAGTTAAACAATTTTACAGAAACCACCAAACAAAATGCAAACTTTATTCCATGTAACATGCAAAAATGTTACATGGAATAAAACGAAGACTGCAAAAAAGATATATTTACTTCTCTTCTACGTTGTATGTAAAGCTGTCAACATCCACCCAGCCACCGAGTTTTTTGGTAGCATAGCAGAAGACAGCAAACTTGGAACCCATAAAGAACTGTTGCCAGTTGAAACGCATCTTATAATCGTTCGTCCCTATCTTTGTCCACTGCTCGCCATCGAGGCTGTAGTAGAAATTAGCTGCATCTTTTCCGCCACGCTCTCCCGGACGGAAGTCACCATCTATGCGAAGCCATATACTGGTAAGCTTTCCGTCGAGAGCTACACTCTCAACAACCTTTTCACTGACATTCTCCGGCTCTACGGTCTTGTCTTTCTGAGTCAGTTTGACAGACCACTCCTCGAACTGCAACATGAGCTTGCGCCCTTGTTTCCTGATGGCCAAGGCACCAGTACCATCGTTAAAGGCTGCAAAACCAGCGCAATCGCCGTCCTTCATCTTCGAAACATCCATCTTTACCACACCGCTGCACATAGGACCTTCCATGCGTTGAGTCAGCGTGTTGGGAGCTAGATAGATATTGGGGACCACACGATTCGTCTTCAGACGCAGCCATCCGGCACGCTCCGACAGACTCCAGGCCTTGTCCACTGGGTTGTGGTTCCATTGCCAATGCAAGCCGAGCTTGGAATCAGTAAACTCATCGCTGCAAACGATGTGAC
>Ga0265298_10010153_pt1 | contig 11158 bp, 8 predicted proteins | sample AusTroGonzalo_MG_3_FD_193486 | JGI IMG/M metagenome (GOLD analysis project Ga0265298, IMG submission 193486) | Bovine rumen microbial communities from tropical cattle in Woodstock, Queensland, Australia - Gonzalo_01 | ecosystem: Host-associated > Mammals > Digestive system > Stomach > Rumen ...
AGCAACCGCAGCGGATTCAAGTCCGCCCGCGTCGACGAGCTGATCGCCGCAGAGAAGACGATGATGAAGATGTCCGACCGCATCGACGTCTATCGCGAGATCGACGCCCTTGTCGCCGCAGAGGTCCCGTACGCCTTCCTCTGGACGTCCGACAACATGAGGCTCCTCTACTGGAACCGCTTCGGCATGCCGGACACGGTCGTGGACAGGATCAGCGACGAGACCTCGATCCCGGCCTACTGGTGGTACGACCCCGACCGCGACGCGGAGCTCCAGGAGGCGGTTGACGAGGGCAAGTGCCTGCCGTCCGTCCCGCTCTGGGTCAACTACGACGAGGTCATGAAGCAGAATTCCGCCAAGTGACGGCAGAAGGGTACGAGCTCCTTGATTCCGGCGACGGACGCAAGCTGGAGCGCTTCGGACGCTACGTCCTGGCGCGCCCCTGCTCGCAGGCCATGTGGCGTCCGTCGCTCCCCGCCTCGGAGTGGGCGCGGGCGGACGCCTCGTTCGACCGCGAGGACGGCAACCGCTGGCACGGACGCTCGAACCTGCCCAGGGAATGGCAGATAGAGACCGCCGGCATAAAGTTCAGGCTCGGCGGCACCGACTTCGGGCATCTTGGCATCTTCCCGGAGCAGCGCGCGCAGTGGCGCTGGATACGCGAGAACTCCAGGGGCGCGAGCGTACTCAACCTGTTCGCCTATTCAGGCGGCTCCACGATGGCCGCCGCCCTCGGCGGGGCCGAGGTGTGCCACCTGGACGCATCGAAGGGCATGGTGGAGTGGGCGCGCGCGAACGCGGCGCTCAACGGGCTCTCCACGCACCCGATCCGATGGATCGTGGACGACGCGCACAAGTTCATGCGCCGCGAAATCCGCCGCGGACGCCGCTACGACGCCGTGATCCTGGACCCGCCCACGTTCGGGCGCGGAGCGGGCGGCGAGATGTACAAGATCGAGAACGACCTCAAGGACACGCTTTCGCTTGTGAGGGACCTTGTTTCCGAGAAGCCGCGATACGTGCTTTTCTCCTCGCACACGCCGGGCCTTTCCCAGATCGTCGCCGAGAACATCCTTGGACAGCTCTTCCCGAAGGCGCGGTTCGAGTCGGGCGAAATGCTCCTGGAGGGCCGCGCCCTCCCTTGCCCCAGCGGCATCTTCTGCCGCTGCATCCTGGCATAGCGACCGGTCGCATTTTCCCCCGGAAACGCAGCGTCGGCGGACCCTTGGCGCCCCCCACCGGAACCGAGCCCGAAGTGCATATGACGCGGCGGGTTATATATGCTATAATATTACACAATCATGAACGAGTCAGACACAGCCAGACATTTTCTCCGTCAGTGGATCGAAAAGGACGTTGCCGAGGGGCGCACCGGCGGCAAGGTCGTCACGCGCTTCCCGCCGGAACCGAACGGCTACATCCACATCGGCCACGCCAAGGCCGTGTGCGTCGATTTCGGCATGGCCGCGCTTTTCGGCGGCGAGTGCCACCTTCGCCTTGACGACACGAATCCGACCAAGGAGTCGGACGAATACGCCGAGAACATAAAGAAGGACATCAACTGGCTCGGCTTCCAGTGGTCTGGCGAAGGCGACGCGGGCGAGCCCGGCTTCTACAACGCGTCGAACATGTTCGACAGGATGTACGAGGTCGCCGAGAACCTCGTCAAGGCCGGACAGGCCTACTGCTGCAACCTGACGCAGGACGAGTGGAGGGAGTACCGCGGCGTTCCGGAGAAGCCCGGCACGCCGAGTCCGTCGCGCGACACGGATCCCGAGCGCAACCTCAGGATATTCCGCGAAATGCGCGACGGGAAGTACGCGGACGGGGAATGGTGCCTTCGCGCAAAGATCGACATGGCGTCGCCGAACATCCACTTCCGCGACCCCGTCATCTACCGCATCCGCCACGTATCCCACTACCATCTCGGGGACAAGTGGTGCATCTATCCGATGTACGACTTCGCGCATCCGATCGAGGACGCGCTGGAGGGCGTGACGCATTCCATGTGCACGCTCGAGTTCGAGGTGCACCGTCCGCTTTACGACTGGGTCGTGGACCGCCTTGACGAGATGGGGATGCTCCCCGTCCGCAACGGCGTCAAGATCCGCACGCAGCAGCGCGAGTTCGCCCGCCTAAACATCACATACACCGTGATGTCCAAGCGCCTTCTCCTCCAGCTCGTCACCGAGGGCCATGTCGCAGGGTGGGACGACCCTCGCATGCCGACGGTGTGCGGAATGCGCCGCCGCGGCTACACGCCGGGCGCGATACGCGAGTTCTGCGAGCGCGTCGGCGTCTCCAAGGTCGAGAGCGAGAGCGATCCCGCGCTTCTCGAATGGTGCGTCAGGGAGGAGCTCAACCAGACCGCGGCGCGCCGCATGGCGGTCCTCGACCCGGTAAAGGTCGTCGTGGACAACTGGGACGGCGGTGCGCGCGACGTTGAGCTGCCGAACAATCCGCTTGACGAGTCGGCAGGCGCGCGGAAGATTCCCTTCTCCGGCGTCGTCTGGATCGACCGCGCCGACTTCATGGAGGTCCCCGAGAAGAAGTTCTTCCGCATGGCCCCCGGACAGGAGGTTCGCCTCCGCGGGGCGTGCATCTTCAAGTGCACTGGCTGCGTGAAGGACGGGTCCGGCGACGTCGTCGAGATACACGGAACGTGGGACACGGAGTCCTGGGGAGGCAACGCGGCGGACGGGCGCAAGGTGAAGGGCACGATCCACTGGGTCGATTGCGCGACCGGCGTGAAGTCCGAGATACGCCTCTACGACAGGCTCTTCACTGAGAGGGATCCTCTCAAGGACGGTCCTTCCGAGTTCCTGAAGTACATGAACCCCGATTCGCTCAAGGTCGTGCAGGGCTACGTCGAGCCGACGCTTGCGGACGCGGCTCCTGGCGAGCGCTTCCAGTTCGAGCGCACGGGCTACTTCGTGGCGGACGAGCGCGACTCCAGGCCGGGCGCGCCAGTCTTCAACCGAACGGTGACATTGAAGGACTCCTACAAGCCTGCATGAGAAGGGTCGTCATAACCGGCATGGGAATTGTCAGCGCGCTGGGGCAGGACGTCCCGGGCGCTTTCGCACGTCTGCGCAAGTTCGAGAACTGCGTCGAGACGATTCCCGACCTGGGGCGGTTCAAGGGGCTGAACAGCCACCTCGGTTCGCTCGCCGGCTTCACGCACCCGCCAAGCTGGACGCGCAAGACGACGCGTTCGATGGGGCCGGTCGCTATGTACGCGCTTGCCGCGTCCGAGCAGGCCGTGGCGGACGCCGGGCTGGCGCAGGAGACGCTTGAGGGCGGACGCTGCGGCATCGCCTACGGAAGCTGCTCCGGCTCGATCCATGCGCATCTCGACCTCATGACGATGTTCTTCTCGGACGAGGTGAAGAACGTCACGTCCAACACCTACATAAAGCTGATGCCGCAGACGACGGCGTGCAACCTGTCCGTGTTCTTCCGCACGCACGGGCGCCTCGTCCCGACCGGGACGGCCTGCACGTCCGGCTCCCTTGCCGTGGGAAACGCCGCGGAGCTGATCCGCTGGGGCGTCCAGGACGTGATGATCGCCGGCGGCGCGGAGGAGTTCTCGGCGACGCAGGTCGCGATATTCGACACGCTCTACGCCACCTCGGTAAGGAACGGAGACCCTAGGCACACGCCGTCCCCATACGACGCGGATCGCGACGGGCTTGTCGTCGGCGAGGGCGCGGGGACGCTTGTGCTGGAGGAATACGAGCATGCGAAGGCGCGCGGCGCGAAGATATACGCGGAGGTCGCGGGGTTCTGCGAGAACACGGACGGCACGCACGTGACGAACCCGAACGCCGAAACGATGTCCGCCTGCATCTCCAAGGCGCTTGCGGACGCCGGGATCGACGGCTCTGCCGTGGGCTGGGTGAACGGGCACGGCACGGCGACCAAGGCCGGGGACATCGCGGAGACGGCGGCCACGCGGGCGGCGTTCGGAAGGGCGGTTCCCATATCGTCGCTAAAGTCTTACATAGGCCACACGCTCGGCGCGTGCGGCGCGATAGAGGCCATAATGACGGTCCTCTGCATGAACGGGGGATGGGTGCATCCCACGCTCAATCTTGCGAACGTCGATCCGGCGTGCGCGGAACTGGACTATGTTGTGGGCGAGGGACGCGCCTGCGACATGGAATACGCAATGTCGAACAATTTCGCCTTTGGCGGGGTCAACACCTCGCTTGTGTTCAGGCGAGCATAGGAAGGGGGCAACATGAAAAAAACAGCAATTATGGCGTGCTTCGCGGCAATGGCCGCATGCGCGTCCCAGGCAATGACGACAAACCGCGCGCGCAGCGTGCATCTCCAGTACTCGCCGATCGCGGAACGCGCGGTCGCGCTCAGGGGGTCCGTCACCGTCACGCAGACGCAGACCAACTCGTACTTTGCGATCATAAACTGCGACCGTGCGTACTGCGGCATCCAGGACCTCGGCGCGCGCGGCAGGATATTCATCTTCTCCGTCTGGGAGCCGGACACCCCGAACAACCCGAAGTGGCGTCCGGACATGGTCGAGGAAGACCGCAGGGCGAAGATCGTCTATGCGGCTCCAGGCACGAACGTGTCGCGCTTTGGCGGCGAGGGCACAGGGGCCAAGACGATGACTGAGATCGGCTGGAAGGAGGGCGAGACCGTCACTGCGATGATCGAGGCCGAGGAGGACGGACCGGACCGTACGGCCTTCTCCTGCATCATAAAGGTCGGCGAGGGCGGCGAGGTCAGGAAGATCGCCACCATCTCCACGCTCGGCAAGATGGCGCCGATCGGCAATCCGTTTGCGTCGTTCGTCGAGGACTTCTGGCGCAGGCCGCCGAGTTCCAGCCTTGTGCGCCGGGCGGTGTTCAGCGGCTTTGCGTCGCGGTCCGCCGGCTCGTCCGAGTGGATTCCCGCAACGCGTGCGAGGTTCACCGGCGACGACCTCCAGGTCATGTCCGTGGACGCCGGAAAGGTCGGCCCGGGCGCGTTCTTCCTCCAGACCGGCGGCGACACGAAGAACGAGCACGCCCCGCTCTGGAGCACAATCGAGTGAAGGCCTGGGTCCAGCGCGTGCTGGAGGCGTCCGTCACCATCGACGGCGAGACGGTCGCCTCCATAGGCAAGGGGCTGCTGGTCCTTTTCGGGGTCACGCACGGCGACACGGAGGATATGTGCGCGCGGCTTGCGGAGCGGACGGTCAAGCTGCGGATATTCGAGGACGGGGAGGGCCGCACGAACAGGTCCGTTGAGGACGTCGGCGGCTCGATAATCGTGGTTTCGCAGTTTACGCTCTACGCCGACACGAAGCACGGGCACCGTCCCGGCTTCTCCGAGGCGGCGCGTCCGGAGCTCGCGGTTCCCGTCTACGAGCGCTATGTCGCGGAGCTTCGCGCGAGGCTTGGCGCGGACCGCGTCGGGACGGGCAGGTTTGGCGCGGACATGAAGGTGGCGCTCGTCAACGACGGCCCGTTTTCCGTGGAACTTTGAGACACAACTGACGATTTTTGGTAAAATATACATCATCATGAAAAACTACGAATTTTCTTGGTTTACGGCCGGGCGCATGGCCCAGGTCAAGTTCGAGAACGGCGACGACATCGCCAACCTGGCGCAGCTGGACAGGAAGCACTGGCTTGCGATTTCCATGCCGACCACCGGCGTGCGCTTCGACTTGAGGATGCTCCAGCTCATGGACACGGACGGCGACGGCAGGATTCGCACGCCGGAGGTCCTGGCGGCGGTGGAGTTCCTGAAGTCCAGGGACGTCAACCTCGACGAGCTCTTCAATCCGTCCGAGGAGGACGAAAAGCGCCTTGCGGACGTCCTGTCGCGCCAGTCCGACCTTGCGAAGGTCGAGCCGGGCGAGGAGGACAGGAAGGCCATGTCCGAATGGGAGGCGAAGGGCAAGACGCCCGAGGTCGCCTTCCTGGGCGAAGGCACGGCGTCCGCCGAGGCGGCGCTCGCGGCGGTGGAGTCCGTCGTCGACGGGTTCTTCGCCCCGCCGGAGGACATGCCGCTTGTGACGGAGGAGCCCGACAGGACGCTCCCCCTGCGCGACCATCTCAACCCGAAGCACCTTGAGGCCGTCCTCGACTTCGCCGACAAGTGCGTGAAGCCCGTTCTCGGCGACGTAGCCGCCCTCGACCGCCTTGGCTGGAAGAAGGTGAAGGCCGCCTTCGCGCCATACCGCGCGTGGGCGGCGTCCAAGCCCGTCATGAACGCCGGCGTCAAGGGCGAGCTTGAGAACGAGGAGCGCTTGCTCAGGTACAAGCTGCACCTCCTCGAGTTCCTGGAGAACTACGTCAACATGAAGCGGCTGTATTCCGAGGACCAGCTTGCCGTGTTCCAGACCGGGACGCTCCGCATCGACGCGAAGGAGATGAACCTCTGCTTCCACGTCGAGAGCGAGGCCGCGCACAGCGCGCTTGCGGAGAAGTCCAACTGCTGCGTCGTCTACCTCAAGCTCTCCCGTCCGTCCGAGGGCGCGGCGCGCTCGATGTGCGCGGTCGTCACGGCCGGCGCGGTCGCCCAGCTGTACGTCGGCAGGAACGGCGTGTTCTACGACCGCGACGGCAAGGACTGGGAGGCCGTCGTCACCAAGGTCGTGGAGAACCAGGTCTCGCTTCTCGAGGCCTTCTGGGCTCCGTGGCGCAAGCTCGGCGAGGGCATCGCCGCCGGCGTCAAGAAGTTCCTCGGCGACAAGCAGGCCGCGGCGCAGAAGAGCGTGGAGTCCGGCGCGCAGAGCGCGCAGGCCGGCGGGGCGGCGATGGCGTCCAGCGTGGCGGCAGTCGGCATCGGAGTCGGCATGATGGGCACGGCGGTCGCGGCGGTCGCGGCTGCGGTGAAGGGGATGGGCGCCGTGCAGATCGCGCTTGCCATCGCCGCCGTGATCCTCGTCGTGTCGCTTCCCAGCGTGATCCTCACCTGGTTCAAGCTCCGCAGGCGCGACATAGGCGCGATCCTCAACGCGAGCGGCTGGGCGGTGAACCGTCCGATGCGCTTCTCCATGAAGCGCGCCCGCGCCTTCACGAAGTGCGCGTGCAATCCTCTTTTCTGGCGCTGCGTCGCCGTCGTTGCGGTCGTAGTGGCGCTGTGCGCTGGCGGATATGCGGCGTACAGGTTCAGCTGCTGCGGCGGGGAGACCGCGTGCGCGGCCGCGCCGGAGGCGGAGTCGGCTCCGGCCGAGGCCCCTGCGGCGGCGGAGGCTCCGGCGGAAGAGGCGGCGCCCGCGCCGGCCGAGGCGAACTAAGGGACATACAATGGCAGAAGAACAGCAGGGCGTCGGAAACTACAACGCCGAGAACATACAGGTCCTGGAGGGAATGGAGGCGGTGCGCAAGCGCCCCGCCATGTACATCGGCGACACGGGCGAGCGCGGATACCACCACCTTGTCTACGAGGTGGTGGACAACTCCATAGACGAGGCCCTTGCGGGCTACTGCTCGATGATCGACGTGATCATCAACTCGGACGGCTCGCTCACCGTGCAGGACAACGGACGCGGCATCCCGGTCGACATGCATCCGACGCAGCACAAGCCCGCAATCGAGGTCGTGCTGACAGTCCTGCACGCAGGCGGCAAGTTCGACGGATCCAACTACAAGGTCTCGGGCGGACTCCACGGCGTCGGCGTGAGCTGCGTCAACGCGCTTTCGGACTGGATGAAGGTCGAGGTGAAGCGCGGCGGGAAGGTGCACCGCATAGAGTTCTCCCGCGGACACGTCACGAAGCCGCTGGAAATCGTGGGCGAATGCGGCGAGGAGACCGGCACGAGGGTGACGTTCTTCCCGGACCACACCATCTTCTCGTGCCGCGCGTTCAAGTGGGAGATCCTCTGCGCGCGCCTGAGGGAGCTTGCGTTCCTCAACAGGGGCGTCACGATACACTTCCGCGACGACGAGGGCGACGACCACCACGAGGACACGTTCCACTACGACGGCGGCATAGACGAATTCGTCGGCTACCTCAACACGAACAAGAAGGCGATTTCCCCTGTCATCCACTTCGAGGGCTCGAAGGAGGGGACGACCGGCATGGTGCAGGCCGAGGTGTCCATGCAGTACACCGACAGCTACTCGACAATAGAGCAGACGTACTGCAACAACATCCACACTGTCGAGGGCGGCACGCACCTGTCAGGGTTCCGCCGCGCCCTGACGTCCACGATCAAGGGCTACGGCGAGTCGAACAAGCTAATCAAGGAGAAGGAGTTCGCGACTCTCACCGGAGACGACATGCGCGAGGGCCTCACGGTCATCGTAAGCGTCAAGGTCCCGCAGCCGCAGTTCGAGGGGCAGACCAAGACCAAGCTCGGCAACGGCGAGGTTGACGGAATCGTCGCCGGAATCGTGAGCGACAAGCTCATGACGTTCTTCGAGGAGAATCCGTCCGTCGCAAAGATCGTCATAGAGAAGACGCTGCTGGCCGCCCGCGCCCGCGAGGCTGCGCGCGCCGCGCGCGAATCGACGCGCAGGAAGGGCGTAATGGACGGGCTTTCCCTTCCGGGCAAGCTCTGCGACTGCTCCTGCCGCGACCCCGCCAAGACGGAGCTTTACCTCGTGGAGGGCGACTCCGCCGGAGGCTCCGCGAAGGAAGGGCGCGACCGCGCGACGCAGGCGATACTGCCGCTGCGCGGCAAGGTCATCAACGTGGAGAAGGCCAGGATAGACCGGGTCCTCGCGAACAACGAGATCCGCTCGCTCATCACGGCGATCGGCTGCGGCTTCGGCGAGGAGTGGGACATATCCAAGGCCCGCTACCACAAGATCATAATAATGACCGATGCCGACGTGGACGGCTCGCACATCCGCACGCTTCTGCTGACGTTCTTCTACCGCAAGATGCCGGAGCTCATCGAAAAGGGCTACGTCTACCTCGCCCAGCCGCCGCTGTACAAGGTCGAGCGCAAGAAGAAGGTCGAGTACGTGCTGACGGACGGCGACCTTACGCAGAAGCTGCTCACGCTCGGGCTTGACGACTTCGAGGTGAAGGAGAGGGACGGCGCGACGATGGACAAGGAGCGCGCGAAGGCGCTGATGACGCTTCTTGCCGAGATCGAGGCGACGTCAAGGATGGTGGAGGAGCGCGGGTTCAGTCCCGAGGAGCTCGTGAAGAGCGATTCCGCAAAGGGGTCGGGCGCCTCCATGCTCAAGAAGGAGTTCCAGTCGCTTTCAGCCTATGGCTACGGTCCGGACGACTACTTCGGCGGGTCGCTGAAGAAGCTTCTGGACGACGTGCGCGCGCACGGCAAGCAGGGGCTGAACATCATGCGGTTCAAGGGCCTTGGCGAAATGGACAAGACCGAGCTCTTCGACACCACGATGGATCCGGCGAAGCGCAGGATGCTTCGCGTCAAGCTGTCGGACGCCGTGGCGGCCGACCAGATGTTCTCGCTGCTCATGGGCGACGAGGTCGAGCCCAGGCGCAAGTTCATCGAGGACAACGCCCTGAACGTCCGCAACCTGGACTTCTGACGTGATGCGCGCCGCGTCCACCATAGCCGTAGCCCTGGCCGCCGCGGTCGCGGCGTCAGCCGGGGCTGCGTTCATCCCCAAGACGCCGGACTTCGTGCGCGGGGCGGACGTTAGCAGCATCACCGAGATGGAGAAGCGCGGCGACCGCGTGTCGTCCGCGCTCGGCGTCGCGGCGGACGGGTTCCGCATCATGAAGGAGTTCGGCGTCGAGGCGGTCCGTCTCGACGTTTTGGTGAATCCGTCCGGCGCCGGATGGTGCGCCGCGCGAGACACGCTGGACAAGGCGATGCGCGCGCGCATGGCGGGGCTTCAGGTGATGCTGGCCTTCCACTACAGCGACGCCTACGCGGCTGCGGACCGCCAGGACGTTCCCTGCGTCTGGTCCAAGCTGGACGCGGCGGGGCTTGCCCGCGCCGTCTACATGCATACGGCGCAGGTCCTCACGCTGATGAAGATCAACCACATAGTGCCGCTGTGGGTGCAGGTCGGAAACGCGGCGAACGACGGAATCCTGTGGCCGGCCGGGAGGATAAGCGAGAACCCGAAGAACTTCGCTGACTTCTTCGAGGCGGGCTACAAGGCGGTGAAGGCCGTGTTTCCGAAGGCCGCGGTCGTCATACACTTCGACCGCGGACACGACTTCGGGCTTTTCGACAGGAACCTTTCGGTCCTCAGGAAGTACCACGTCGCATGGGACATTGCCGCGTGCTCCGTCTTCCCGTCGAAGTACAGGGAGGAACATCCGGACACGGACAAGATGCTCTTGGACGTGCTCGGCGTACTGAAGAAGGTCGGCTACGACTTCAACTGCGACACGATGATCGCCGAGTTCGGGCTCGAATGCAGTCCGGAGTCGTATACCGAGAGCAGGCGTCGCCTGACGGCTCTCCTCTTCGAGGCGTCGAACGTGCGCCGCTGCCGCGGAGTGTTCTACTACGAGCCCATGAAGAGGAAGGGCGACGTCGGCAATCCGCTTGGCGCATTCGACAACCGGGGCTTCCCCACGCCGATCATGGAAGGGTTCCGCCCCGTCTACAAGAATTTCTGACGGCGGGCATGTCGTCGGACGGCACGGCTCGTCGCCGATACCAGGGCTTTTTCAGGGGCTGCAAAAAAAACTTAAAATACCCCCTTGTCAGGTCCACGGAGTTTTTGATACAATATGCACTCGTTCGCCCGGAAGGGTCCGAACGCCCGATCTTTGAAAAGCGATGCTTGAGGCATGTCTCTACGGTTCGGCGAGGCCGAACATTCGGAAGGGACATGGAACACAAAAAAATGATATGCTTGTTGTGGAGCGAAAACTCAAATTCTTTTTCTGAGAGTTTGATTCTGGCTCAGAACGAACGCTGGTAGCGTGGATTAGGCATGCAAGTCGAACGGGATCGTCTGGATAGCAATATTCGGGCGTGAGAGTGGCGGATTGGGGAGGAACACGTGAGCAACCTGCCTTTGAGACGGGGAAAACCGTTGGAAACGACGGCTAATACCGGATGCGGCGCCTGGCGACATCGCCGGAGCGCTAAAGGGGGCCGCAAGGCTCTCGCTCGAAGAGGGGCTCGCGCACCATCAGCTTGTTGGCGGGGTAACGGCCCACCAAGGCTTACGGTTAGCTGGTCTGAGAGGATGACCAGCCCCACTGGGACTGAGATACTGCCCAGACTCCTACGGGAGGCTGC
>Ga0265298_10010154_pt1 | contig 11157 bp, 13 predicted proteins | sample AusTroGonzalo_MG_3_FD_193486 | JGI IMG/M metagenome (GOLD analysis project Ga0265298, IMG submission 193486) | Bovine rumen microbial communities from tropical cattle in Woodstock, Queensland, Australia - Gonzalo_01 | ecosystem: Host-associated > Mammals > Digestive system > Stomach > Rumen ...
TTCTCCTTATCGACGTTTGCCTTCAGGTCGTTATACTCCTTACCAGCCTCTTCAAGTTGCTTCTTGCTCGCATCCATCTTAGACTTAACTCCAGCAATTTCAGCCTGAAGCTCCTTGATACGCTCATTTTCATTGGTCTTGGATTCATTAAGCTCTTTGATTTTTGATTCCCAGTCTGAGAACCGGCCTTCGAGATGCACAGATTCCAGACGGTCATAGATTCTTCTGTATAGTTCGGCGAATGAGAAATCCTGCTTCTCATAGCCTTCAATCGTATCTGCCAGTTCGTCCAGCTTTTCGATCTTCTCCCTCAGATCACCTACGATCTCCTGGCAGTCACGTATCCTTGAACGGTTGGCAGCGATCTTCTCCTTAAGTTCTGCTATCTTATCCTTCCTGTCCTGCTCCTCGGATTCCTGGTTGTTCTCAGCTTCCTCGATCTGGGAGCTGATGGCCTCGATAGCGCCCTCGATTTTCGACACCTCAGACTCTGCAGGGCACACATTCTCCTGCTCATAGCTGTCCATGTCAACCTTAAGCTTCTCGATTGCCTCATCAACGATTATTCCGTTTGAGAAGGTATTGATGATCTCCTTCTTCTCCTTGTCGGACGCACTGAAGAAAGACTTGAACCTGGATGCATTGAGAAGGTAGTTGTGGTAAAGGTCATCCTTTGTTATTCCAAGCATCTCGAAGATCTTCTTGTTCATATCCAGTACGGAAACGAACGGGATCTGGAAATACTCCTCTCCTTCCCTCATGACCTTAACAGTCACCTTCTGCGACTCCCCACGCTCGATTCGCCTGGAGATATCCATAGTCATCCTGGTCGCCTTGTTATATAATGTAAGCTGTACCTCAGCATAGTCCTCGTCATCCCTGATGATGTCCTCGATTGTCTCCACCTTACGGAAATTCTCACCAGTGATACCGAAACCTATACACTCCATGAAAGCGGACTTGCCAGAGCCGTTGTGCTGCTGGTTCTCACCGTCATCCTCATTGTTGCCGAAGATGAGGGTTGCCACGTCCTGCCTCATACTGTAATGGAGCTTAGTGAACGTACAGATATTCCTTGCCTTGATTTCAGTTAGATTCCACATAATGTCAGCCTTCAAGTTTTAGTGCCAAAAGGATAGCCAGGCCACCCAGTATTATAAAATTCCCCATAATTGACGTAATGCACAGCCAGCCCCAGCAATTATGTACACCGATGATAGACAACAGCTTCACGGATATCATAAGGCAGAGAAAGCTGAGCAGTCCTATGAACAGTCCTAAAAACGTCTTCTTTCCCATATCAGATCATGTTTAGATATTTCATTCCAAGTTTACTGCTGATGTTCTTGTCATCGCAGTAGTTCTCATATTCGTCCTGGATGCCCTGCTTGTCGAATTTCTTGCTAAGATCCTCGTCAGTGATCTTCTCCTGGACTGCCTCCTCAGTAAGCGCCTCGTACTTGGTCACGCCAGCATCGAAAAGCATCTGCTTGTCAACGGTCTTAGCCTGGGCTTCTGTACACTCCAGGATCAGCCTTACCCTGTAGTCATCGTCACGGTAGTCACGGATCTCGTCCAGCAGCTTGTCGTTAAGTTCGTCAAACTTGCGCTGGAACGTAATGTAGCGTGTGTTTACCTGATTCTCTATAAACGAGTAGGTCCCGTCATCGAACAACAAGGTGTAACCCTGGGCACCTTCCTCTCCATGAGATTTCTGCCTGGTAGATCCGATGTACTCGACATTACTGCCCTTTATCTTCTTCCTGAAGTGGTAATGGGCAGCAAGGACGCGATAGAAACCCTTGAACATATCATTGGGGATCTCACCAGGAGCAACGAAATCACCGAGACCTCCAGCTATGCCCTCATGGACATAGAGGATACACTTGCTCTCAGGAAAATCCATTTCCTTAAGCTTATTGCGCAGTTCCTCAAGCTTGGCTGGGAATGTGGTCGCCTCCTTCCAGTATCTCATGACAACAAGCTTCATTTCGCTGTCGATACCTCCAAATGGAATGATAAGCGGCTCATTGTCGATGATAACGACATTACCGTATTCACTGTAGAGGCTGGGATATCCGTATGTGGCCTCCTGGTCAAGAAGGTCATGGTTTCCAAGAGCTATGAAGAGCGTGATGTCGTTCTTCTGTGCTTTCTCAATGGCACGCTTTACGGCCATCAGTACATCAAGCGACTGGGAAGATCGGTTAGTGAACAGGTCACCTCCAATTACGCATGAGCTCACATCATTAGCCTCACACTGCTCCAACATCTCATCCCAGTTAAGGTTGAAATCATCTATGCAGCTGGAGGTAATATGCAGATCATTGGCTAATAGAGCTATTGCCTTCATGTAAAAACGATTATTGATAAGTTAAACAAAAGGAGAGGTGCATCCAGTAAGGAGACACCTCTCCCGAATCAAAAGAAGATGTGTTGATTATTCTTCATCAGCTGAGTGCCTACGTCTGCGGCGCTCGCCTCTTGGTTCCGGCTCGTCTGCCGGTTTATCTTCCTTCTCAGCCTTGTCCTTATCGTCCTCGTCATCATCGGTAGGACGAGCTGCACGGCGTGAACGTCTGGAAGCACGCTCATCATCATCTGATGGCTTGTCCTCCTTCTTCTCAGCCTTGTCCTTATCATCATCGGTTTCCTCACGACGCGGACGGCGCTTGGTTTCCTTCTCCTCAGGCTCAGGATCGGCTTCCTTCTCGGCCTTCTTCTCCTTCTTTGCCTGGTTCTCCTCAGCCTCCTCGATGGCATCGAGAACGTCAGCGGTAGAGGTCGAGTGCTTCATGACTACATCCAGGTTATTGTCCTCGATATAGGCACGAATATCCTCGCGCAGGTCAACACCCTCGTCAGAATCGTCAGCAAGTCCCTTATCCAGGAGAGCATTGTAACGGTCATTAAGCTGCTCGAATGTGATCTTGCTCTTGCCCTCACCCTTCTCACCTGCAGATGTCAGGTCGAAGTGGCTCTGGTCGTTAGCATCCATCTCGCCCTTAAGCTGGTCGATTGCGTTGGTCATGGCCTCCTCACTCATGATGTCCAGCTCATGATCCTCGTCATACTGCTTCAGGAACTCGATGGTGGCCTCCATCTGGTAGCGTGTGTAGCGATAGATGATGTCCGGGATACGCGGAGCATTGAACAGTGCCTCCATATCCGCATCATCCAGCTCGTCCTCACTGGTGCTGTCAATGTTGAAGCCGTAGGTAGTGTTGCCCTTCTCAGTCTTGCGCTCGATCTCCAGAGGATAGGAGACTCCGAAGCTTGCCAATGGATCCTCAGCGTCCTCGTCCTTCTTCTTGAGCTTTTCCCAGAGCTTCATCTGTCGGCCAGAGAAGTCATTGTACTGCGGGAACGAAACCTGCCAGAGAAGAGGAATACGCTTCTTAGCATCCAGATCAAACACGTAGAGCACACGCTGGTAGCTCCATCTGAGACTGGACTTGTTGCCGTAGCTGTTCGCATTCATCTTGTCGATCAGGTCCTTGTCCTCAGGATAGAGCTCCTTGACAAGCTTCTTGTAGGTGTCGATAAGGTCTACGCTCTTGTTGACACCCTCCTGGGTAGCGCAGACGATTGGCACACTGATAATCTGAGGCTTTCCACCCTTCTTCTTAGCAGGACCCTTGATGTCAATGAACATCTGCTTAACAGGGTACTCGAATGACGGACGGATAGGCTTTGTCTCGTCAATCTCACCGCTGGCCGTAAGATAGGGTGCTAATGGCAGGACACGTACCGCATACTCTCCATCTTCTCCAATGCGGAAGCGGTCAACCTGGGTACGCTGCTGCTCTGATTTGATACGTTCTGCGGCCTGATCATAGGTGACCGCAGTCTTTTTCAGTAATTCTCTGAAATTAATTTTAGAATTCTCACTCATCTTTATTTTGATTCTTTCGACGAGATAAAAATTCTGACCAATAGCCTTTCCACTGATTCATGTAGGCTTCGGCGTACATCTTGTAGTATGGGGCTGTGTTTAACTCTTCTTCAGTTGGTACGTGGATTCCCCATTTCTTCTTGACATACTGGATGGTCTTCTCAATCACCATCCCTATTTCACTTGCGTTTTCCGATTTCAGGTCGAAGTAGTCATACTCCTTTTCATTAACTTTACAGGTATGAATCGGCGCGAAGAGTTCTTCGAAATACCTGTAGAGTGCCATAGGTGGTGCCGGATCCGAGTCCGGGTTCTTCTCAGCAAGCTTCTCCGCTATCGTCCTCAGTACAACCGAGTGGAAGTAGACCAGCTTGTTCATTGCCCTGTTCTTGTCCTTGTTGGCAAAGACGAAAAGATATTCGTCATCCTTGAGCTGCGCGAGGGCATCGTTAAGCTCAGTCAGGTCCCTGGTGTCACCCTGGATCCTGATAGTGCCATGCTTTTTAATCACGTCTTTCTCATATTGATAATTGGTTTTGTTAGACTTTATGAATTACGGTTGCAAAGATAGGAATAATTTTCCAATGATAAATAATTTATTCAGCTAATTATTGATTAAAAATACAAATAAATGTAAAATGCAAGTTACTGATTTGGAAAATGTTATGGGTAAATGGGGCTGGAAATCTACGTGCGCGTACCTTTTATATTTTATGCGTGCGCAAAAATCTGAAATGTTAAAAATGAGCAAAATATATAAAAATGATTTGGAAAAACGTTATGTGTATCTAAAAATATCGTATATTTGCAACGTGATTGGAAGACGGGCCATGCACACATAATAAGGAATAATGGTTTGCGAAGCGATTCGCAGTAAAAATAGAAGCTCAAGTGCAACAACCCGTCAAACGCACTTGAGCTTCACCGTTTTTTATATGCACAGAAAGATATACATAAGTATCAACCTTTTGCACAACTGCTGTAACGATGATAAATTACTGCAGGCAATAGCGCTGGTGCTATGTATAAAAAGGGACTATGTTAACTCGATCATCTACGACTACACACTGGATAAGGTAATGGATGTGTGTCATGGCAACTACAAGAACATCAAGGGAGCCCTCAGTACGGCTATCAAGAGCAATTTCGTTCAAGAGACGTACTACAAGGATACACACAAGAACCTCAGTGCCACCAAACTGACAGATGAAAAAGACAAGAAATATGTGTCGTTCCATGTTACGATCAACAAGAGCGGCCACAAGGTTCTATATTTCAAAAGCACGGAAAAGGGAATAGACAGTAAGAAAGAAACTCAAGAAACAACAGGCCCGCAGAGCTTCAAGGAAGTCTGCGATATGCTCAGGTCAGCTATTGCGATGTTGTGTGTCGGAAACTTTGGCAAATACGCTGATACGTATGCAGCTGCCAATGGGAGACCAAAGGGAGAAAGTATGAGGCGTGCCATCGCCGACCCAACACAACCTGAAGACATTACGCCACTCAATACGGGAATCAGTTATCAAAGAATCAGTGAGTTCTTCAAGTCAGGTAACATGTCACGCTGGAAGGTGATGCGACTCATAAACAACCTGAGGAAAAAGCATCTCATATCATCCAAACATTGCCAGCTGCTTCTTCACAACTACGATCCTACATTACCGGAGTACGACGCCAACCCATACAAGTATTTCAGAGATCTTGCGGATGGTGTCCTGAACTGGATCGATAAGAGAACTGGAGAGACGGTCATTGCAACGCTGCACAGCTACCTCGGCAAAGGAAAACAGACATACATGCTTTTCAGGCCTACTGGAAACATGTACTCTATCACTGGTTCGATCATCATTTACAACCGACGTACTTTTAAGGTGTTCAACAATGAAAATGAGGCTTGATTTTTCCAAAAATGCATACGTATTTATACCAGTTGTTGGAGACAGTTCCGAAATCTTTAACAAGAATTTCTTCACTGTCTCCAAAACTGGAGATAAAATTATTATAAATGCAGTAAAGCCCATTTTTTTAAGATTACCTGAGAGTTGTGGTGCAAGTGTTATACTCCTCCATAAAGGGTTTTTAAAGTTTAGGATACTCTTAGCTAAACTTTGGGGGGTTCTTAGGGGGGTGACGGCAGGCCGCATAAAAATCATGAGAGAAATTTTGGCAATTGAATTCAGGCATAATTCCTGTAACGAAAAATACTCTGACTATGGGAAAGAGGAATTGCGCCTGGACACCTCACAAGCCGGAATATGACTATCAGATCTTCGTATGTGGTTCCTGGAAGCATGATTCTGAGGACAAGAGCGGTGCAAGCGCATACGGAATACTTGACAAGAGCGGAGAGTTCGCGATCCGCAGTAAAGGAGGCATACAGAACACAACAAACATCAGGTGCCATCTCCTGGCGATATGGAGCGGTCTTACCAACGTAACGGACAACAGCCGTGTAGTAGTGACCACCAGCGACGATATCGTGATCAGGACGCTCTCTGATGACAATATTAACAACGACTCAAACAAGGATCTGAAGCAACATATCATCAGTGAGATTCAAAGGCTGAAGTCATTTGACATACGGTTCCCGAAGACAAGTACTGACAAGTCATATCTCAGTGAGGTATCTGAAGCCGTAAAAAAGAGCAGACGAGAACATGGTCATTCCATATAGGACAGCGCCAAACGGTTCTCAGTTAACCTCGACAATTACAAAAAGGCAACAAACAATAACTGATGTAGCTGGGATCTCCACTATTTAATGGTGTATGACAGTAGAAGATTTTAAGAAACAGCTAAAGAAGATCGGCTTCAACGAGGATCGGACAAGCGAATGCAGCGACATGCTTGTGAACCTCCATTTCGAGTATCCGATAGACATGCGCAACAACAGGTGGATATACCTCAGGTGTGCCGTACTGTTCTTCATGAGTGCGCCTAACCCATATTTCCAGGTACAGATCGCAACTGTGGACAACAAGCGCTTCAAGTGGTCAACCTGGATATCGAACCTGGACAACGCGCCTAATGCACCGCAGGTTCTCGCCTATGCGATTGGAGACATCATGGCGAAGTACAGGAACGTCATAGACGCGGTTCATAACGAGTAATCTCTTGTAAGACAAAATTTTTCATAACCTAGATCCCAGCCCTCTGTGAAGAAAGCTGGGATCGACTTTTATTTGTTGTGCAGGTGAGAGAGAATTGTATCTATCGCCTTTCCTGAGAACTCCTTGCCCTTCAGCCTCTCAGCCTCCTCCTGTGCGCTTGGCGTGTACCATTTTCCAGGCCTGTATTTCACCAGCTCAAGCCAGAACTCGTCCGACTGCAGGAAGGGATCGTCCGAATAGGCAGCCATAGATCTCAGCATGTCGCGGCTGGGACTTGAGGTTATCTTCGTTATTACTGAATAGAGGACGGGAGCCTCGATCTTCATTATCCATCCCAGCCGCGTCTCACAGAACTCATGCCTTGGCCTTGGGGTCTTTTTCTTCGGCTTTTTCCTCGGCCTTTCCTTCACCCTTGGCTTTGGGTTTTTGCTTTTCGCTAACATGGGTCTTCGGTTTGCTTGCCAGTTCATCACGACTCTTGTAGTCGTTTCCGTAATTCAAGATTCTCATAAGTCTAATATTTTTAATTGTCCAATATTACTAAGTGAGGCACTGTGATTGTGCTGGTGGTCACTCCGGCCTGTGTTGATATGTTCACCAGTACACCTCCGATGAACGTCTTGGTAACCTTATCGACCACGATGGATACCTTGGAGCTGGATGCGGAGGCGCCTGATCCTACCTGGAACCTCACATTGGTAAGCTCTGTAAGTATGGTCTGTCCGGCCTTTCCTACGAAGTACTGGTCGCCAGATTTCAGGTTGATGCTCTCAGCATACAATCCAGGAGCCGTCAGCTGGCCTCTTACTACCACGTTTGACTTGAAGATGGACTGCTGCTCAACCATAAACTCACCGTTCCAGTAGAGGCCGTTAAGACCTATTGAGAGCTTTCCTGTGTAGTCCTGTGCGTCGATGGTCTTCTTCCAGTTGATCTCGGACACGTCATCCAGCCTTGCGAACTTGGTGTTTGTGCTGTACTCCGAGAAGTCCGGGTTGTTAGCGTCATACAGGAATCCTGAGGGAGATACGGCGATCTTGTACATGTGGCCCATGATATACATCTTGGCCTCACCACCAGCCAGGTCGAATCCGGACTTTGGCTCAACGTCCTGGGAATAGGTTGCCTGCCTGCAGAAGATCGAGTTCTGGGTAAGCTCTATCCTCTCCCCTCCTCCATTCCGAACGGAGAAGCTGGGAATCGAGTCACCGGCAATTGAAACGATGAAGTCCGCAACGGCCCTGATCGTATTACGTTCACCAGACTGATCCCAGATGAGGATGTCATTGTTGATGTAGCTCAGGCGGTCACTGGAGATAACCGTATTGCTTCCAAGCTTAAGACTTCCGGTAAGCGTCAGGCTGGAGTTGATGCTTGCACCAGTTCCGGCGAACGAGAGGCTGACCGTATTGTTGCCGTTCTTATAGCTGATCGTATTGTAGGAGATGCCCAGTCCGTCATTCGAGGAGTTGGCTATGACCTCAGGAATCCTGATGGTGCCGTTCTTGTCATTTCCAAGTACAAGGTTGGTTCCGTTGATCGACGGTATGGTTGCAGCTGGAGTAGCGATCCCTCCAGTTATGTTCAGCACGTCATTCACCTTTGAGAGCGTGATTGTGTCGAACATGATCGATTCGTCAACCTTGATCCTGTCAACTCCCAGGTACTCAGTGAAGATTGTACTGAAGAGCACCATTCCGGCAACGAGCTCAGGACCCTCAGAAGTGATCTTGATTCCGGACGTGTTTGAGCTGGAGAACTCGACACCGTAAGTAATGGCCGTATCCTGGTCGTTTGCTGAATCCAGGTACATGCCCTGCTCGGTTATGTTCTTAGCCACGATATATGTCGGGAATGATACACCTTCAGTCCTGGGAACCTCCCTGACCTTGCCGTCAAGGTACACGAATCCGGCCTCAACAACATTGTCCGTAACAGTACATCCAGATATCACGAAATTGCCCTTACCACTGAAGAGTGCGGCAGCCGATTTCAGTGCCGAGTCCTGGAGATCCGAGATGTCCTCGAAGAACAGGTATCTTCCACCAGTTTCGCTTGTCAGTTCTTTCATATCTTATATGTATTATGTGAATTCAACTTTGTACATCGTGCCAACGGGGACGAACTTGGAGATTGACATGCCAACCTTCCTGATGATAGCGTCATGGTCCTCCCCATCATAAGGGATGCTGACAATGAACCAGCCACCCTGTCCTCCAGCCTCCTTGCTATACCTGGTGACCGTATTCTTCTTGTCTCGGTCAGCCACAACAGTACGGAGTCTGGTGGTGGTTGGAATGTAGTGCGGATAGAAGAGTGGCGCGGTAGCCTGGTTGCGTATCTCAGCCTTCTTGTACAGTATGGCGTTTCCTACCTCCTCGTCCCTAACAGTTATCCTGCTTCCAGACCTGATCGTAATGTCATAGTCTGAGAGGAAGATGTTGTTAAGCCACCACTCCAGCCTGATCTTCTGTCCGTTCATTGAGAGTTCCAGAAGCTGGCGGTGCGCGAACTTGTTGAACCCGTTGCTGGGATCATTGAAGAAGCTCAGCGGAGAGCTTATGGCCTGCAGGAAGAGAACCATCTTCCTACCTCTCATATAGTAAGGAAGGAAGCGGCAGACCTGTTTGGCCATGTTGATGTTATAGTCGCGCATTGCCATGTCTTACTGGTTCTTTACATCCAGGTATTCCTTCCTGGACTGGAGTTCTATATTGTTGGTGTTGATGGTCGAAACGCCATTCACTACGGTTGTCAGGTATCCGCTGTAAGGACGATACCAGCCTGAGATCTCAACAGGATCGTCATACCCTGAGTCTGAGGCATAGTTGTTCTTCTGGCAGTATATCTTTCCGGGAGTTCCGTCAGACAATGTATTGGGGACGTCCAGCACGCCGAAAGCACCCTGGATAGCGTCTATGATTGCAGACTGGTAAACGTAGTCATCATAGGTCAGCCCCTTAGCGTAGTTGTCGATAGCGTCCTTGATGTTAGCCAGCGCATCGTCCCTGGAAACCATAGTCTCGTCATAGATAACGCGGATCTTGGGAGTAAGGAGGTCTGCAGGCACGCTTCTAACGACAACGCTGGCACCTACGAACTGGAGCTGCTTGATGTACTGCTGGAACTCCTCCAGCTCTGAATTGCTCAGTGGTACGATGGCTCCAGAAGAATCCTTACACACCTTCAATACTATACCGTTGCTTACATTGACCGTCTCGAAGCTGGCATACTGGATGAGCTTTGAATTGCCGTTGTCTATAACGTCTATCCCGGTTCCGTCCTCATTCATGGTGACAGTGCATCCCCTGGAGAACTGCTTTGCCATGAAGACGTAGTATTTCGGTGTTCCGTTCGTTCTCGTATCCAGGACCCTTGAACAGTCAGCCAGGAACACGTCAAACATATTCTCGAAAACGTAGATAAGAGATGCCATCACGTATGTCAGCATGTTCATCACAGACGTCCTGCTTGCAGACAGCTTGTTAGTGTCTGCGTTTGTCAGTTGGAGATACTGGTCTCTTACGCTGACAGCCTGCTCGTATATGGTTTTGATGTTCCTGCTCATTTCTTCTTTTATCTAAATAGTGTCTGTAAATCTTCCCTGTTTGTGGCTTCCTGGAATGTTCCTGAGACGTGGCAGTTAGACAGCGCGTAATACAAGCCGCCTATCTCCCTGAGATCTATGTCACGGATTGAGAAACCGCCATATATACGTATAATGTGAGCCCCATCGTCCTTGTATGGATGATCGAGTTCATGTTCAGCCGTATCATTGACAACATCCAGCCCGGTTCCATCACCCCAATCTATAACCATATTACCTGAGTTAAGCCTGATCCCCAATACGGATGTTGGGCCGATCTGGTGTACCTGGATGCGAAGCGTGCTTATGTCGGCTATTGAAACGTCATATATATGGTCTCCGTTTGCCACAGTCACCTTATTGTCTTCCAGCCACTTTATCATGTCCGCATTGATCTGGAATCCCTCGTCATAGTTGACGATTGTACCTGGGTCTATGAGATCGTTAATATTGATGTGACTGTTATTCACCAGCAGATCGAACACCCCTTCTATCGAACCGTACAGCTGGAGTGATACGTCATATATGTTTTGTCCGTGTTTTACCTTATACTGTTTCATTGGAAT